>SKEC01001698.1_pt1 | contig 16407 bp, 6 predicted proteins | sample 4826641 | NCBI WGS metagenome assembly SKEC01 (sample SAMN11008819, study PRJNA524170) | human gut metagenome | biome: Human fecal sample; material: Feces; isolation source: fecal sample from pouch patient p18, p21 | host: Homo sapiens | place: Israel: Tel-Aviv | collected 2015-12-22
TAAGATACCTGATAAGAAAGATTATCAGCGAAAAACAATGAAGATATCAATTTTTGATATTTTTTTTGATATAAACTAAGACCTCGCAGGGTTTAGATTAGAGGGATAACGATGCAACTGAAAAATTTGACAGATTACGCAATTAGAATTGTATGTTACTTAGCAGCACAAGAACGGATGGTATCTACATCAGAATTGTCGCAGAAAATATGAACCGGAAGAAGCGATACGGATGATTTCAAATGGTGAATGCGGAGCGTTTTCTAAAAAACTGATCCAGTGCTTGACGGCGGCAGCAAAGCAGCCAGAGTGGTTAAAAGTAACAAAAAGTCAAGCATGACAGAAGATTTGAGGCGATTTTATGAACAAGAAATTGAGTGTTTTAAGACGAATTACAGCAGTTGTTCTGTGTGTTACATTATTATCTTCGCAAGTCGTAGTTGCGAATGCTGAAGATTCAGAAAGAATGAATGTGCAGACCAATAGTGAAATTACAGATATATCGGAGCAGGATAGTTTCAGCAGTGATACATCTGAAACATCTGATATCACAGAAAGTGATATTCCTGATTCTTTTGAAGGCGAATCAGAGCCAAATACAGATATTAGTTCTGAGGTGACAGAAAAATTCGACAATTCTGAAGATCAGGGATTTACAGATGAAGAAGAAACAATTATGGATGACGAAAACACATCGGACACATTGGAAGAAGTAAATCCAGATTATGTAGATGGAAAAATATGTATCTACAATTATCAGCAACTTCTGCAGATAGGTACAGGAACACAGATGTTTTCCGGAGACAAAGACGGAAAAGTTGGTGAAGGGGATAAGGTTCTTGCAGATGGTACAGAACTTACCTATGCGGCGGATGCTTCCTATTGTCTGATGAATGATATTTCAATAGATAATGAAAATATCTGGAACTTCCCGTCTGATTTTACAGGCAGCATCACTTCATCATCAGAGCGCACGGGTAATACGGTATATGATTCAGAAACTGATACGATTTATGTATATAACCGATATCAGCTTGAATTGATGAAAGGGGAAACCTCAGACAGCGAACCTGTAATGAGTGAGGATTATATTGCTGAAAAAGTTGGAATGGGACAGGTTTTCACTTTGGAAGATGGTTCCTATCTTACTTACAGCAAAACACATAATTATGTGCTTGCTTCTTCTTTTACAACAGAAACACCGGAGCTTCTCGCCAACAAGGCCGGTACAGAGGAGACAACTCAGAATATTTCAAACGTATATCCATCGGATTATGAGGGAAGAAACTATTTCGGTCAGGTAGTAAAAAAGATTGGTGATAAAGATTATATCCTGATTGGTAATGAAGCACAGCTTCGGGCGATCGGAACAGATACGGAAGTGACAGAACCAATCTGGCGGGTGTATGAAACAAAAGAGAAAAATGGATTACTATATATCTGGAAACCAGCAGCTGATACACAGACATACAAAACAGAACTGTATTATCCGGGGGATGCGGATATTGTAAAGTTTAATGATACATATAACTGGTCAGGCAAGGAATTGTATGGAAATAAAAAAGGTGAGCACAAGCTTGGAGAAAAAGATGAGCAGGATGGTGTACTTGGAATTGGTGCCACAAAACGATATCACTATGTGAGTAGTACGATTCAGGAGTCAGCCGATATGACAGTAACGGCAACAGAAAGTACTGCCAGTGATTCCGAAGCAGCATACTTTGAAGCAGATGAAACTGTAAAAGACAGAGATTTGATTGATATGACTCCGGCAGAAAGTGAGGAAGTAGCTGAGCCAGAAAGTGATGATATAGATGCTTTTACAAGTGATGGTGACGAAAGTGATTTTACTGATGATACAACTCCGGAAAGTATAACGGTTGACGAGAATAAAACTTACATCCTTACCTATGATACATCCAAAAGTAGCAATACCAATATTGCAGGATCTGGATATAAATACAGTAAGGATGCGAATTACATCATCTTTCGTGATATTGATCTTTCCAAAGAGGGGACAAATTCTAATGGAGAAGATGATGATTGGAATCCTATTGACAATTATCAGGGAAACATGGAAGGCCGAAAGGGAATGGTTGAAGGTCAGAGTATAACCATCAGCCATATCAACATTTCACAGGCTAATGCAGTCAATCAGGACAATCAGGCAGAATATGGTATTGGATTTTTCAGAAATCTGACAACGTCATATTCTACATCCCTTACAATATCTCAAAATCCAATCACTGTGAAAAATATTACCCTTTCTGATGTGACGGTTTCTACTACTACAACAAAAGTTAAACAGAATATCAGTTTGATTGGAGGTGTGCTGAATCTCCTGCTTGGAAATTTAAGTGGACTGAAACCGGATCCGCAATCTCTGGCAACAGGTGGCTTTGCTGGCGTTGTAAAAGGAAATATCCAGATTGAAAACTGCAATGTGGAAAATTTACATGGAGTTTCCAATGCAAATGACCGAACCGGTGGTTTCGCAGGTTATGTCAGTGGTATGACACAGTACGACCTCATATCAAATGGATTAGGAGGTCTGGTTACTACTTTAACCAAAATTCTGAATCTGATTCCTCTGCTTGGAGCCGGTGATTTGCTGACTCTCCTTTTAAATGGAGGATTACTCAGTGTAAAAAATCTTATTCCGATAGGCTATGTCAATCCAAGTATCCAGAATTGTTCTGTAAGCGGTGACACTTCTGTTACAGGTCAGAAGAGTACCGGTGGATTCGCCGGGGAAGCCATCGGTGCAGTGATGAAAAACTGTTCCGTAGGCGGGAGTACAACAGTGTCTGGAAATGACTGTTCCGGTGGATTTGTGGGACGTTCTGCGAATGCAGTCGTAGCAGGTGCATTAAGCAGCCTTGGTATTGAATTAATGGGAAATTTCCCGGTCAATACAGTTATGCTGAACTGTAGAATCGACGGAGCGGTAAACGTATCTGCACAGGGACCCCAATCTAAACCATCTAAAGAAAGTGGTTATGCAGGCGGATTTATAGGAGAAATGCGAAATAGTTATGCGGTGGACTGCAGTATTTCCTCTCTTGGCACTGTATCTGGAAAAGATTATACCGGAGGATTTGCCGGTATAGCAACTCTTGGTGATGTAGCGGATATTGATGAAAGCCAGGGACTTCTGGTAATTGTAAAGGATCTTCTTACAGGGTTGTTAAATGGTAAATTTACCAACATGGATCTTCTGAATCTTGTGGGACTTCGACCTTCTGTTATAAGCGGATGCACCATCGCAGGAGATAATATTTCTGTAACAGCAAACGGTAAAAATGCCGGTGGACTTGTGGGATATGCAGGTGCTGTCCAGATTTCCAATACTTTAGAACTTACAGACGATTCAAAATCAACTACTAAAGCCATCCAGCGAATGCTTAATAAGACTGGCGTTACCTATGAATTTGCAGACCGTGTGAATCAAATCAATGCAGTTTCCTCTATGAAGGTTTCAGCAACAGAGAATGCAGGAGGAATCTTAGGCTATGCGAAAATGACCAGTGTCGGTGATGTCCTTGGTGGAACAGTTACAGCAGCGGATTACATGCGTTTTGAATGTAAAGACTGTTCCGTAAATGGAGGCTCTTCCGGTCTTACTGTTACTGCGTCAGATCAGGATAATGGTCGTGCTGGGGGTGCTATCGGTTATGGAACAGGTGGAGAAGTAAGGAAAACATCCGTCACAAATCTGAATTCTGTAACGGCTGGAAAGTGTGCAGGAGGCTTTGCCGGATATTTCGGAAGTGGTACTCTTGCTAATGTTGGTGGTATTAAACTTCTTGGATTACCGCTTTTGAAAATTGACAGCCTTCTTTCTGTAGGGCAGATGATTGAGACGTTTACAGTTGACAGCACTGTTTCAGGTGTTTCGTCAGGATATAGTGTGTCTACTGGCAATGAGAAAGGTTACAGCGGTGGCTTTATTGGAGAATGTATTAGTGGACGAGCAAGGGACACAAAGATCAGCAACCTGAAAACGGTTACTGCAGCTGCAACATCCGGAAAAGCCGGAGGCTTTGCAGGTTTTGCCAAAGCAGGAGATGCATTAAGTGCAGGAGATTCCACTACATCAAAACTGACAGGAATTGAATTAGAAAATCTGCTTGGAGTTGTCAGTGCCCTGAGACCGGAGTTCAATAATACTTCCATTGCCTATGTTTCAAATGGAAATGATCCTCAGGTATCCGCTGATATGGCGGGCGGCTTTGTGGGAGACGGACAGGCAGTAGATATCAACTATGGAAACAACAATTCCGGATTCAAAGCGGACACAGACACCAATATTACCGGACTCTCTTATATAAAGGGAACCAGCTATGCCGGTGGTTTTGCAGGAAGGCTGATGCCTGGTGATGTGGCACAGACAGGTTCTATTAAGTTACTGGGCCTCTTGAATGTAAATCAACTTCTCAGTGTCATGGATGTGGCTTATCCGAGAATTTCCGATTCTTCTATTAAAGGAAATAACTTAGTTGTAACAGCATCCGGAAAAAATGATGATGTGGTGCTTGGAGATGCCGGAGGATACATCGGTAATGGAAAAGCAGTTATGCTCAAAAACTCTGACGTAACTAATGTAAAAGAAGTCAAGGCACCGTATCATGCCGGGGGTTATATCGGAATCATGCGGTCCGGAAGTGCAGCGGAGGCAGGAGATGCAACAGGAGATCTTTTGAACAGTGTTCTTGGTAAGATTCTGAGTCTGAAAGAGTTGGCGAGTGTCTTGCAGGCTGCATCCAGCAAAATTACAAATTGCAAAGTTGCTGGTACCGCAGATGGATTGACTGTTACGGCTGACAGCGGATTTGAAAACGCAGAAGGCTATGCAGGTGGCTTCGTTGGAGAGATGCAGAGCGGTCATGTAGATAATTCAGCAAATGCTGTTGATTCCGGAAAAGGCACGGCAGTGGAAAATCTTCTGAAAGTAGAAGGACTTCGTTATGCCGGAGGATTCGGAGGTCTTGTAAAAGCTGGAGCAGTTGCAGAGATTGGAGCTAAATCATCAATTCTTACAAAAGTGGTTGATCTGACAGGATTACTTTCTCTGGTTAATGCTTTTGTTCCGGTGATCAGTAATGCCAGTGTTAATTCTGTAGAAAAAGGGTTTACCGTTACCGTTACAGGTACTCTTGAAAAAGACAGCACCAACGATGCGGATGCCGGAAGTGCCGGAGGCTTTATCGGATGCGGAACTGGTGTACAGATCAGCAATTCCGATGTAAATAAATTGCAGCATACAGGTGTCAGTGAGCCAAAGAATCTGCAGCAGGAAGATGGCAGCAGTTATTACGGAAGCGACAGTGCATATGCGGTAAGTGGTTATCGTTATGCCGGCGGCTATATTGGGAAAGCTGCTATGGGAAGTACGGCGGCTATCGGAGGTGCAAGCGTTCTGGATCATGTACTTTCTGCTACAAATCTGTTATCAGCATTGACCGTAGTTGCATCTATCATAGACAGTTCAGATGTTTACGGAGCGATAGGCGGATTTCATGTTCTTGCAACAGATGGAGACGGTGATACCGGAAGAGCCGGTGGATATGCAGGAGAACTTCTTGGAGTTCAGATTCAGAATAGTAATTCTTATAATTTTGCACATATCATAGGGCGTGAAAGTGCCGGTGGATATGTTGGAACCATGGAGCCGGGAAGTGCGGCAGATGTGGTAAATGGATTAAGTGCTCTTGGAGGACTGATCAAGGCAGATAATCTTCTTGGCGTTTTACAGGCATTTGTTCCTGTGATCAAAAACAGCGAAACAACCTGTGTACCTTGTGGAGGTGCTGTGAGGGCTCAGGCTGAAAGTGATGACAGCATTTACCGTGGACTTGCAGGAGGATATGCAGGTTACAACTATGGCGGTCAGATCTGGGGAAACAATACGGATAACTGGAAAGGCACTGCATATACAGGAACCGTAAGAGAATGTGCGGCCTATCGTATCCGTTCCGTATATGGAACGGAATATGCCGGAGGTTATACAGGACTGATGCGGTGTGCGAATGTTGCAGATACAGGAAGTCTGAAGGTTTTATTTGGTCTTATCAAACTAGATAATCCGCTGACGCTTCTTCAGGCAGTGTATCCGACAGAAAAGAATACAGTTGTTTATGGACCGCTTCGTGGACTGGATACGGATACCTGGAACAAATGGGTTGGTGCTGTCGGTTCTTATGGAAGTTACGGTAATAAATTACAGGCACTTGGTGAAGTCAATGATCAAGAACAGTTAAATGAGATCATTTCTCAGTATGCATATGGATACGCAGTCACAGCAGGAAGGAGCATTCTGGCAAGTAAAGCAACACAGGGCGGTTCTGCCGGAGGCTATGTAGGCCGTATGGAAGGAGGAACCGTTACGAACGGTACTGCTGTAGATCTTCAGTTGGCAGAGGCTTATAGAAGTAGCGGTGGATTTGCAGGTGAGATGCTTACAGGTTCTGTGGCAAACACAGGTAACGTTTCATTGGCAGGTCTTAAGATTATAGGTGCAGACAGTCTGGCAGCATTAAAAACCTTTGTGCCGGTTGTAAAACAGTCTCATGTGGAAGGCTATCGTTCCGGAGCAAGGATTAAAGCAACTGGTATTGCAGACAAAGACCCGGCAGGATTTGCCGGAGGCTATGTGGGAAGGATGATCGGCGGCCAAATCTGGGGAGATGGAAGCAACTCCTGCAGTATCACAAATTTAAGGCGTGTAGATGGAACTTCCTATGTAGGCGGTTTTGCCGGAAAAGTAGATCCAGGCAGTGTGGCAGCTATTGATACAGCTACAAAGCAGGGACTTTTGAATAAGCTTCTGGATGTTCTTATGGTAAATGCTCCGGCAGAGCTGATCAAGGTTCTGAATGCCACCGTTTCCACCATCCGCTGTGCATCTGTTTCAGCCTGGGATGACTGGGGCGTGATCGTAAACGGAACCTGTCAAAGCGGCAGCAATACCGGGTACGCAAAAGCAGCTGGAGGATTCGCAGGAAGTCTCTGTGGAGCGGTCCTTGGCGAGAAGGATAAGCCGGGAAGCGGAATCCATGCGGATAAGATCCGCTCCGTAGTGGCCGGTGAATATGCCGGTGGATGCTTCGGTATTGCGGATGTTTCCGGTGCCGCAAATATCAGTGCAGGCAATGAAACCTCGGTATTACAGTATCTTTTAAAGCTTGGAAGAACCGATGTGCTGGATGCGTTTAGAAGCTATATATATTACGGAAATGTCACAGGCAGTCTCGATGCAGGGCTTGGCGTCAGTGCTAACACAACAACAGATGCAGGACAGAATAATCAGGTTACATACAGCGGAACAGCTGGCGGATTTGGTGGTTCACTGTTAAATGGATCTGTCAAAAACAGCAGCGTAACAGGATTAAATTATGTAACCGGTCTGAACAGCGTCGGCGGTTTTATTGGTTACTCCGGAAAAAGCGGCGTTGTGAAACTGGAGAAGCTGGATGTGCTGGGAAATAATACCGGACAGCTTCTGGGCGGTGCCCTCGGTGTCCTGGATATTTTTGGTTCCCACATAGATGACAGCAGTGTGACAGGAGTGCCTGGTGGTTATACGGTTCAGAGTAAAGGTGGAGAGGAACAGATTGCAGGAGGATTTATCGGCTATGCAAATCTTACCAGAATGTCAGGATGCAATGCCGGAGGTGCTAAAAATCAGGAAAATAGCCTGAAACAGGTAGCATCAGGCGGAACAGCAGGAGGCTTCGCCGGAAGAACAAGCTTTGCCTATCTAGCGGATGTAAAACTGGATTCCACAGTAGTCGACGCTTTGCTCGTAGTTCTGAATAACCTTGTAAAGGCGTTGTATCTGGATAAGATTCAGGATTCCAATCTTTTGCATATTAATCTTGGAATTGTGAAGGTTGATGCACTGTATGAGGGAAATCTTCTCCATGTGAATCTTCTGGGACTGGATATTTCCGTTGGGCTGTCTAAAAAGTCTGATGATAACAATCAGCAGACAGATTTTGCAATCATTAAGATCGGAGATTCCTCTATTAAGCTTCCATGTGACAAAAACGGAATCATAACGAAAGATAATGATGTAAAGTCCAACATCAGTGTCAATCTGATTAAGGCAAACAGGACAAAAATCACAGACAGCAATGTATATGGAATCAGTACCGGATACGATGTCTATGCCGGCGGTGCCGGAAATGATGCAGACGGTACTGCAACAGATGGACGAAGCGGAGGCTTTGTAGGATACAACGACGAAGGACTACTGAAAAATAACAACATGTATTACTGCGATGTGATCCGTGGAACATCTAAACTGGTGGGACCATTTAGCGGAAAAAGTGATCTGGAATCTGTATATGACTTTAATACAAAAGCAGGTGTAGAAGGTGAGAATAACAATTATCGTATTTACCGAAAACCGGCGATTAGTTTTGATGAGATCAAAAAGAATTCGAAACTTCTGACGGATACGTTCAGTCAGGAAAATGGATGGAGTATCTTCTCAGTAAAACATGTAGTGCAGGTAGATGAGTATAACACCTTGCAGAATGCAGTTATGGCAACAAAAGATTCTTTTGAAACAGCAGATCTGAATGCTTATGTATCAGATGCAAAAGCCGTTCTGATGTCAGATACCAAAACGACAGTCAATACAGAAGATAGCACATCACCGGAACCATCAGATGCACAGGATCCATGTGATGAATATGTAAATCTGACCATTAATAAGGTATGGAAAGATTTTCGGAATATGGATGGTATCAGACCTGATTCCATTACGGTCACGATTTCCAGAAGCTGGACAGATGCAGATGGAACGGAACATACAGAAGTTGTGCCGGGATATGATAATTATGTGATTACAGGCGATCATTCAAAATCTACATGGCAGGAGATTATTAAGTCAGAAAAACCGGATAAGCTGCTCCCGGCCTATATAAAAGATGTTAACGAAATTCCGCATTATTATAAATATTTTATCACCGAAAGGGAAATAAAAGGATATACAACTACAATCGAAACCTCTAAAGATGGATTTACCTTCACGATTATCAACCGGCATTTTGCATTGCTTCCGGATACCGGCGGCGAGGGCATTAGGATGTTTATCATAGCAGGTGGTCTGTTGTTAGCGTTCCTGCTTTATACCGGACGTAGAAGGAAAAGGAAACAGACGATGTAGGAAAGGAGGAGCAGAGTCATGAGAGAGATATGGCTGCGTGGGGAACTTCCACCGTAAATGCTGAAAGAATCCCCAGCGAACCAATAAAAAATCAAAAGAAAGTGAGAAGAGGAACATGAAGAAATTAGTATCAAGATTTATGGCAGTTCTGATGGCAATGACCATGATACTGTCCATGAGCATGACTGCATTTGCAGCAGAAGCTCCAAAAGGAACCCTGACAGTCAACAATACAGTGGCAGGAAAGACTCTGGATCTGTATCAGATTTTTACAGCAACAAAAAATGAAGCGGGCAATGTAGCATATACACTGAACAGTGCATATGAGGGATTCTTCCAGAGCAAAATTTCTGGTGCTTCTACATTAACAGGTGAAGCATTAAGTGAAAAAGCATATAACTATGTTAAAGATCAGGTCGGAACAGATGGAAGTAATGGCGCAGCGTTTGCAAAAGATATCTTGGACTGGATTCTTAAGAATGCTACTACTGTAGCTACTACTCATACAACTGCAAATACAACCGCTGATACTACAGTAATTAATAACCTGGATTATGGATACTATGTAGTTTATCCATTAGGTGCAACAGATACATCTACAGCACCTGGAAATGAAAAAGTAAAATCTGTAGCCTCTTTAGTTAGCGTTACAGGTATTGATGCTACAGTTAACATGAAGAGTAATTACCCGACAGTAGACAAGAAAATCATTCCGGCACAGAGTGGAAGCGGAATTACAATTGGTGCTATTGTGAATGGTAACTGGGAAGGCAATCACCAGATGGAATTAGATGACGAAAATGAGTCTGAGGATACCATCGCACCACATGGTGCAACAGATGAAAAGAAAGTCGGAGATTTTGGAATTGGCGATACCGTCACTTACCAGTTGACTTCTAAAGTGCCGGATATGACAGGATATAATTCTTATACTTTTAAATTTAGCGATACTTTGTCCAAAGGACTGGACTTAAAAGAAGTACTGTCTGTAAAAGTTGGAAATACAACACTTACAGCAGAAAAACAGGAGCAAATACATATGCACTTGCATATGACAAATCTACCCGTACTTTAACAGTTACCTTAAATGATTTCTATAATTCATATAAAAATCATACAGGCGAGACAATCACAGTTGTTTATACGGCAACCTTAAACAAAGATGCTGTTATCGGTATGAATCCAAATACCAACAAGGCGGTCGTTGAATACAGCAATAACCCGTCAACAGATAAAACAGGTACATCTGAGCCAAGTACTGTAGATGCACATACTTTTGATTTCACAATCTATAAATATTATTTAAAAGACCAGAATAATAAAGAAGATAAGATTGCACTTGAAAAGGCAGAATTTGAGCTTTACAAGGGAAACACAGAAGGTACTGCAGCAGATGAACAGGCGAAGGTTAATATTGTAGACGAAGGAAACGGCGTATACCGTCAGGCAACAGCCGATGAAGCTAAAGCAGCAGACTTTACTTCTGCAAAGATTGTATCTGATGCTGATGGTAAAGTTCTTGTAAAAGGTCTTGATGCCGGAATTTACTACTTAAGAGAGACAAAAGCTCCAGAAGGATACAATAAACTTCTCAGCGACATTAAGGTTGTGATTAAAGCAGACTATGATGTAAAAACTGGCAAACTGACAAGCTATTCAGTTGATTACACATACAATGGAAAGACTACAAATGGTACTGCAATCACAGACAAAGATAGCCATCCAGTAGTAGCTGTAGAAAACAAGACAGGGGCACAGCTTCCAAGTACAGGTGCAAGAACCGCTTTATTATTAACTCTTGTAGGTGTCGTATTATTTGCGTTCATGGCAGCAAGCAGCATTTATAGCAAAAGAAGAGAAGCTAGATAATATGCTTTAAAAATATGTAGACATCTTTCTGGCATTATGCCGGAAAGATCGTCTGCTTTTTCTGAAATATATAAAAAATAATGTTATATATTTCAGAAAGAACAGACAGAAAGTAGGACAGTATGAAAAAATTTTTTAAATTATTGCGAAAAATAGGATATCTGATTGCTTTCTCTTTGATTTTATATCCCGTAGTCAGTAATTATATCAATCAACAACATAGTAGTACGATCGCTACAGATTATGATCAGAAAGTTTCTCATCTTTCTGAAAAAGAAGAAGCTAAGATGATAAAAAAAGCTCGTGAATATAATAAAAGTCTAATAGGGATCAGCTCTTTTTTAGATCCTTTTTCACAGGAAGATGGAAATCAAACAGAAGATGATATATACAATAATTTATTAAAAATTGATGACACAGGAATGATGGGATATATTGATATTCCTAAAATTAATATATTACTTCCTGTTTATCATGGTACATCAGAAGAAGTCTTACAGTCAGGAATCGGACACTTAAAAAATACTTCCTTACCGGTTGGCGGGAAAAGCAGTCATGCAGTTTTATCAGGACATCGTGGGCTGGCTCATGCAAAAATGTTTACAGATTTAAACCGTATGGAAATAGGCGATGTTTTTTATATAAAAGTGCTGCATCATACATTTGCTTATGAAGTAGATCAGATTCTTACAGTAGAGCCACAGGATACAAAAGCATTGGCGATTGAAAAAGGGAAAGATTATGTGACTTTAGTAACTTGTACACCATATGCTATCAACACACATCGTCTTCTTGTGCGGGGAAAAAGAATCCCATATAAGGAAGCCAAAAAGAAGGAAGAAGCAAATGCTAAGAAAAACATTCCGATTTATATTATATTGCTCATTGGAGGGATCATTGCCATCCTTTTCATATATGCTGCTATAAGAATAAAGGAAGTTCGCCGAAGAAAAAGAAGAAAGAAGGGAAAATCATATGGAAAGAAAAAATAAAAGAAATATCATATATTTGTGTATGCTCTGTTTTCTTCTTGTTAGCCTGCAGAGATTAGAAGTCTTTGCACAGCCGTATGGAAGCGTTAACATTGTGGCTGCAGTCAGTAAGAATGAAGATGCTGTATATACATTGCCAGATACAACATTCACAATGTATAAAGTAGCTGCCTATGATAATGGTCAATGGGAATTAACAGAAGAGTTTAGTAAGATAAATGTTTCATTTGATTTTAGTAACCCGGATCTGCAGGATGACACAGCCGGGAAATTAAAGAGGTATGCACAAAGACAAGGAATCAATGGGAGAACTGGAAGTACAAATTCGGAAGGGAAACTTACGTTTGATGGATTAGAAGAAGGAGTATATCTTTTTATCCAGCCTGTGAAAACATATTTAGGAAAATCAGCTTATCAAAGTACCGCATTTATTATTCCTGTTCCGGAAAAAGATGAGATGGGAAATACTATGTGGAATATAACAGTGGAGCCTAAATTTAAAAATGAATCGCTGCCGGAAAAAAGTGCAACTTCCACAGAAACTACAGAACAACATATACCAGAAAGAAAAAAGAAAATAACAAAAGGTGGAAAAACAGGAGATAACACAAAGTTATATCAGTGGGCAGTCCTTCTTTTATTAAGTGTACTTGTAGGAGAAGTGATATGTTGTAGAAAAAACAGAGAAGATAAGCAAGAGTGATGGAATACAAGAAAAGGGCAAGAAACGGAAGGTTCTGTAAAAGAAAAGAGTCCTTGTGATGAATAAGAAAGATAAATAAATTGTGAAGGTTTAAGGAGAATGGGTTACAGAGTAAAAACTTTATATGAATCCGATAAATTTCCAGAGATGCAGCTGATATGCGGACAATCTGGAATTGATCGGGAAATCAGAGGTATCCGGATTATAGAAGTACCGGACATGGAAAGATTTGTGAGTGGAGGAGAACTTCTGCTGACAAGTATGAAGGCATATCAGAATATAAACGAACGGAAGTTTATGCGTTGCTTAGAAAAGCTAGATAAAAAGCAGATATCTGGATTTGTTGTAAAAAGAAATCAGACGACAGAACAACAGAAAAAATTATTTGAGATTTTGCTGCAGTTTGGTGAAGAATACCAGCTGCCTGTAATAGAAATCCCACAACATATGTATTTCTGGGAGATTATTAAGTATGTATTGACACAGATATGTGATAAAGAAACTGCAAAACTGGCATATTTTAAAATGACGCATGATAATCTGAGTAGTATTTTGCTGAACATATTTGATAAGAAAAAATTAATAGAGCGCTTACTTTTTGTAGTTGAAACAATGATTGGAAATCCAGTTGCTTTATATAACGATGATCTTGACTGCCTTTATGCAAGCAGTCCGAATCTATCTGCGTTTATAATAGAAAAAGATATTGAAGAATATACTCCCGATATTATTACAAGATCAAATTATTTGTGCCAAAAAAGGAAACATAAGGAGTATGTTAAAAAGGTAGATATTTTTGGGCAAAGGAAAATATACCTTGTTATTTCAGAGCAGAAGGAACCTTTGACCGTACTGGATTTTATAGCATTGGAAAATACATTTAGTATATTACAATATATTTTAATAAGAAGTACGATAGAAGAAGATATTGCCAAAAAATATCGTGGGGATCTGGAATATCGTTTGTTGAATGGATCTTTATCTGGTACGGAAGAAGATGAGGTGGCAAAGATTCTAGAGCTTAATGAAACAGATGAACTTCAGGTCATCACCTGCCGGCTTATACCAAAGGATAATGCTGCTAACTTTAACGATGGGCAGAGAAGAGATGTTGAGACAATAAAAAAAGAAATCCTGAAACTTTTACCAGAGGATTATGTTTACTCTAATACGAATCAGCTTATTTATATTCATAAAGAAGGCCAGGATAGGTATAAATTAGAATTTCGGAAAAAAGTGGAGGAGGTACAGCAAGATGTACAGAGATACCTTGTAGAAAAAGGAATGAATCTGGATTTTTTGGTTGGTATAGGAAAATGTGTTACGGGATATCATCATTTGAAAGAGTCTTTTGAGGATTCTAAGATGGCATTGGAATACATTAATATTATCAGAAAAATTATCGGAGACAAGAATAAGGCAGTTGTAGACTGTTCGAAACTGGGGATTTTTTACGCATTCATAAAAATGAAAGATAAAGAAGGTTTATGGACTTATATACCAGATTCAGTGTCCAGACTTTATCAGTATGATGTTAAAAATAAAGGAGAACTAATCAATACATTGGAATGCTTTTTGGACAACAATCAAAGTCTGAAAAAGACTTCACAGCAAATGTTTATTCATTATCGGACGGTTTCCTATCGTTTGCAGAGGATAATGGAAATATCAGGAATGGATTTTGAAAATGCATCGGAAATGCTGGTTGTCAGAAATGGATTGATAATATTAAGACTTGTTGAAGAAAGGTAATTAGCGGATTATGTCATAGTTAGGGCATGATCCGTTTTTTATGGAACACTTTTTGCAAGGGTAGGATCAAAAAGATTTCAAACTTTGTACATTATGTAAAATCGTACAAAGGTATATAATAAAATCTCAATGTAAGGAAGGTGAAGTTCCTGTAATTAAATATATGGCAGACAGGATATTTTTTTGATATAAACTAATCCCTTCATGGGTTGAGTTTGATAAGTGATGAAGGAATTCAGAAAGCAGATAATAGAGGAAGATAACAGAGCTGTTAGAACAGAAAATTAATTAGATGAGGAGGGAACAGTGTGAAAAGGAAAAAGATGTGGTTACAGTGGATAGCTGTGACACTTTTGGTGATTTTATGTATAAACAGCGTAGGAACAATAGCATTGTCAGCAGAGAGTCAGAAGGAAGGGAACATTTCAGAAACAGAGTTTCGGGAAGAGAAAAGTATTCCGAAAAAAGAGTTTAGAGAAGAAGAAAAGACTTTGGAAAAGGGCAATACTCCAGAAGAAGTTCAGGAAGAGAAAAGTATTCCAGAAGGAAAAAAATCTTTTAAGAAACAGAGATCACGAGAGGCATCACCAAAGGTTCAGGAGACTGCAGAAGGATTTGACATTGATTTTTTTGTCATCATTGATGGAAAAAGGATAAAACTCCGGCATAATGACATTACCGGCATTGCAACATGGAAAGACGGAAGAACTACCTACTATGGTGTTTCTATTGAGGACCTGCTCCTGATATATGAAGAATTTGGATTTGTGAAAAATGGTGAGAATCAGAATCCGGATGCAAAAAATAAGTTTGTATCTGCATACCGGGGAAAAAGCGGGATAGAATACGGAAAAGTTTATACAGACACAGAATCCGGAAAGACATATGTTTCTTACAATTATGGACAGAATAAACAAGGGGAAGCGATAGATGTTTACTACCTTCCAAATGGAAAAGGCCCTGCATTAAATTTAAATAATTCTGTAAAAAATGACAACTCGTTTTATTCCGTAGAGGTAAAGGGAGAAGGCCAGGATCAGATTCACTATGCTTTGACGGGAACGGATGTGTCAAAAACCGTATCTGATTTTAATCCTGTATTGCCGGAAAAAACGGATCAGATTGAATGGACCTGTATCGGAGCAGACGATCAAGTGATAGATGGAGTGCGAGATGCCAAAGACCAGACGAGCTTTTCAATCGAAAAGATCAGCCAGTCGTATGTGATACAAAGAGCTGATCAGACGGTATTTGACCTTCAGTTTTATGTATATGTAGATAATGAGGTCCGGAAGCTGCCATCCGATTCACTGAAAAAAGTATATAAATGGAACCGGAAGGGAAAATCGTATGTTTCTGTTAGTGATTTGGCCAGAATCTACAAAGAATTTGGCATGAATCAAGCTGAACCTCAGAATGGAAATTATTTCCCATATGCAGTTCGTGGCGAGAAGACATTAGCTCAGGCAGCTATGACAACTTATAAAGGAAAGAAATATATATCCTATAACTTGGATGATCAGAATACAACTGTTCCAACGGACATTTATTATATGCCAAAAGGAGCATCGGATGGCGAAAAAATTCCGGATAATTATTCAGACCAGATTAAGCAGAATAAGAACAGTTTCTATTCGGTTACAGTAATCAATCCGGATGGAAATCGAACTGTGAGTTACTATAAGAAAGATTCTGCGGTCACAATTTCCGTTGATCCTGGAGATACGAAGGAAAGCGACTGGCTTTGTGCCAGTGAGGATGAAAATAAAACAATTTCTCCGGTGAAACAGGGCGATAAACTAACCTTTTCTATTGGAAAGATAGAGCAACCATATACGGTTGCATGCAACACTTTTGCACCAGCAACCTTGAACATTAAATTCTATACTTTTGTAAATAATGAGAGATATAATGTT
>SKEC01001700.1_pt1 | contig 16401 bp, 14 predicted proteins | sample 4826641 | NCBI WGS metagenome assembly SKEC01 (sample SAMN11008819, study PRJNA524170) | human gut metagenome | biome: Human fecal sample; material: Feces; isolation source: fecal sample from pouch patient p18, p21 | host: Homo sapiens | place: Israel: Tel-Aviv | collected 2015-12-22
GATCGTTAGGGTTCTTCTTCAGGTGCTCGTTCAGCTCGTTGATGTGAGCGGTCAGCAGAGCGACCTGAACCTCGGGGGAGCCAGTGTCCTTCTCGGTCAGAGCGACTTTGGCCATAACTTCCTGCTTGTTCATAGTAACAGTACCTCTTTATAAAATTTTTATTTGCCGGCGACACAGCAGCGGGAAAACGGTACTCCCGAGTGGGCATACTCCCAGCCCCGTATCGCGGTAACAGGGCTAGTATAACAGAAACCAACGTAAAAAGCAAGAAAAATTTTTACAGATCCGCAAAAATAAGGATGTTGTTTTCCTGTCAGATCATGTTATAATCTGTCTATTGTAATAAAGAGGTAGATCGAATGACACATTGCTTTTCCCGCCGCAGCTTCCTCAAAGGAAGCGCAGCCGCCGCAGCGGTTCTTTCAAGCCCGCTCCTCCCGGCTGATGCGGCTTCTTCTGAAACCGAAAACGGCCTGTTCCCCCCTGTCTCTGCTCTCTGCCAGACCCGGTACGGCCCGGTGAAGGGCAGAGAGGGCGAAAACGGCCTGCTCTGCTGGTACGGCATCCCCTACGGTGCCGCGCCCACGGGCGAAAGCCGCTGGACAGCGCCGCAGGAGCCCGCCTGCTGGCACACAGTGCGGGACTGCACCAGCCCCGCTCCGGCGGCCTACCAGTACACCACTTTCCCTCTCGGCACCGAGGACTGCCTGACACTGGACATTTATTCTTCCGCCGAGGCCAAAAAACGGCCCGTCCTCGTCTATCTGCACGGCAGCGCCGCCACAGGCTCATCTCTCGAGCTGCCCGGCAGCGAACTCGTGCGGGACGCGGGCTGCGTCTTTGTCGCGCTCAACTACCGGCTGGGGCTGTTCGGGTGGAACTGCCTGCCCACCCTCACTGCCGACCCGGACGCCACCGGAAACTTTGCCCTGCTGGACATCGCCCGGGCGCTGGACTGGGTGCGGGACAACATCTGCCGCTTCGGCGGCGACGCCGACAACATCACCCTCTGCGGTTTCTCTGACGGCGGGCGGATGGCAGCGGCCCTTGCGGGCAGCCCGCTCTTCCGTGGGCGCTTCCAGAAGGCCGTCGCCATCTCCGGCGGGCTGTCCCTCGCCGACCCGGACGCCGCCGCCCAGAAGCTGGCCGAAAATTTCGCACCGCTGGCCGTGGAAGACGGGCGGTTCGCTGACACGGCTTCCGCCGCCGAATGGCTGCTGACGCCGGGGGCAGACGTCCGGGAATGGCTCTGCGGCCTCGAACCGGCCCGCATTGCGGCCCTCGGCAAACCAGCCATCCTCTACGCAGACGATGTGGTGCTCTCCCGGGGCGCCCGGAGTGTCGTCCCCCTCCTGCTGCTCAGCAGCGCCACCGAATTCAGCGGCTTTGTCCGGGACGACCTGCGGCCCGCTTCCAGCGCGGCCCGGGCCTATGCCGTAAAATACGGCTCAGCCCTCTGCCGCTGGAGCAGCACCGAAGCCGTCGCCGAAGCGCTGGGCGGCAGTGCTCCGGTCTGGCTTGGACTCATCGACTACGGCGGGGCCGACAGTCAGACGGCGATCCCGGGCCTCGGCTCCTTCCACGGCCTGCCGCTGGCGCTCTTCTCGTCCGAAAGCAGCTATTCTGCCTGTGCTGATCTGTCTTCAGCCGGTGCGAAGGCCCTTTCGGCCCGGCTGAAGCAGGCGCTTGCCGGTTTCATGACCAGCGGTTCCCCGGGCTGGGACGCCTGGACGCCGCAAGACCGCGCTGCCCTCCACTTCGATGCCGACAGCGAAACAGCCTGCATCACCCTCAGCTCCTACCCGGATACCCAGGAAAGTATCCGCGCCGCCATGGCCGCAGACACGTCCCTCTCCGCCGCCGAAAAGGAAACGGTGGAGCACCTCTATTTTTCCGGTTTCTCTTTCTGACGAAGCAAAAACGCACCTCACCGATTGCTTTCATCGGTGAGGTGCGTTCTTGTTTTATTCAGCGGATGATGCCGCCCACAGCCTTTTTGATCTCAGCTTTGTTCCGGTACATCTTTGCTTTTTTCATAAAGTTCACTCCGCAAAGTATTCTTGCGCGCGCTGGGCTGCGTGGTCGATGCACGCGCGCAGCTCATCCAGCGTGTCGAACTTTTTGCTGGGGCTGAGGTAGGCGTGGAATTCCACCACCGGGTCGGTGCCGTAAAGGTCGCCGGTAAAGCCCGGGATGAAGGTCTCGCAGGTCACCTTGCTCTCGTCGCTGTTGACGGTGGGCCGGGTGCCAAGGCCGGTGGCCGAGGGGTACCACCTGTCCCCTATTCTGGTGCGGGTGATATAGATGCCGTACCGGGGCAGCTGGAAGCCCTGCGGGTAGAGTTGATTGATGGTCGGCACGCCCAGCGTCCGGCCAAGGCCCGCCCCGTGATGCACCGTGAAGCGGATGGCGTAGGGCATCCCCAGCATGGCATTGGCCGCCGGGATGTCACCGCCTTCCAGCGCGGTGCGGATGCGGGTGGAGGAAACAGGCTTCTCCTCAAACTGCGCCATCGGCAGGACGACGACCTCCACGCCCAGCGGCGCGCAGAGCTGACGCAGCAGCTCCGGTGTGCCTGCCGCCCTGGCCCCGAAGGTGAAGTTCTCGCCGCAGAACAGCGCCCGGGCGTTGCAGTCCCGGATGATGCCCAGCACGAACTGCTCCGGCGTCATGGCCTTGATCTCCTCGAAATCGGGGCAGAGATAGTGCTCCACGCCGAGGCTGGCGATGAGGGCGTGCTTGTCCTCGGTGGAGAGCAGGCGCTTGCCCTTCATCTTGTTTTCGGTGGGCAGGCGGAAGGTGAACACCGCCGGTGCCGCGCCGTGGGCCCTGGCCCACTCCACTGCGCCATTGATGACCGCGCGGTGGCCGATGTGGATGCCGTCAAAAAAGCCCATTGCCACAGCAGAGCCGTGGGCACCGCCCAGCGCAAGCGGCGCAAGCTGTGAATAGATCTGCATGAATGTTCTTTAATTCCTCTCTACAAAGAGTTTTTCGACCTTGAGCACGCCGCCGGTGATGTTCGCAAGACCCAGGAACTGACCCTCGGCATTGCGGACACGGTAGCGGCCATCTGCCGCCGGATAGCGGCTGGTGGGGCAGCCGTTGTACAGGTGCTGCTCCACCCTCGGCTCTGCCACCAGCAGAGGCAGGCTCTCAAACACGCTCTCCACCGGCAGCATCAAAGCCTGCAGTGCCTCGGGGCCTGCGTCCTTTGCCGCCTGTATCTCTTCCAGCGTGTGGGCGTCGGCCTCGGTGTAGACACCCGCCGTCGTGCGGCGCAGGGCGCTCATGGTGCCTTTCTGGCCCATAGCGGCGGCAATGTCCTCCAACAGGGTGCGGATATACGTTCCCTTGGAGCAGCGGACGGTGAGGACGTATTCGTTCTCCGCCGGGCTGCCGCCGTACCGGATGTCCAGGATCTCGATGGGGCGGGCTTTCCGCTCCACCGTGACGCCCTCGCGGGCCAGCTTATAGAGAGGCTGGCCGTTGATCTTGACCGCCGAGTACATGGGCGGCGTCTGCATCTGCGGGCCGAGGAACCGGGGCAGCACCGCCAGCAGCTCGGCCTCCCCCGCCGTCACCGGGGCCGTTTCCAGCACGGTGCCGGTGATGTCGCCGGTGTCGGTCTGCATCCCCAGCCGCAGCCGGGCGCAGTAGGTCTTGGTGTGGTCGAGCTGAAGGTCCACAGCCTTGCTGGCCCCGCCGCAGAACCCCGGCAGAACGCCGGTGGCCATGGGGTCCAGCGTACCGCTGTGGCCCAGCTTGCGGGTGCCGAGGATGCCGCGCAGCTTGGCGATGACGTCAAAGCTGGTCCACTCCATCGGCTTATCTACGATAAGGATGCCCTGCATCAGCTTTCCTCCTGCGTCTCGGGGCGGTCGAGTTCCGCCTCCACCTCGGCCAGAATGGCGCTCTTGGCGTTGTCGAGGTTGCCCAGCAGCTCACAGCCCGCTGCGCGGGTGTGGCCGCCGCCGCCCAGACGCCGTGCGATGGCGCAGGCGTCCACGCCCTTGGCGGCGCGCACGCTGATGCGGTAGCTGCCGCCGGGCTGCTGACGGAGCAGCAGGCCCACTTTGACCCCCTCGATGCTGATGGGCAGGCTGGTCAGCTCTTCCAGGTCAGCCGGGTCCACGCCGCTCTGCTCGATCTCGTCCCGGGTCAGATACATCAGGGCGCAGCGGCCCTCAAGATGATATGCCAGATGATTGCGGGCGATACGCTCCGCCTCCATCCGCTCCCGGGGCTTGGTGTCGAAGAGCAGGGTGTTCAGCTCCTCCACCTGCGCACCGGCCAGAATGAGCTTTGCAGCCACGAAGTGGGTGTTGGCAGTGGTGGAAGAGAACCGGAAGCAGCCGGTGTCCGTAGCGAGGCCGGTGTAGAGGCAGTTGGCGATGAGGGGGGTGATCTCCACGCCCATCTCGCTGATGACCTCATACAGAAGCTCTGCCGCTGCGGCCGCATTGCCGTCCAGCAGGGTGAAATCCGCATAGCCGCTGTTGCCCGTGTGGTGGTCGATGCAGAGATCGACGTGGCGGGTATACTGCGGCACACCGTTGTTTTCGCCAAAGAGCTGCACGCTGGCAACATCCACAGCCACAACGGTCTTGGGCTCAAACTCGCCCCGGAACGGCACCGGTGCAGTAAAGCTGTAGCGGGAAGGCACTGCATCGGAGCAGAGGACAGCTGCCGTCTTGCCCAGCGCCTTGAGCGCGTGGCAGAGGGCGCTGCCGCAGCCGATGGTGTCACCGTCCGGGTTTTTATGACACAGGACCAGAATGTTGTCCGCAGCACAGAGGCGCTCGGCCATCTGCTGCACATTGAGCTGTTCTGTCATTTGATGGATCCATCCTTTCCGCAGCGCTGGATTTATTCCTCGGTCTCGGCGGGCTGAGAGTCCTCTGCGTCGCCGTTCACATTCAGCGTGCGGAGCAGCTCATTGATGTGGGCTGCATAGGCGGCACCGTCGTCCTCCACAAAGATGAAGCGGGGTGCCTTGCGGATGTGCATTTTCTTGCTCACTTCAGTGCGCACATGGCCTGCGGCGCGGTTCAGGGCCTCGATGGCGGGCTTGGGGCCGTCCTCACGGCCCATCACGCTCACATAGACCTTCGCCACGTCCAGGTCGGGCGTCACATCCAGCCGGGTGACGGTCAGCAGACCGCCCTCCAGCCGCGGGTCTTTCAGCCGTCCGATGATGGCGATGAGCTCACGCTTCATGTCCTGCGCCAGACGGCCCATATTTTTCTGAGACATAGTTTCTCCTCTGAAATGAACCTCTCCGTCATTGCTTCGCAATGCCACCTCTCCTACCGAGGAGAGGCCTTGGCATTCCGGAAAGCTTTCTCTCTTCGCCAGAGGCTCCCCTCGGTAGGGGCAACAACGACGACCGCCGCCAGTGGCGGAAACAGGGAGTCGCTGTTGGGGCAGCGGCCAGCAAGACGCAAACGAAGTGCTGCGGATGCTGGGTGCCGCAACCCGGCCTTGTCGAGCGAAGGCAGACTGAGAGGTTATTCTCTTAGTCGCGGTATTCTTCCATCTTGAAGGCCTCGTAGACGTCGCCTTCCTTGACGTCGGCAAACTTTGCCAGAGTAACGCCGCACTCGTAGCCCTCGGCCACTTCCTTGGCGTCGTCCTTGAAGCGCTTCAGAGATGCGATCTCGTCCTCCGTGATGACGATGCCGTCACGGACGACACGCACCTTGCTGTCGCGGGTGATCTTGCCGCTGGTGACACGGCAGCCTGCGACGGTGCCGACGTTGGAGATCTTGTAGACCTGACGGACCTGCAGCTCGCCCAGAGACACCTCGCGGAACTTGGGAGCCAGCATACCCTTCATAGCGTCGGTGACGTCGTTGATGGCGTCATAGATGACGCGGTACATACGCATCTCGACCTTGGTGGCAGCGGCCTCTTCCTTCGCCACGTTGTCGGGGCGGACGTTGAAGCCGATGATGATGGCGTTGGATGCGTCGGCCAGGTCAACGTCGGACTTGCTGATGGCGCCGACACCGGCGTGGATGACGCGGACGCGGACCTCATCGTTGGAGATCTTCTCGAGGCTCTGCTTGACAGCCTCGGCGGAGCCCTGGACGTCAGCCTTGACGACGATGGCCAGCTCCTTCATATCGTTCTGAGCCATCTGGCTGAACAGGTTATCCAGCGTGACCTTCTGGAAGGAGGAGAACTGCTTCTCCTTGGCGGCAGCGATGCGCTGCTCGGCCAGCTCACGGGCCAGACGCTCGTCCTCGACGGCCTCGAACAGGTCGCCGGCCTCAGGCACAGCGGTCAGACCGGTGATCTCCACAGGGGTGGAGGGGCCGGCGTCGTTCAGCAGAATGCCCTTGTCGCTGCGCATGGTACGCACACGGCCCACGGCGGTACCGGCGATGATGACATCGCCGGAGTGGAGGGTGCCGTTCTGCACCAGAATGGTAGCGATGGGGCCCTGGCCCTTGTCCAGACGAGCCTCGACGACAGCGCCCTTGGCACGGCGGTTGGGGTTAGCCTTCAGCTCCATGACCTCAGCTTCCAGAGCGATGCGCTCCAGCAGGTCGTTGATGCCCATGCCGGTCAGCGCAGAGACAGGGATGCAGGCAACGTCGCCGCCCCAGTCCTCGGTGATGATGCCGTACTTGGTCAGGCCCTCCATCACGCGCTCGGGGTTGGCGGTGGGCTTATCCATCTTGTTCATGGCCACGATGAGCTTGACGTTGGCGGCCTTGGCGTGGTTGATGGACTCGACCGTCTGGGGCATGATGCCGTCATCGGCGGCGACGACCAGAACTGCAATATCGGTCATGTTGGCACCGCGGGCGCGCATGGAGGTGAACGCCTCGTGGCCCGGGGTATCCAGGAAAGTGATGAGGCTGTCGTTGACCTTGACCTGATATGCACCGATGGCCTGGGTGATGCCGCCGGCCTCGCCTGCGGTGACATTGGTCTTGCGGATGGCATCCAGGATACTGGTCTTGCCGTGGTCAACGTGGCCCATGACGCAGACGACCGGGGGACGGGTGACGAGATCGTCCTGAGAATCCTCCTCCTGGGTGAACAGGCGCTCCTCGATGGTGACGTGGACTTCCTTCTCGACCTTGGCGTGGAACTCCTCGGCCACCAGAGCGGCGGTATCGAAATCGATGATGTCGTTGATGGCATGCATCTCGCCCATCTGCATGAACTTGGCGATGACCTTGCCGGCCTGCTGCTTCAGGCGGGCAGCCAGCTCACCGACAGTGATCTCATCGGGGATGAGGACCTTCAGCTGCGCATTGCGGGCCTTTTCCAGCTGGATGCGCTGCAGACGCTCGAACTCGGTCTCGCGCTTGCCCTTCTGGAACTGCTGGCGCTGGCGCTGGCCGCGCTGGGTGAACTTCTGCTTGTTGCCCTGGGGGGTGGGCTTGCGGCGGTTCTCGGTGTTCTTGGTGGAAGCCAGATCGTCGTAACGGGCGTCGAAGCGGTCCACGTTCATATCGACGGTGCGGGTATCGACGGTGACCTGATTGTCCTCGCGGCGGACAGAGACGGACTGAGCAGTAGCAGCAGTAGCCTTTGCGCCGGTCTCACGGGCCAGCTCGCTCAGGGAGACGGTCTTCTCCTCGCGCTTCCTGTGCTGCTCGTTCTTCTTGTTGTTTTGCTTGGCAGCGGGCTTTGCCTCGGCCATTGCGGGCTCAGCCTTGGGAGCCTTGGGAGCCTCGGGCTTCTTTTCGGCCTTGGGCTCTGCCTTCTTCTCGGCGGGCTTCGGTTCAGCCTTGGGGGCCTTGGCGCTGTTCAGGAACTCGTCCAGGCTCTTGACGCTGTTGTCCTTGCTGAACTTCTCCAGCAGGTAGTTCAGCTCGTTCTCCTCCAGAGTGGAGCTGTTCTTCTTGCCGGTGCTGCCCATGGCGTTCAGCTCGTCGAGGACCTTCTTGGCAGAGATGCTCAGGTCCTTTGCAAAATCGCTCACTTTATATTTTACGGTCATTCGCTCATATCCTCCTCAGTTTGAATCGCTCCGCACGCCGTCAGCCGGTCAAAGCAGAGCTTGGCGAGGTTGCGGTCGGTGACGGCATAAATGGCCACCGGTTTGCGGCTGATGTCAGCCAGCTTATCCTGTGTCAGCGGCATGGGGATGACGTCCACCATATCGCCCACAGCGTAGTTGAGCCGCTGCACGGTCTTGGGGCTGGCGTCGGACGCAGTCATCACGAGCCATGCCTTGCCCTTGACGACGGCGTCTTCCACCGCGTCAAAGCCCATGGTCAGAGCGCCCGCCTTGCGGCAGAGGCTCACGGCCTGGAACAGGGCCTCATTCGGCTCAAGGGCCGGTTTTGCGGGGGCGTTATGCTTCTTTGCCATCGCGGTCGGCCTCCTTTTCTGCTTCCACACTGGCCAGCTGCTGGGCCAGTGCATCGTATACCTCGGCGGGGACCGGCTGCTCAAAGCAGCGCTCCAGCGCCTTCTTCTTTTTTGCCTTTGCAAGGCAGGCGGCATCCGGGCAGAGGTAAGCACCGCGGCCGGGCTTCTTGCCCACGGGGTCGATGCTGATCTCTCCGCTGGGTGCGCGCACCACACGCACCAGTTCCTTCTTGGGGCGGCTGGTCAGGCAGCCGATGCACTGGCGGGCAGGGATCTTCTTTTGTGCCATCCGGTTTTCCCTCCTTCGGCAGGTGTTCCGCGCTTATTCTGCGGCGGTGTCTTCGGTCTTCTCAGCCTCGGCAGCCTTCGGCTCTTCCTCGCCGTAGTAGCCGCTCTCGGGGCGGATGTCGATATTGTAGCCGGTCAGGCGGGCGCACAGACGGGCGTTCTGGCCCTTGTTGCCGATGGCAAGGCTCAGCTGCTGGTCCGGCACGGTCACGCGGCAGGAGCGGGTCTCGCCGGGCAGCAGCTCGACCTTGACCACCTTTGCGGGGCTGAGAGCTGCGGAGATGAACTCGGAGATGTCCTCGCTCCACTTCACGATGTCGATCTTCTCGCCGCCCAGCTTCTCGACGACAGCGGCCACACGGTCGCCGTGGGGGCCGATGCAGGCAGAGACGGGGTTGACGTTGGCGTCCTTGGACCAGACAGCCATCTTGGTGCGGGCGCCGGCCTCGCGGCTGATGGCCTTGACCTCGACGGTGCCATCATAGATCTCAGGCACTTCCAGCTCGAACAGGCGCTTGACGAGGCCGGGGTGGGTGCGGCTGATCATGACGCGGGGGCCGCGCTCGCTTGCCACGACATCCACGATGTAGACCTGCAGCATCTGGCCCTCGGTGTAGACCTCGCCGGGGACCTGCTCGTTGCGGGGCAGGATAGCCTCGCCGCCCTTGCCCAGGTCGAGGGCAACGATGCCCTTCTCGGGGTCAACGCGGGTGACGGTGGCCTGCACGATGTCGTGGGCGCGGGACTGGATCTCGCTCAGCTGCTGGCTGCGCTCAGCCTCACGGATGCCCTGACGGATGACGTGCTTTGCGGTCTGGGCGGCGATGCGGCCAAAGTCCTTGGTCTTGAGGGGGGTCACGACGCGGTCGCCCACCTGATAGCTCTTGCGGATGTGCTGAGCCTCGGTGATGCCGATCTCGCTGTGCTCGTCGTACCAGTCCTCCTCGGCCACGACGTCCTGGATGAGGGCGACGTTGAACTTGCCGGTGCTGGGGTCGATCTCGACCATGACGTGGTCGTCCTCGACCTCGTAGTTCTTCTTCACGGCGATGACGATCGCAGCCTTGATCTTTTCGATCAGGTACTCCGCGGTGATGCCGCGCTCGTGCTCCAGCATGGAGAGAGCTTCAAAAAATTCGTTGTTCGCTGCTGCCATTTTTCGGGTTCCTCCCAGTAATTTATTTTCGTCTTAATCAAACAGATGTTCGTCATCACAGAGATGGACGCCGGATGCGGCGTTCACCTCAAAGCTCACCGGGCCGTTCTCCGTCTCGACCGTGACGGTGCTGCCCTCGCGGCCTTTCAGGATGCCGGTAAACTCGCGCACGCCGTCGGCGGTGGGGCGGATGAGCTTGACGCCGATCTTCTCGCCCTTGAGCGCCTCGTAGTGCTCCGGGCGGGTCAGCTTGCGGCCAAGGCCGGGGCTGCCCACCTCGAGATAATAGCTCTGGTCGATGGGGTCTGCCTCATCGAGGATGGGGTCCAGCGCGTGGGACACTTCGGCACAGGTGTCGGTGTCCATGGTGCCGTCCCGGTCGATGAGCACACGGAGATACCAGTCCGGCCCTTCCTTCTCAAAGACCACATCCCACAGGCGCAGGCCCATGCCCTCCACGACGGGGCGGACAAGCGCTTCGACTCTCTGGGCGGTGTTGCCGCCAGACTGCTTCGCCATAAAAAACCTCCAAACAAACAAGAAAAGCGGACCTTGCGGCCCACTTTCCAATAAAACTATAGCGTACTACTAGAATATAGCATACTCTTGCGGATTATGCAAGCTTTTTCGTGAAAAATCCTCTTCTCACAGCACCCACACACCGTCACGGAACAGCTCCACGGTGCGGCCGTCGCGGCACTTGCCGGTGATATGGCTGTCCTCGGCGCCCACCATGACGTCCTCGTGGATGGCGGACTGGTTCATGCCCCGGGCCAGCAGCTCGTCCTTGGTCAGGCGGGTGCCGCCCTCAGTGGTGCCGGGGTAGCTGGCACCAAAGGCGATGTGACAGGCGGCGTTCTCATCGAAGAGGGTGCTGTAGAACAGCGCGCCGCTGCGGTTGATGGGGCTGGACGCCGGAACCAGCGCCACTTCGCCGATGCTCCGTGCGCCCTCGTCGGTGTCCAGAAGCCGGCCCAGAAGCTCTGCGCCCTCGTCTGCACCGTGCTCCACGACCCGGCCATCCTTGAAGGTGACATGGAAGCCCTTGATGAGCTGGCCATTGAAGACGTAGGGCTTGGTGCCGTAGACGATGCCGTTCACCCTGTCCTTGTGGGGGGCGGTGAAGACCTCTTCGGTGGGGATGTTGGGCAGGAAGACCACGCCCTTTTCGCTGACGCTGGCGGCGCTCTCCCAGGTGGCCTTGTCGGCGATGCCGACGGTCAGGTCGGTGCCGTTGCTGCTCTCGAAATGGACGCTCTCGAGGTCGAGGGCGTTCATCTTGTCCTTCAGGCTGGTCAGACGGTCGAGGTGGGCCTTCCACTCGCTGACGGGGTCGCCGCCCGTCACCCGGCAGACGTCGAAGATGAGCTGCCAGAGCTTCTCGATGGCCGCAGCCTCGTCCAGCTCCGGGAAGATCTTCTTCGCCCAGGGGGCGCTGGGCATGGCGGCGATGGACCACTGGACGCGGTCATTCATGGTGTACTCCCGCCACGGAGCCATGAACTTGCGCTGCGCAGCGTTCACACGGCTGATCTTCGCGCCGTCCAGACCGGCGTAGACCTCGGGGTCGTCGGCAAGGATATGGAGGACGCAGACGCCGCCCTCGCTCTCGGCGTAGTCGAGATAGCGGCGCAGCTGATAAGACTTGAAGTCGGTCAGGGCTTCCTCGCTGCCCAGCTCCATCCGGCTGCGGGAAACGTCGTTGTCGCTCCAGTTCACCAGCACGTCCCGGGCACCGGCCTCGTAGGCACTGCGCACGCACAGACGGGCCAGCGGGGCGGCCTCGAGACAGCAGTTGATGATGAGGGTCTGGCCCGGCTGGGGGTTCACGCCCACACGAACGATGAAGTCGGCGTATTTTTTCAGAAGAAGAGTAAAGTTTTCCACAGAATATCCTTTCTGCCGTGCAAACCACGGCGGTGCATTTTCTATCTGACAGTATAACCGCTCCGGCCGGAATTGTCCACCCGATAAAAACAAAACAGACGTTTCTGCCGGTTGAAAAATCGGGAAACATCTGTTATACTAGTGTATGAGAGTGCTGTCTACATAACGGCAGGCGGTCTACACCTTTCCGGCCTTACGTCGGGAAGGCGAACATTTTTGTTATGCCCCCGACGCTCCACAGCGAAAGGGGGGATGTTCTATGACGCTTTTAGAAACTTTAGCTCTGCTCACGTTGCTTGCAACTGTGGGTTTCGGCATGTTTGACATAGCGTATAAGATCTTTCATAACAAAAAATGACCGCCCCAGTGTCTCACGCCTGAGCGGTCATTTTTTGTGACTGATCTGTCGGAAAGGTGCTGACCGTTTGCCAGACAGCACTCTCTTTATCTGTATTATACCACAGCCCCGCCGAAATTGCAACGGCGGGGCTGTGATATTTTGATATTGCGTACAAGATCTTCAATAACAAAAAATGATTGCCCAGCATCTAAACCTGAGCGGTCATTCAGGTTTAGTCCCAACTCGTGCGGTCATTCTTTGTGACTGATCTACCGGAAAGGTGCTGACCGTTTGCCAGACAGCGCTTTCTTTAGTTGTATTATACCACAGCCCCGCCGAAATTGCAACGGCGGGGCTGTTTTTTCACTCACAAAAGTGAGTTTTTATCAGAACTCGATCTTGCTCTCGATATAAGCCTTCAGCTCGGAGATGGGCATACGCACCTGCTCCATGGTGTCGCGGTCGCGGACGGTGACGCAGTTGTCGGCTGCGATGCCCTTGGCCTCGTCGCCCACGGTGTCGAAGTCCACGGTGATGCAGTAGGGAGTGCCGATCTCGTCCTCACGGCGGTAGCGCTTGCCGATGGAGCCGGTGTCGTCGTAGTCCACCATGAAGTACTTGCTCAGCTCATTGCGGATCTCCATGGCCTTGTCGCCCAGCTTCTTGCTCAGGGGCAGGACAGCGCACTTATAGGGAGCCAGAGCCGGGTGCAGATGCAGGACGGTGCGGATGTCCTCCTTGCCCTTGCTGTCGGTCAGATGCTCCTCGTCGTAGGCCTCGCACAGGAAGGCCAGCGCCACGCGGTCGCAGCCCAGAGAGGGCTCGATGACGTAGGGGATGTAGTGCTCGTTGGTCTCGCTGTCGAAGTACTCGAGGCTCTTGCCGGAGGCCTCCTGATGGCGGCTCAGGTCGTAGTTGGTGCGGTCGGCGATGCCCCACAGCTCACCCCAGTCGGTGAAGGGGAAGGCATACTCGATGTCGGTGGTAGCGCGGCTGTAGAAGGCCAGCTCGGCAGGCTCGTGGTCGCGCAGGCGCAGATGTTCCTTCTTGATGCCGAGGCTCAGCAGCCAGTTCTCGCAGTAGTCCTTCCAGTAGCTGAACCACTCCAGGTCGGTGCCGGGCTTGCAGAAGAACTCGCACTCCATCTGCTCGAACTCGCGGGTGCGGAAGGTGAAGTTGCCCGGGGTGATCTCGTTGCGGAACGCCTTGCCCACCTGGCAGACGCCGAAGGGCAGCTTGCGGCGGGTGGTGCGCTGGATGTTGGCAAAGTTGACGAAGATGCCCTGCGCGGTCTCGGGGCGGAGGTAGCAGGTGGAAGAGCTGTCCTCGGTGACGCCGATGGCGGTCTTGAACATCAGGTTGAACTTACGGATGGGGGTGAAGTCGTGCTTGCCGCAGACGGGGCAGACCACGTCCTCGTGTTCGGCGATGAAAGCGTCCATCTCGTCCAAGCTCATGGCGTCCACGTTGACCTCGGGGTGCTCGTCGCCGATGAGCTTGTCGGCGCGGTGGCGGGCCTTGCAGGCGCGGCAGTCCAGCAACGGGTCCGAGAAGCCGGCCACATGGCCGGTGGTGACCCAGGTCTGGGGGTTCATGATGATGGCGGCATCGAGGCCCACGTTGTAGGGGCTCTCCTGCACGAACTTTTTCAGCCATGCCTTCTTGACGTTGTTCTTGAACTCGACGCCCAGAGGGCCGTAGTCCCAGCTGTTGGCCAGACCGCCGTAGATCTCAGAGCCGGGGAAGACATAGCCCCGGTTCTTGCAGAGATTGACGATCATATCAAGGGTCTTTTCGCTCTGTTCCATTGTAAGTACATCCTTTCCGTCCGCGGCTGGTTTGCCGTGTCGTGTTGAGTCGTTTTCCCGGCGGCTTTCCCCGCAGCCGGGCCTGCTTTTCCTGTTGAAAGCAGAGTATCTTTACTTTACCATGTTTTGCGGGGATTGTAAAGGCCGACTCCCCCGCTCCTCCCCGCCTCTTCTCCAAAAAAACCAAGGCCCGGAGCGTTCCCGCTCCGGGCCTTGGAGTCATTTCTCAATGTGTATCACAGACAGGGTCTGTAATGATTTGAGCAGATGGGGTGATTAAGCCTTGACAGCAACGATAACGACAAAGTTGTGGTCCTTAGCAGCGGTGTCGCCGGTCATCTTGATGTGAGCGGTGATGGTGTCTGCGTAGACGGGAACGACCTTGGTGGTTGCAGTAGCATCGATGGGCTTAGCGGTCTTCAGGGTCTCGTTTGCAGTCTTGGCAGCAGCAGACCATGCGTTCTTGCCCTTGCCCTCTTCGCACACAACGAAAACGTAATTGCCGTTGTTGGTTGCGTCCTTGGTAGCGTAAGCAGCAGCCAGCTTGGTCTTCAGGGTAGCAACGTCAGCAACATCCTGATCCTTGATGGTGTTATCGGACACGCAGGACTTGATCTTGCTTGCTGCGTCCTTCAGCTCGTACTTGGTGCCAGAGATGGTAACGGTATCCTTGCTCTTGTACTCGATGCTGTCAGCCTTGCCGTAGACATTCAGGGTGTCCAGCAGCTTCTTCTCAGCGACCTTGTCGCCCAGAGCGCAGCCAGTCAGCATGGACACTGCCATAACACCAGTGAGGACGACGGCCAGAAGTTTCTTTGCCATTTTCATGATTTTTGCCTCCATAAATAAAAATGAATTATACAGGCAGGCCATCCATTTCCGGCTGTCGGCCTGTGCTATCATTATACCCCACCCATCGTTTTTGTCAATATCTTCTTCTCATTTTTATCACATTTACAAATTCCTTTCTTTTCAATCGTGCATTTTCCACAAATTCACGGAGGGCTCTCAGGCAAAGGCTCCTCCTCTGGGAGAGGAGTTCAACCTCTCCGTCATTGCTTCGCAATGCCACTGCCCGGGTTGCGGCTCCCAGCGTCTGCTTCGCTGCCGCTCGCATCCTGCTGGCCGCGGCCCCAACAGCTCCTCCCTGTTTCCGCCACTGGCGGCGGTCGTCGCCGTTGCTCCTACCGAGGGGAGGCTTTGGCAGTCCCCGCAAAGTGAACGGTTTCGCCAGAGGCTCCCCTACTAGGGGAGCTGTCTGCGAAGCAGACTGAGAGGTTGTACTAAGACGGGCCTGCCCTCTGTAGCAAGGCCCGCCCTTTTGCGCCCTGTCGGGCCTCAGGCGTCCAGACGAAAGCTGACCGACATGCCAAAGCCTCTCCCTCTGGGAGAGGTGGCATTGCGAAGCAATGACGGAGAGGGCGCCCACCATAAGTACGACTTATTACGAAAATATGAATAAAAACTCGAAAAAGCCCTACCGTTCCCGGTTCCGGTCTGCTATAATTTTCTATGCTTGTTACAAAAACCTGAAGTGAAGTAAAGGAGCCAGGAATATGATAAAAAGCGCTGAACTGGAAAATTCGGCATACGAGTTTGAGGCGAAAATGCCGCTGCGCCACGCTGTCCCGCTGGGATTGCAGCACGTGTTCGCCATGTTCGTGGGCAACCTCACCCCGCTGCTCATCATCACCAGCGCCTGCGGCCTCGCGGGCGGTGAGTTCGCAGACCTGCAGGTGAGCCTGCTGCAGAACGCCATGTTCGTGGCGGGCATCGTCACGCTGGTGCAGCTGTACGGCCTCGGCCCTGTGGGCGGCAAAGTGCCGATCATCATGGGTACCAGCTCGGGCTTTCTGGGCGTGTTCAACAGCGTGGCTGCCACCATGGGCGGCGGCGTTACGGCCTACGGCGCCATGATGGGCGCATCCATTCTGGGCGGCCTGTTCGAGAGCGTGCTGGGCGTCTTTCTGAAGCCCCTGCGCAAGCTGTTCCCGCCGGTGGTCACCGGCACGGTCGTGCTGTCCATCGGTCTGTCCCTGATCTCCGTGGGTGTCAACTCCTTCGGCGGCGGCAACGCAGCCAAGGACTTCGGTTCCGCGGAAAACCTGCTGCTGGCCGTGTTCGTGCTGGTGGTGATCCTGTTCTTCAAGCATTGGACCACGGGCTTCCTGAGCTCTTCCTCCATCCTCATCGGCATTGTGGCGGGCTATCTGGCAGCCTTTATCATGGGCTTTGTCCTGCCCACCACCGGTGTCACTGCCGAGGGTGTGGAGTTCACCAAGGCATGGGTGCTGAACTGGAGCAAGGTGGCACAGGCCGACTGGTTTGCCATCCCCAAGCTGGTTCCCGTCAAGATCATTTTTGATATGCGCGCCATCCTGCCTGTGCTGATCATGTTCATCGTCACCGCTGTGGAGACCGTGGGCGATATCTCCGGCGTGATGGAGGGCGGCATGAGCCGTGAGGCCACCGATAAGGAGCTGTCCGGCGGTGTTATCTGCGACGGCCTGGGCTCTTCCTTTGCCGCCTGCTTCGGTGTTCTGCCCAACACCTCCTTCAGCCAGAACGTGGGTCTGGTTTCCAT
>SKEC01001738.1_pt1 | contig 16114 bp, 15 predicted proteins | sample 4826641 | NCBI WGS metagenome assembly SKEC01 (sample SAMN11008819, study PRJNA524170) | human gut metagenome | biome: Human fecal sample; material: Feces; isolation source: fecal sample from pouch patient p18, p21 | host: Homo sapiens | place: Israel: Tel-Aviv | collected 2015-12-22
GGAACGATGTCCAATGCAGGAAAGAGCATTATAACAGCAGGAATATTAAGAGTGTTAAAACAGGATGGCTACAGTGTAGCACCATTTAAGTCACAGAATATGGCACTTAATTCATATATAACAGCCGATGGTCTGGAGATGGGAAGGGCACAGGTTATGCAGGCAGAGGCGGCTGGGATATCCCCTTGTGTAGAGATGAATCCTATACTTTTAAAACCGACAAGTGATGTTGGTTCTCAGGTAATTGTAAATGGAATACCATTAAAGAATATGCCGGCTAAAGAATATTTCCAGTACAAAAAGCAGCTTATTCCAGATATATTAGAAGCGTATAATAAGCTTGCCAGTGCGTATGACATTATTGTTCTTGAGGGTGCTGGCAGTCCGGCAGAGATTAACCTTAAAAAAGATGATATTGTTAATATGGGAATGGCAAAGCTTGTAGATGCACCTGTTCTGCTTGTAGGTGATATTGACAGAGGTGGTGTATTTGCACAGCTTGTTGGAACAATTATGCTGTTAGAGGAAGAAGAACGCAGGCGTGTAAAAGGTCTTGTTATGAATAAGTTCCGTGGAGATAAGAGAATATTAGAGCCGGGCATAAAACAGTTATATGATATATGTCCAATTCCAGTTGCAGGTGTAATTCCTTATGTTAAGCTTGACATTGATGATGAGGACAGCCTTGCTTCACGGATTGAGCCGTCAGCCTGCAATGAACATATACCAGGTGAGCAGTTCGACATAGTAGTAATACGTGTGCCTCACATTTCTAATTTTACGGATTTTAATGCACTTGAGCGTATTGAAGAGGTCAATCTGCGTTATGCAGACAAGGCAGAACAGATTGGAAATCCCGACCTCATAATTCTTCCGGGAAGCAAGAATACAATTAATGATTTAAAATGGCTTCGTAAAAATGGAATGGAGGCACAGATTATAAAATGTTCAAGACAGGATATTCCGGTATTTGGAATATGCGGTGGCTTTCAAATGTTAGGAAATGTCATTGATGATTCGTGTGGTGCAGAAACTGGAGAAGTTGTAGCAGGAATGGGACTGCTTCCGGTAACAACCACATTTTCAAAGAATAAACACCGTACAAGAGTGCAGGGGATAACTTGTATACAATCTGGAATGTGGGAAATGCTCGGACAGAAGAAATGTAAAGGCTATGAAATACATATGGGTGAAAGTACAATAAGTGAAGATGGTGCGAATCCATTTGCAAGAATATTCAATACTGTTGATAAGACCGAATATATGGATGGCTGTGTACGGGGCAATACAGCAGGAACTTATATGCACGGGATATTCGATGGACAGGAATTCTGCGACAGCTTAATCAATATGCTCTGTGCAAGGTATGGTATTACATCAAAGAGTGGTGTCAGAATAAGCTTTGATGAATACAAGCAGAGAGAATATGATAAGCTGGCAGATGTGATCCGTGAGAATATGGATATGAAGTATATATATGAGATTATAGGTTAAAGCTAAATTGAATAAAATGTATAATGTTTAATAAAGGTGTATTATTTTGAAGAATTAATACACCTTTTATTGTACATAAGATGCATATACATAGCATCCTGGGCACGGACAGCATTATGTTCTGCGATAGCATCCGCTATTTCACGATGAGTTTCGATGGTTTCAGTTTTAAGGATGTTGCCGGTTGTTTCAACAAAAAGAGGGATAGAGCTGTTTATTATTGGAATTAATCTTGGAATGACAAGATTCTTGCTTCCCATAGCGATAGCGGTGTGGAATTCTATATCTTTTTGCGTATGGTCTTTTTTTTGTTCCATAAGCTCTTCAACCTCATTACATAATCTGTTGATTTTGCTGATGTCATTCTTATCAGCATAGGTTGCTGACATAGCAGCAATAGAAGGTTCGAGTAAAAAACGTATTTCAAGCAGATCCTGCACAAGTTTCTTCTTATCTGATATGAATGTAAAGCCAAAAGGATCGTCTACTATACCAGGTGATGAGGCTACATATGTTCCAGACCCCTGTTTGATAGTTACAATATTGCGGGAGGCAAGAAGCTTCATAGCCTCTCTAAGAGAGCTTCTTCCGATATCAAGCTGGTGTGATAAGTGGCTTCAGGAATTATTTAAAATTGAGTATCGTTTTGGTTATTTGGTATTGACAGTGTATAATGACAAGAGTATAATGCGAAATGACAAAAAAAGTTGTCATTATAGCAATGAAAGTTGTCAGATTAATAATAAAAGTTGTCATATGGAGGTGTAGTATGATACTGCGAAATCGGCTGAAAGAACGCAGAGCTGCGCTGGATGTCAATCAGCAGGAGATGGGAAGACTGTGCGGAGTGTCAAGACAGACAATCAGTCTTATAGAAAGGGGCGATTATTCGCCGTCTGTCACTCTTGCATTAACGATTGCAAAAGTATGCGGCGTTACTGTGGAAGAAGTATTTTATTTACAGGAGGAAGATAATGATGGGAAATGAAGAAATTAAGAAAGCAAACAGAAAGGCATTGCCTAAGTTCATATTGCTTTGTATTGTAGGAGCTTTAATCGGAGGTGTAGCTGGGTATCTTGTTGGAGCAAATGGAATTGATACAATGTCAGGGGATTTTAAAGTGGTAGTTAGTAATTATGTTGAATTAACTGCACCTTGGATTATGCTTGCTATTGCAGTTATAATTCCTATAGTATTAGTGCCATACTACAGGAAGGCTAAGAAGCAGTTATCACAGTGGGATGGTGAAGACGAAGAAGTATCAGATGGTGTCGAAGAGAAGCTTTCTATAATTCAATGGGTTTCAAGTGGAGCACTTATAATTTCATATTTTCTTATTGCGGCATCATATTCAGGTGGTACAGCAATGTTTGAAAGTGTTAACAATATGATAGGATTAACTGTTAGCATTGCAGCATTTTTAGGGATTATGGCAGAGGTTGTTATTATACAACAGAAAAGTGTTGACTGTGTAAAGATAATGAATCCTGAAAAGACGGCATCGGTATATGATATGAAGTTCCAGAAGAAATGGCTTGAAACCTGTGATGAAGCAGAGAAGATTATAGTTGGGAAATGTGCATTTAAAGCATTTAATATAACGAATAGTATGTGCAGTGTACTTGCAGTTATTCTTGCAATCAGTGCACTTATGTTTGGAATTGGTTTTCTTCCTTCATTTGTTGTGTGCCTTATCTGGATAGTTAATATGTCAATATATTGCAAAGAATGTCTGAAATATTCAAAAGTTGGTAACAAGATTATGTAGATAAATATTGTAATGAAATTTCTCGCCACCCCCCTTGACTTGGAGTTAAGTCAAAGTATTAAGATAAACACATAAACGATAATACATTTTAGAAAAGGAGCAATGGGAATGTATAATAATACTTTAACACTTAACAACGGAGTGAGAATTCCACAGCTTGGACTTGGTACTTGGTTTATTGACGATGCAAAGGTTGCAGATGCTGTAAAAGAAGCGGTAAAGCTTGGATACAGACATATTGATACAGCACAGGCATATGGCAATGAAAGAGGTGTCGGTGAAGGAGTGCGTAATTGCGGAGTTTCAAGAGAGAAACTTTTTGTAGTATCAAAGGTTGCCGCTGAACATAAGACATACAAGGAAGCTAAAGCTGGTATTGATGAGACACTTGAAAAAATGGGACTTGATTACCTTGATATGATGATTATTCATTCACCACAGCCTTGGTTAGAGGTTAATCAGAGTGATGACAGATATGTAGAAGGTAACAGAGCTGCATGGAGGGCATTGGAAGATGCTTATAAGGAAGGAAAGCTTAAGGCAATTGGTATATCTAATTTCCAGATTGGTGATATTGAAAGTCTTTTAGAAACAGCAGAGGTTAAGCCGATGGTTAACCAGATTCTTCTTCATATAAGCAACACGCCATTAGAACTTGTAGAATACTGCCAGAAGCGGGGAATAGTAGTAGAAGCATATTCACCTATAGCACACGGTGAAATTCTTAACCAGCCAGAGATTAAAGTGATAGCTGATAAATATGGTGTTACCATTCCACAGCTTTGCATCAGATATACATTACAGCTTGGAGCAATAGCACTTCCAAAGACAGCTGATCCTGAGCATATGAAGAGTAATGCAGAAGTAAATTTTGAAATCAGTGCAGAGGATATGGAAGCTCTTAAGAATTTCAAGAAAATTGAAAATTATGGTGAGAGCAGTGGTTTCCCAGTATATGGCGGTAAACTTTAATTAGTGAAATTGGTAAAATTTAATTAGAGAAATATATTAATAGAGGATTGTTATGGATAAAATAGTACAGACAGCAGGAAGAACAGCTTTAGGAGAATATGCTCCACAGTTTGCACATTTTAATGATGATGTTTTGTTTGGAGAAAACTGGAATAATCAGGATATTGATGTAAAGACAAGATGTATTATAACAGTAGTTTCACTTATGTCTATGGGAATTACAGATTCTTCACTTAAGTTCCATTTACAGAATGCCAAGACACACGGCGTAACTCAGAAGGAAATCGTGGCTGTTATAACACACGTTGCATTTTACGCAGGCTGGCCAAAAGCGTGGGCAGTATTTAATCTTGCCAAGGAAGTATGGAATGTAAATGAAGGTGATTTGCCTTATGAAGATGAAGCTATGAGAGCACACGCAAAAGGAATGGTATTTCCTATCGGAGCACCAAATGAAGCAATACAGCAAGCTTAAATAAAAATATTTGTAAGACATGAACCCAGCGTTTTAGCGGCTTATAGCACCTATAAGGATTTGTTTTTGGATTTTTTAAAATTTTTTCAAAAATTTTTCAAAAAAGTGCTTGACGAATTACACTGGGTCGTGTATTATAATGAAGTGCTTTGCGATAGCAACTAACACAAAGCAAGACTTAAGATATGGCTTATTGGTCAAGTGGTTAAGACGTCGCCCTCTCACGGCGAAGACAGGGGTTCGACTCCCCTATAAGCTATTCTGAGTTATATTCGACTGACAAGAGTGGGCATTAATGTCCACTCTTTCGTTTTTATCCTGAAATATTTATCAGGGTCTGGCGGTATAGGCATATGTGAATGTGATTCAGTATCAAATTATAAGAAAGAGGTAGACATGGGTAAGAGAGAAGATTACGAGGCTAAGACGGAACAGCTTATAGCGCCTATCATCGCTGCCAATCATGTGGAACTTTTTGATGTGGATTACGTTAAAGAGGGCCAGGACTGGTATTTAAGAGTCTATATTGATAAAGAAGGCGGAGTCACTATAGATGACTGTCAGGCGGTAAGCAGAGCTTTCAATGAGGTGCTGGATAAGGAGAATTATATTGCAGACCAGTATATATTTGAGGTGAGTTCTCCGGGACTTACAAGACCTTTAAAGAAAGAAAAGGATTATGCAAAGAGTATTGGGAAACTTATAGATATTAAGCTTTACAAAGCTGTTGAAGGCTTAAAGGAATATACAGGCGTTCTTAAGGAATACGATAAAGACAACATTACAATAGAGGTTGATGATAATCTTATAAAGATTGAGAGAAGCAATCTTGCAATGATTAGATGGGCATATGTTGAATAGATATATAACTAAAGTTGTTAATAATGGAGGATAAGAAGATGAATAAAGAATTGATACTTGCGATTGAAGCCTTAGAAAAAGAAAATGGAATCGACAAAGAGATTATGTTTGATGCTATAGAAAAGTCATTAATGGACGAATATAAGGCTGAATTTGACAAGGCAGATAATGGCAGGGTAGTACTTGACAGAAGAACAGGTGATTTCCACATTTATTCAGACAGAACTGTAGTTGAAGAAGTAGAAGTTCCAGAGTTCCTTGATACTAAGAAAGGAAAGTATGTATCTGGTACAGAAATCGCACTTGCAGATGCAAGAAAGATTAAGCCGGGATGTCAGCTTGGTGGTGTTATTACTATAGAAGTAAAGTCAGAAGAATTCTCAAGAAAAGCAGCTAAGAATGCCAAGAATACAATTGTCCAGACTATAAGAGAACAGGAAAAGAATGCACTCTACAACGAGCTTCACGCTAAGGAGAAGGAAATCGTTACAGGTGTTGTACAGAGAATTAACGACAATGGTGATATGACTATTGATATTGGAAGAACACAGGCGGTTCTTAAGGCAGATGATAACTTTAAGGATAAGCAGTTCAAATGCGGAGACAGAATTAAGGTATATGTTGCAAGCGTAAGCAACAGAGAAAGAAGCGGTTTATCAGTTAAGATTTCAAGAAAGTCACAGGAACTTGTAAAAAAGCTTTTTGAAGAAGAAGTTACAGAGATTAAAGATGGCACAGTTGAGATTATGGCTATCGCAAGAGAAGCAGGTTCAAGAACTAAGATGGCTGTAAGAGCTAATGTTCCTCATGTAGATCCAGTTGGTGCGTGCGTAGGTATTAACGGTGCGAGGGTTAAGAATATTGTTAATGAACTTGGCAATGAACAGATTGATATTGTTGAGTGGGATGACAATCCAGCACAGTTAATCGTTAATGCTTTAAGCCCGGCAAAGGTTGTATCAGCAGTAGCAGATGAAGAAGAGAAGAAGGCTAAGATAATTGTTTCAGAACAGCAGTTATCACTTGCAATCGGTAAGTCAGGACAGAATGTAAGACTTGCAGCTAAGCTTACAGGTTATGGAATTGATATTAAGAGCGAAGCCGATCCAGAAGCATTTGCTGATATGGATAAAGACAACGCAGAAATCGTATATGGTGAAGACAGCGAAGGATATAATGACAATCAGGCAGATGATGTAATGCCATTAGATGAAGACTATAACGAAGATGCAGCCTCTGACACAGAAGTTGTAGAAGAATAATATTATTGGAGAGTGATAGTTTGGCAGCAGTAAAGAAGATTCCACAAAGACAGTGTATAGGCTGTAATGAGATGAAAGACAAAAAGCAGCTTATACGGATATTAAAGACTCAGGATGAACAGATAATAATAGATACAACAGGCAAGAAGAACGGAAGAGGGGCGTATATATGTCCTGATGCAGAGTGTCTTAAGAAAGCAAGGAAGTCAAGAGGACTTGAAAGAGCTTTTAAGATGGCTGTTGATGCATCTGTTTATGATGAGTTAGAAAAGGAGATGAATAATCTTGGACAATAAAAGAGCATTATCAATGATAGGTCTTGCACAGAAGGCTGGAAAAGTAGCAAGCGGTGAGTTCTCTACTGAAAAGGCTGTAAAAGAGCATAAGGCATATATGGTAATAGTAGCAGATGATTCATCTGATAATACCAAAAAGAATTTTAAGAATATGTGTGAATATTATAAAGTGCCAGTGTATTTCTTTAGCAATAAGGATGACTTAGGGCATGCTATAGGTAAAGAATTCAGAGCATCACTCGCAATCCTTGATGAAGGGTTTAAGAATAGTATTGAGAAACATTTTAAACAAGATTAGAGATAATCGGTGTAAATAATACAGAAATATTATTCCTGTATTGGAAAAGAGGTTAAATGGCAAATATGAGAGTTCATGAGTTGGCGAAAGAATTAAATATTTCATCAAAAGCAATAACTGATATGTTAAGCAATGCTGACAAGAAATATACAGCTATGAGCGGACTTGGTGAAAGTGAAATAAACAGTGTAAAGAGCAAGTTTACAAAAGCAGCTGGAAATACAGCTAATAAATCAGGACCTAAAAAGGCAGAAGAAAAACAAGTGAAATCAGAGGAGAATAAGAATATTAAGGCACAGGATAAGACTGGTAATAAGTCAGAACAGAATACACAGGATACTAAAGCAGCAAACACATCTAAGGATGTAGATAAGAAGCACATTTCTCAGGTGTACTTCCCACAGAACAGCCAGAAGACTGATTCAAGAGATAGAAATAATAATAGAGATAATAACCAGAATAGAAATAACAGAGATGGTTATAGAAATGACCGAAATAACGGCGGTTATAGAAACGATAGAAACAATGACCGTAATGGCGGTTACCAGAACAGGGATAATAACGGCCAGAACGGCGGACGCTCAGGAAGAGATGGTCAGGGATTCTCTGGTCAGAGAAGAAATGACAGAGGTTCTTCAGCACCTAAGGACGATTTCATTTTTGAGACAAAGCCAGATTCAAGAAGACCAGACTCAAGAAAGAATGATTCAAGAAAGAATGACAGAAAGAAAGATAATGAGGCAAAGGAAAATCTTAAATTTGCTAACAGCAAGTTAGAGAAGAAACCGGCTCCAAAGCAGGAGAAGAAGGAAGAAGAGACAATTAAGCAGCTCATTTTACCAGACAGCCTTACTATCAAGGAACTTGCTGATAAGATGAAGGTTCAGCCATCTGCAATTGTTAAGAAGCTTTTCTTACAGGGCAAGGTTGTAACAATTAACCAGGAAGTTGATTATGATACAGCAGAAGAAATAGCACTTGAGTTCAACTGCATATGTGACCACGAAGTTAAGGTTGATGTTATTGCAGAACTTCTTAAGGAAGATGAGGAGTCAGAGGACGATATGGTTGCAAGACCACCAGTTGTCTGTGTTATGGGACACGTTGACCATGGTAAGACATCTTTACTTGATGCAATCAGGGAAACACATGTAACAGCTAAGGAATCAGGCGGTATTACACAGAAGATCGGTGCTTATATGGTGGATGTCGATGGACAGAAGATTACATTCCTTGATACTCCTGGACACGAAGCGTTTACAGCTATGCGTATGCGTGGTGCACAGGCTACAGATATTGCTATTCTTGTAGTAGCAGCTGATGATGGCGTTATGCCACAGACAATCGAAGCTATTAACCACGCTAAGGCAGCGGGCGTTGAAATTATCGTTGCTGTTAATAAGATTGATAAGCCTAATGCTAATATCGAGAAGGTTAAGCAGGAACTTACAGAATATGAACTTATCGCAGAAGACTGGGGTGGTTCAACTACATTTGTTCCAGTATCAGCTCACACTAAGGAAGGTATTGACGAACTTCTTGAGATGATTCTTCTTACAGCAGAGGTTAATGAGTTAAAGGCTAACCCTAACCGTAAGGCAAGAGGTATCGTAATTGAAGCTGAGCTTGATAAAGGACGTGGTCCAGTTGCGACTATCCTTGTACAGAAGGGTACATTAAGAGTTGGTGATGCAGTTGCTGCAGGTTCTTGTTATGGTAAGATAAGAGCTATGATTGATGATACTGGAAGAAGAGTTAAGGAAGCTACTCCATCTATGCCTGTAGAGATTCTCGGTCTTAATGATGTTCCTAATGCTGGTGAAATTATTATGGCTACAGAGAGTGAGAAGGAAGCAAGAAATATTGCTGATACATTTATTGCAGAAGGCAAGAAGAAGCTTCTTGATGATACTAAGCATAAAGTATCACTTGATGCATTGTTCGAGCAGATTCAGGCTGGTAATATGAAGGAACTCGACCTTATTATTAAGGCTGATGTACAGGGTTCAGTCGAGGCTGTTAAGCAGAGTCTTGTTAAGCTTTCTAATGAAGAAGTTATCGTTAAGGTTATCCATGGCGGCGTTGGTAATATTAATGAGTCAGACGTTGTGTTAGCTTCTGCTTCTAATGCTATTATCATCGGCTTTAATGTTAAGCCTGATAATCAGGCGAGAATAGTTGCTGAGAGAGAAAAGGTTGATTTAAGACTTTACAGTGTAATCTACAATGCAATTGAAGATGTTGAGGCAGCTCTTAAGGGTATGCTTGAGCCTATATATGAGGAAAAGATTATCGGTCATGCTGAGATAAGACAGATATTCAAGGCTTCTGGTGTTGGTAATATTGCCGGTGCTATCGTTACAGAGGGTAGAATTACTAAGGATTCAATTGTAAGAATTACAAGAGATAAAGAGCAGATATACGAAGGTCCTATCGCTACACTTAAGCATTTCAAGGATGATGTTAAGGAAGTTAAGGGCGGTTCTGAATGTGGTATGGTATTTGAGAACTTTGGCCAGATTCAGGAAGGCGATCTTGTAGAAGCTCATATAATGGTAGAAGTACCTAGATAGAGTTATCCGATAGTCCAGAAAATTGAATTTTCTGGACTATATGGTTTTGACAGTGATATAATTATATATTAGAAAGTAGGAGTATATGCGTAAAAATAGTGTTAAGAATACCCGCATTAATGGGGAAGTATTAAAAGAGCTAAGCAATATAATCCGTAGTGAAATCAAAGACCCAAGAATCAATCCGATGACATCGGTTGTATCTGTTGAGGTCGCACCAGATTTAAAGACTTGTAAGGCATATATAAGTGTACTTGGCGATGAGCAGTCACAAAAGGACACTATTACAGGACTTAAGAGTGCGGAAGGCTATATAAGAAGAGAACTTGCTAGAACAGTGAATTTAAGAAATACACCAGAAATCAAGTTCATTCTTGACCAGTCAATTGAGTACGGAATTAATATGTCTAAGCTTATAGACGAAGTTACACAGAAAGATAGTGATAGTCATAATAAGTAAGAAGGTGTAATATATGAATATTATTGAAGAGTTAGGTGCTGCAAAAGTAGTTGGTATAACAGGGCATATAAGACCAGATGGTGACTGCACAGGTTCAGTGCTTGGTCTGTATAATTATTTAAAGGATAATGCACCAGATATAGATGTAAATGTTTATCTTGAACAGCCATCAGACAAATTATCATATCTTAATGGTTTTGATGCTATAAAAAATGTTATTGAGCCGGATAAGAAGTTTGATGCATTTATTGTTCTTGATTGCAGTTCAATAGACAGAATAGAGCCATTCGCAGACGGATTTAAGAATGCGGATAAGACTATATGTATAGATCATCATATAAGTAATGACAGTTTTGCAGATGTTAATAATGTTATTCCAACAGCGAGTTCAGCGTGTGAAGTGCTTTATGACACATTTGATGCCGGTAAAGTAAGCAGGAATACTGCTGAATGTATATACACAGGTATTATACACGATACAGGTGTATTCAAATATAGCTGCACATCACTCCACACTATGGAGATAGCAGGAAAGATGATGCAGATGGGAATAGATTATTCTGATATAATTGATAACAGCTTTTACAAGAAGACATATGTACAGAACCAGATACTTGGAAGGGCACTTCTTGAGAGTGTGCTTTTCTATGACGGCAGATGCATATTCTCAAGTGTAACAAGAGATGAAATGGACTTCTATGGCGTCACAGGCAGGGAGCTTGGCGGCATAATAGAGCAGTTAAGGCTTACAGAGGGCGTTGAGGTGGCTATATTCCTGTATGAAACAGGTGATAATGAATATAAGGTCAGCTTAAGGTCTAAGAAGGATATAGATGTAAGCCAGATAGCTGTAAGCTTTGGCGGTGGCGGTCATGTAAGAGCTGCTGGTTTTTCAGCTAAAGGAACAGTGCATGATATAATTAACAGAATCGGTGCAATGATAGAAGGACAGTATTCTAAGATACAGGATTAAGACAGATATGTTTTTTAGAATAAAGGAGAGCTGAACGGTATGAACGGTATTATTAATGTATATAAAGAAAAAGGATTTACTTCGCATGATGTAGTTGCAAAGCTGAGGGGAATTCTTCATATGAAAAAAATCGGGCATACCGGAACGCTTGACCCGGATGCGGTGGGAGTTCTTCCGGTATGTCTTGGCAAGGGTACAGGTCTTGTGTCTATGATAACGGACTGGACTAAGACATACGAAGCGGTTATGCTGCTTGGAACTACCACGGACACCCAGGATACAAGCGGAACTGTATTGACCCAGTCGGCTGTTGAAGTCGATGAGAGAACTGTGCTTGAGGTATGCAGCCAGTTTGAAGGTGAGTATGACCAGATACCGCCTATGTATTCAGCTCTTAAGGTGAATGGAAAGAAGCTTTATGAGCTTGCAAGAGCAGGTGTTGAGGTTGAGAGAAAGCCAAGAAGAGTTGTCATCAACTCTCTGAGGGTAAATGATATTAATCTTGAAGATGATGTAAAAACAGTCACAATTACGGTTGACTGTTCAAAGGGGACATATATAAGAACGCTGTGTGATGACATTGGAAAGAAGTTAGGCTGTGGAGCCTGTATGATGTCGCTTAAAAGAACAAGGGTCGGGGATTTTGTAATTGATGATACACTGACACTTAACCAGATAGCAGCGCTTGCGTTAAAAGGTGAGATAGAAGATTATATTGTAAGCATAGACGAGATGTTTTCAGATTATAGAAAGCTGACAGTTGATGCTGTCTATAACAGACTGCTTTATAATGGAAACAAGCTTCCTCTTGAGGCTATTGTAAGTGATGGCGGTGAGTTTCTTGATATGGAAAAGTTCAGAATATATGATGCCGAAGGAAGCTTTGTCGGTATATATAAGTATATAGGAGGACAGTTTGTCCTTGAAAAAATGTTTTATGATAATTCAGATACCTGAAAGGTGGTGCAGACCGGGGTGGAATACATACATGGGACTAAAGATTTCAAGCTTGAAGGCGCAAGTGCAGTAACACTTGGCAAGTTTGACGGCGTTCATCTAGGACACCAGAAGCTGATATCTATAGTCAGGGAAAAAGCAGAAGAGATGGGACTTTTGTCAGTTATGTTCACATTTGACAGAATTCCGTTAAGCATATGCCCACAGAAAAATCAGCATTTTCTGTCTACCAATTCTGAGAGAAGGGCTCTTTGTGAAAAGTATGGACTTGATGTAGAGGTTGAGTATCCATTTACAACAGAGCTTATGAATATGGAGCCGGAAGAGTTTGTTGAGAATATACTGGTTAAGCAGCTCAATGCGCGTGTCATAGTAGTTGGCACAGATTACTGTTTTGGAAAAAATAGAAGTGGTAATGTTGAGTTTCTTATTGCAAATGCAGTTAAGTACGGATATGAAACAATAGTTGTAGAAAAAGAAAAGTTTCAGGATAAGGATATAAGCAGTACATATGTAAGAGAGGAACTAAGGCTTGGACATATGGAAACGGTCAATGTACTGTTAAACAGACCATATTCGATATCAGGTGTGGTGGCTAAGGGCAATCAGCTTGGAAGAACTATAGATATACCTACAATTAATGTATATCCTACAGAGATAAAGCTGCTTCCACCTAATGGCGTGTATGCATCTAAGATACTTATCGATAATATCGAATACTACGGAGTGACTAATCTTGGCACGAAGCCGACAGTCAGTGACGGATATGAAATAAGTGTTGAAACTAATGTGTTTTACTTTGACAAGGATGTGTATGGAAACAAGGTTGAGGTCAAGCTTCTTCACTTTTTAAGACAGGAAATGAAGTTTGAAAGTATAGAGGCACTAAAAAAACAGATGGAAAGCGATGCAAGCTTTGCAAGAGAAATGTTTATGTTATAAGAGCCAAATAAAAACAAAAAAGTACTTGATTATATAGTCACTCTATGATATATTATCAACGTATGAGCCGCCACTCAGATTAGGGACACTCCGACCCGCATCTTAGTGACAGGTGATTAAAAAACAGGAGGATTATTAGAATGATATCTAAGGAAAAGAAAGCAGAAATTATTGCTAATTACGGAAGAAAAGCAGGAGATACAGGTTCTCCAGAAGTTCAGATTGCAATCTTAACAGAAAGAATTGCTGAATTAACAGAACATTTAAAGATTAACCAGAAGGATCATCACTCAAGAAGAGGTCTTTTAAAGATGGTTGGTAAGAGAAGAGCTTTACTTTCTTACTTAAAGAAGAACGACATCGAAAGTTACAGAAACTTAATCGAACGTTTAGGAATCAGAAAGTAATTAATTATTTATGGCGGAGTTGTATAACTTCGCCTTTTTCTTTTGGTAATATGCTTGCAAATCAGGCAGTAATTACTTATTATTAAGCTAATAACAGAAAGATTTCACCGAGACCACTCAAAAGCGTACTTAATTAAGTGGGTTTTTGAGTTGTTTCGGACTTTCTGTTAATACAATTAAGCAAGCCATAACAGGCGGAAACGAGGAAATTTATGTTTAAACAGTACACAATGGAATTAGCTGGCAGAACATTAAGAGTTGATGTTGGCAGAGTATGTGCACAGGCTAACGGAGCAGCCCTTATGCACTATGGTGATACAGTGGTACTTTCAACAGCTACTGCATCTAAGGAGCCAAGAGAAGGAATTGATTTCTTCCCACTTAGTGTTGAATTTGAAGAAAAGATGTACGCAGTAGGTAAGATACCTGGCGGTTTCAATAAGAGAGAGGGAAAGGCTTCTGAGAATGCTATTCTTACATCAAGAGTAATAGACAGACCTATGAGACCTTTATTCCCTAAGGATTACCGTAATGATGTTACACTTAATAATATGGTTATGGCAGTAGATCCAGAGTGCCGTCCAGAGCTTGTTGCTATGATTGGAGCCTCTATTGCAACTTGTATATCAGATATTCCATTTGACGGTCCTTGTGCTATGACTCAGGTTGGTATGATTGACGGAGAATTCATTATTAACCCATCACAGGCTCAGTGGCAGGAAGGTGATCTTCAGCTTACAGTAGCTTCTACTAAGCAGAAGGTTATTATGATTGAAGCCGGTGCTAATATCATTCCAGAGGACAAGATGATTGAAGCTATATATATGGCTCACGATATCAACCAGACAATCATTGCATTTATTGAGAAGATTGTATCAGAAGTTGGAAAAGAAAAGCACTCATATGAGAGCTGTGCTATTCCAGCAGAGATGTTTGAAGCTATGAAACAGGTAGTATCTCCAGAAGAAATGGAAGTTGCTGTATTCACAGATGACAAGCAGACAAGAGATAAGAACATTGATGAGATAATGGAAAAGATGAAAGAAGCATTTGCTGATAATGAAGAATATCTCGCATTACTTGGTGAAGCTCTTTACCAGTATCAGAAGAAGACTGTCCGCAAGATGATCTTAAAAGACCATAAGAGACCTGATGGACGTGCAATCAACCAGATAAGACCGCTTTCAGCAGAGGTTGATATCATTCCTAGAGTTCATGGTTCTGCTATGTTTACAAGAGGACAGACACAGATATGTGACGTTGTAACACTTGCTCCTTTATCAGAAGCACAGAAGGTGGATGGACTTGATGATAATGTTACAACTAAGAGATATATACATCACTACAATTTCCCTTCATACTCCGTAGGTGAGACAAAGCCTTCAAGAGGACCAGGACGTAGAGAGATTGGACACGGAGCTTTAGCCGAGAGAGCACTTATTCCAGTACTTCCTTCAGAAAAGGAATTCCCATATGCAATACGTGCTGTATCAGAGACATTCGAGTCTAATGGTTCTACATCAATGGCTTCAACTTGTGCATCTTGTATGTCACTTATGGCTGCTGGTGTTCCAATTAAGAGTATGGTTGCAGGTATCTCTTGTGGCCTTGTAACAGGTGATACAGATGATGATTATGTTGTTCTTACAGATATTCAGGGTCTTGAAGATTTCTTCGGAGATATGGACTTTAAGGTAGCTGGTACTGAAAAGGGTATTACAGCTATTCAGATGGATATGAAGATTCAAGGTCTTACACCAGAAATTATTAAGGGTGCTATTGAGAATACTCATAAGGCTAGAACATATATTCTTAACGAAGTAATGCTTAAAGCTATTGCTGAACCTAGAAAACAGCTTTCAGAATATGCTCCAAAAATTGAATTTGTTCAGATTAACCCAGACAAGATGGCAGAAGTTATTGGCTCTAAGGGTAAGGTTATTAACAGAATTCTTGAAGAATCTGGTGTAGACAAGATTGATACAGAAGATGGTGGCAAGATTTATGTATCTTCTCCAAATGCAGATGCTATTGCTAAGGCTGTAAGCATGATTAAGTGCATTGCTGAAGACCCAGAAGTTGGACAGATTTACACAGGTACTGTTACAAGAATTATGCAGTTCGGTGCTTTTGTTGAAATTGCTCCAGAAAAAGAAGGTCTTGTTCATATCTCTAAACTTGCAAAGGAAAGAGTTGCAAAGGTTGAAGATGTTGTTAAGGAAGGCGATGTTGTTAAGGTTAAGGTTATCGAAATTGATGACAAGGGTAGAATTAACCTTTCAATTAAAGATTGTCTTGAATAATAAATAAAAATTTTGATGAAAAAGTCGGCTTAGCCGGCTTTTTTATTATGTAAGAAATGGTCGGATATACTG
>SKEC01001747.1_pt1 | contig 16074 bp, 6 predicted proteins | sample 4826641 | NCBI WGS metagenome assembly SKEC01 (sample SAMN11008819, study PRJNA524170) | human gut metagenome | biome: Human fecal sample; material: Feces; isolation source: fecal sample from pouch patient p18, p21 | host: Homo sapiens | place: Israel: Tel-Aviv | collected 2015-12-22
CATCAGTACCATCTACACCAGGGCCTACATTAGTAATTCTATTACCACCGTTATTGAGGCCGTCTTTAGTAAGACTTACAGCATTACCTTGAGCAGGTGTAATTGTCATACCGCCACCGTTCATAACAGTTGTATTACCAGCAGCATCTGTAGTCGTTACGGACTCAAGACCTTTCAAGTCTTTCGCCAACTTGATGTTATATCCATCACCAGCAGCGTTTTTCACAACACCAATATTGTTGTCTGCCAAGCGGTTCACATCAGCACCACCAGTAAGGTTCATAGTATCTCCCAATCCACGAACCACTTTACCGCTATCGCCAAGTTGGTCACCTTGGAATACACGGCCTGTTCTTGCTTTATTATTGAAGTCGTCATTAACAGCTTTCAATTGGTCTTCTGTCGCGGCACGACCAGGAACTGCTACTGGGTTTTCAGGATCCCAAGTTTTGTTATCCAAGCCTGTTACGAAGTTGCCTTCTTTACCGTCAGAAGTTTGCTTGCCTACAACTACGTCACCGGCTTTCACAGTATTTGCAGTTACGGAACCGTTGTTGCCGTCGATTTTAACTTGATTATCACCTTTACCAGCTGTAATCGTTCCTGCAGCGCCATCCAACTTAACTTCTTTGTCGCCATTGCCGGCTGTAACAGTACCTTCGGAACCGTCAATCTTAACTTGTTTTGCAGGGTCCTGACCAAGAGTAATCTTGTCATTCAAGGCCATTTTAATAGCGCCGTTATCCACGGAAGTTTTGATATTGCCGTCACCTTTTAGATCGATTGTTTCACCAAGAGGTTTCTTCACGGATTGACCGTCTTCCGCTTTAAGACCGAAGCCTGTGGATTTGATGTCTTCAATGGCTGTATGCAATTGACCGCCGTTTACAGCGTCCTTGCTACCAGCGCCAATAGTACCATCAGCCACATTAGTGATCTTCTTATCAGCCGCATCGATACCGTCTTTTGTTACCTTAGGACCGTTTTCGATTGTTAAGCCATCTTTGTTGATAGTAACAGCTTTGTTGCCACCATCATTGATTTGCAAGCCATCTTTAGTCAACTTAGTCGCTTCATTAGCGCCGTCCTTGATAGTAACGCCGTTTGTATCCATCTTAGTATCGCCTGTTGTTACAGTCTTAGCTGTTACAGTGTCTACAGTGATGTCTTTTTTCAATTCTACCTTAACAGCACCGCCGTCTACGGATGTTTTGATATTAGTGTCATCACCTTTAACCTTAACAGTTTCACCAAGAGGTTTCTTCACGGATTGACCGTCTTCCGCTTCAAGACCAAAGCCTTTAGTTTTAAGGCTTTCAACAGCATCATGCAATTGACCGCCGTTAACAGCATCTTTGCTATCTTTGGCAACCGTACCGTCAGCTACGTTTGTAACCTTCTTGCCTGCTGCATCGATGCCGTCCTTCGTCATAGATGGACCATCGGTAATCTTCACACCGTCTTTTGTAACAGCTGTCAACGGATTACCTGCTGCATCATTGATAGTCATGCCTGCGCCGTTTACAACGGTTTTACCGTTTGCACCGTTAGCTCCGTTGTTGAAAGTAATGGAGTTCAAGTCTTTAAGGTCTTTTGCCAAACGAACATTGAGGATATTATTTTTGCTGATAACGCCAATATTGTTTTCAGTCAAATCAGCTTCGTTTGTTACGCCGCCCTTAATGTCCAATTGTTCATTAAGTTTTTTCTTAATAACGTCGCCGGAGTCACCACCGTATGCCATGCCGTCATCTTTTGTTGCCACTTGATGTGTCTTACCACTTTCATCAGTGTATTTAATACGAGTGATTTCGTTACCATTGAGGTCCGGATCACCTTTTTCAACAGAAATGTCAGCGCTACGGCCGTCTTTACCGTTAAGACCGATGTGACCTACGCCGTTTTTACCAGAAATAGATACGGCTTCTTTGCCGTCCTTACCAGTCACAGCTACCTTGCCGTCTGTACCGTTATCAGGACCTGTAATGGACACGCCGTCCTTACCGTCTTTGCCAACTTTCACGGATTCAGCTTTAAGGTTTTTATTCATCTTCACGTTGATAGTTGTATCACCAGATGTTTGGTCTTGTGTGATGAAAGTTTTAAGGTTTTCTCCGCTGTAATCTCCGTCAGCTGCCGTGCCTTCACCTTTAATAGTCACTTTGGAACCAAGCTTGTTAGTTTTTTCTCCACCTTGGTTAGCATCGAATTTCAAACCTTTATTAGTCAATGCGTCCGCACTATCCTTGATTTTGTCATTCAAGTAGTCCACATTAACCGCTTCGCTACCATCGTTGCCTGTAGCATATGCCACATTCGTTACGTGAGTACCGCCTTGTTTATTGTTATATGCAGGACCTTCGTAAGTTACCTTGGATTTATCAGGATTACCAGTAGGGTCCAAATCATACTTAACAGCACGGTCATTCAATTTATCAAGTTTGGATTTAGAAGCAACGTCTTTGATGGTAACGGTTTCTGTTTTATCTGGATGATTCTTATCTTGTACAGTCAACGCTACATCGCCGTTCGCATCCACAGTGTAGTCTCCATTGGAGCCTGCCGCTTGATTTCTAATCAAACGATAATCAGTGGAGTTAGCACTTTGAGCATCCAACGCTTTTTTCAATTGATCTTCCGTTGCCGCACGACCGGATACAATCTTACTTGCATCCCAATCTTTATTATCAAGACCTGTTACATAGTTGCCTGTTTCGCTGTCGCCGGCCGCGTTGTTAACAGTTTGACTACCCATAGTAGCACCGCCTGCTTTCACAGTCTTAGCAGCCGTTACGGAATCAAGATTTTTAAGGTCTTTCGCCAATTGAAGTTCCAATTTGTTAGTGCCATCAGCTTTTACGTTGATATTGCCGGTTGCGCTCTTGAACGCTGCAGATTCAGCTTCAGTTACGCCTTCACCTTGTACTTTCACCAAGGAGTTCAATTTTTGTTTATTCACAGTACCAGAATTGTTACCAGTGAATTGTAAACCATCCTCCATAGTAGCTACTTGGTGCTCACCGTTGCCGTCAGTGTATACGATACGAGTAAGACCGTTTGTACCGTCTACACCTTTTTCGCCTTTAACGCCGGTAGCAGGATCATCGTAACCAGGTTTTACGGACAAGTCGATACCATTAGTACCGTTCACACCGTTTGTTCCAGCAGAGCCTGTCAAGCCGATGTGGCCTACGCCGTCCTTACCGGAAATAGAAACTGCTTCTTTACCGTTTTTGTCAGTAACAGCTACCTTGCCATCTGTACCGTTCGCTGTGTCAGGACCAGTAATGGATACGCCGTCCTTACCATCTTTGCCAACCTTCACAGATTCAGCCTTAAGGTTTTTATTCATCTTCACGTCGATAGTCGTATTGCCTGTCGCCGCATCTTGTTTGATGAAAGTTTTAAGGTTTTCACCGCTATAATCAGCGTCAGCAGCAGTACCTTCACCTTGAATTGTAACAGTGGAGCCTAATTTGTTAGTTTTTACGCCACCTACATTAGCATCGAATTTGAGACCTGTGTTGATAAGATCTGTTTTCGCATTATTGATATTATTATTTAATTCGTTCTTAGCATCGTGTAATTGACCGCCGTTTACAGCATCTTTAGAGCCAGCCGCTACGTTACCATCTTTCAAGTTAGTAATTTTTGTACCGTTAGCGCCTTCCAAAGTTACTGTATCTTTATCAGTATCACCGTCATATTTTACGGAACGGTCTTTTACTTTATCGAGTTCAGTTTTGGACGCAATATCCTTAATCGTTACAGTTTTAACATCACTGGATTTTTCGTCTTTTACCTTCAAGTCAACTTGATTGTTTTCAACTTTATAAGAGCCGTCTACGGCGTTATTCGGATTAGCAATTAAGCGGTAATCTGTAGCACTTGCATTAGATGCTTTCAAAGCATCGCTAACCTTCTTAAGTTGGTCTTCTGTCGCTGCGCGTCCCTCTACATACGTAGGATCTGAAATGTCCCAAGTTCTATTATCTAAACCTGTTACAAAATTACCAGTTTGGTTGCCACCTTTTTTATCCGCTACCGTATGATTACCTACAGTGGCAGTGCCTGCTTTCACAGTGTCGGATGCCGTTACAGATTGCAAACCTGTCAAGTTTTTCGCCAATTGCAATTGTAATTTTGCATTGCCATCAGCGCCAACAGCCGCAGAAGTAACACCAATATTATTGCCTGTAGCAAGATCGGAAGCACTTGTTACGCCACCTGTGATGTCCACTTGTTTGTTAAGTTTAACATTGGATGTAGCACCCATGTCGCCTTTGAATTTAAGGCCGTCGTTCAAGGTTGCCACTTCTTCGTTAGAGCCATCAGGTTTTTGGTATGTAATACGTGTTGTAGTTGTGCCAGGAGCGCCGTCTACACCGGGTTGACCGTCACGAGTAACGGAAATATTAGTTGTTACACCATCTTTACCGTTGATACCGATTTTACCGTCTTTGCCGTTTGCACCGGTTGCAGTAATTGTCTCTACATTAAGGTTTTTACCAAGTTTCACATCAATTGTGCTATCGCCGTTAGCGTCTTGAGAGATTTCCGTAATGATATTAGAGTTATCCCCTTTAACTGCTACTTTGGAGCCCAATTTATTTGTTTTTTCACCGCCGTTATTAGCGTCGAATTTCAAACCTTTATCGATAAGATCTTGTTTAGCTGTATCAATCTTATTATTTAAATCATTCTTAGTATTTGTGATTTGGTCACCAAGATCTTGCTTAACTTGATATAATTGACCACCGTTGACAGCATCTTTAGAGCCAGGAGCTACATTACCGTCTTTCAAGTTGGTAATTTTTGTACCGTTAGCACCTTCCAATGTTACTGTATCTTTGTCAGTTTCACCGTCGTATTTCACGGAACGATCTTTTACTTTATCAAGCTCTGTTTTGGACGCAATATCCTTGATAGTTACAGTTTTCTTATTCGCAGGATTTTTAGCATCTTGTACTGTTAAGTCAACTTTATTGCCAGATACAGTGTAAGCTTTATCAGCAGCACTGCTGTTTTCAACTAATTGATAATCAGGAGCATCTACGTCAACTTTATATGTTTTATATGTACCGTCAGTACCTTCTGTAATCTTTGTGTTTTTACCAGCAACAACCTTTACTGCTTTTTGCGCTTCATCACGAATAACGGATTTACCACCGTCTGTAATGTTGGACAAGTCTTTATTTGCCGCATTGTCGATTTTATTCTTAGTAGCATCAGTCAACGCCACATCGATTGTTTGGTTGTTAACAGATGTCGTAACATAAGAACCATCGCCTTTTACAGTCAATGTTTGATTGTCCAATAAAACGTCGTTTTTGCCAGTGTTGCCAGCTACTTTCAAATTAACATTGCGCAATTGTGCCACGTTAACAGCGTCAGTATCAGCTGTACCTGCAGCCACGTTTGTGATCTGACGAGTTTTTGTACCGCCATCACCTACGGACACCGCACCCATAGTGGAAGTCAACGCAGCGCCTGTCAATCCGCTATATCCGTTTGTACGGCTGTCTGCAGTTTTCACATTATAACCTGCTTTACCTGCCGCAACGGAAGCAACGGAATTCGCACCCAATGCAACGCCGTCATCTACGCTGGATTTAGCTTTATAACCGATAGCAGTGCTGTTCGCATTAGCTGCAGTCGCATCAGCACCGACAGCTGTAGCGAAGTTACCTGCTGCGGAAGTACGTACACCAGCTGCTGTCGCATTATTGCCTGTAGCACCTGTGTTATCGTAGTTCGCATCGGCAGATGTGCCTTTAGCACTGAAGAAATTCGTTTGCGCCGCTTCAACAGCTTCTTTTACCGTATGGTATGTGCTGTTCTTGATATTGAAATCAGGCGCTTTATATGTAGAACCATTCGCTTCATAGCCCGTATATGTAGGACCTGCGATGGATTTTGCCAAGTTACTGTTTACAAATTTTAATTGTTTTACATTTGTTGCGTCAGTATCGTTTTCACCACCTGCTACGTTGATGATACGGCGTTCAGAACCTACGTTACCTACCGCAACTACACCGTTTGCAACATTGTTGTTTTGTTGATTAGTGAAAGCAGAGAAACCATTAACCAAGGCACCTCTTACTTCCGTACCAGTACCCAATGCCAAGGAGTTATTGGATTCTGCAACGGCATTTGTACCGATAGCCATGGAGTTAGTACCTGTAACAGTTGCACCAAGACCGATAGCTGTCGTATTAGTATTGTTTGCTTTTGCTTCTTTACCGATTGCAATGGCACCATCTTTAGAGGCATTCGCCGCACCGCCAAGTGCAAGCGCATCAGCACCCAAGGATTTTGCATTACCACCCAATGCGATGGAGTTGGATAATTTTGCTTGGGAAGAACTACCCATAGCAATAGCATCAGCACCAGCAGCATTAGAACTACTACCCATAGCAAAACTACTTACACCACTTGCATTTGCACTTTTACCCATTGCCACGGCATTTTGTGCGGATGATTGTGCCGTATTACCGATGGCAAAGGCATTCTCTGCACTAGCATTAGCACTATAACCCATAGCTACCGCATTGGCGCCACCAGTACTGGATGAAGAACCGAATGCCATAGAATCATCTGCACCAACTGCAGTACGAGCTTTCGTACCGAAAGCAAGAGAACGAGCCCCTTCTGTTACGGTATTACCATCGCCATTATATTTAGCACTTGGAGTACCATGTTGTTGACCAGGTAATTTTATAGTTTCTGCCGCACCGATTGCGATAGATTGATCCGCTTTTGCTGTAGCGGAGTAACCCATGGCAAAACTACCATTACCCTTTGCCCAAGATGCAGTACCCAATGCTGTGGAGAACTCACCTTCTGCAGCGGATTGACGCATCATAGCCAAGGAGTTAAAGCCGCTCGCCTTTGTAGCTGTACCGAGAGCCATAGCAGATGGTGATAAAGCCTGAGCATAATGACCTAAAGCAAAGGAAATACCGCCTGTGGCCTGAGCATAGTTACCGATAGCTAAACCGGAATAATAAGTTGGATTACCAGTTTCCTGAATATTTGTATTTTTACCGATAGCAATGCCAGCAAAACTATTTTCTGTATAGTTACCTCTATCTGTACCATTATACAAATGACTGTTATCAAATGGTGTCAGGTTTCCAGGGTTTTGATAATTATATAAATAACTACCTTCACTATATTTTACATTACCAGTAGCATAACCAGCGCCATTTACATCATCAATAGTCATCGCAGTATAAGTAGCTGCATTAACCGTAGTAATATTACCACCCATCAATAATGCGGCCACCGCCATAATCGCACTCATACGTGTCCAGGTTGTACCACTTTGTACGGATTTTACCTTGCCACCACCTGTTTTTACGATTTCAGATACTACTACGTAGCATTTTTTAGTCTTACTCCAAATAACATTATAAATTCGATTCATGATTATCCTTTCTTACCGAAACCTCAGTAAAACACATCACTTGTGTTGCATAATATTGCAAAGATAATAAAAAGAAGAAGTATAAAGATTGATTATCATCTACACTTCTTACAACAAATACTAGTATTCTCAATTACGATACGAATACTATAATTATTCATGATTCTTCATCATATACTCATCCACGGCAATACAATATCAAAAAATTTCTATCTTGTAAACGACTTTTTCATCTTTTCTTCATTTTTGTCGTTTATTTATTTCATATTTAATACTTTTTAATTTTAAGAAATAAAATCTTCATCTTTCCTATCAATTTTTACGATAAATCCACATATCGGAATATAACGATTATTGTAAATACTTAATCAATTTCATATTTTTAGACTTTTCAGTTTAGTACTTTCATAGATAAGATAATTTTATATACAGAAAAATTGTCTTATACAGGTACACGAAAAAGCCGAGGCCCTAGAGCCTCGGCTTTCACAATATAAATCATATATATATTCTATTTTTTATTAACCCTTACACGTTCAATAGTTGATTGTCCTTCATGATTCTTGGCAATAGTATCCACACGGAATAACGCCATTTCAGGACCAAATTCAGATACGAGTCGATCATCGACGACAACACCGTTTTGAATAGCACGGTACACAATTTGAGCAAATTCATAACGGGTCAACATACGATCCCCTCCAAATGTACCATCAGGATAACCTTCTACAAGACCCCGTCGAGATAAATCGCTAACCGCTACATATGCCCAGTGATTATTCGGCACATCAGGGAATAATGTGCTGCGGTCTGCTTTCATATTAGTCCCAGCCAAGCCATTCAAAAGAGCAGTCAACTTTTGAATCTGCGCATTTTGTACCGCTACAGTTTTCTTAAGCTCCAAAACTTCCTTACCAATAGCTACACGAGAACGAGATACATTACTGTGAGCACCTACTTTCACGGACATACCCGCATTCACAACCGTTTCGCCATTACCAACAGTAGATCCTACACTAAATTGCAAGTCCTCATTTGGTCTGTAGAAAGCCCCCAATGCTGCGGCATTGCCATCATGGTAGTGGCCATACCCAGCAGCAAAGTCCCATTTTGCATCAGGATCGAAATCCAATGGATGCAAGGCGGCAAGTGCAGCCGCTCCGGCCACAGATTTGTTAACCTTTTTATCGAGACGAGCTACATTCCGTCCCATATTGGTTACATCCTGCTTGATATTAGTAATGTCACCTTGAATATTGGTTACATTCTTTTTAATATTGGTCACATCACCTTGTATATTGTTAATGTTTGTCGTGTTATTTGTAATCTGATTTGTTATATCGTCAGATAGGCTTACCTTATAATCTTTAGTAGTTCCGTTCGTCGTAGTTGTCACATTAATATGCTTACCTACACTGACGGTAGTGGAGCCGTTCGCATTCACTTGATTTTGCAACTTTTTGAGCTGTGCCACATTCACCGCATCCGTATCCTTTGTGCCGGCTGCTACGGATGTAATCTGACGCGTAATATTGTTATTTGCATCACCGACAGATACGGCTGATTTAGTCGCCTTCCACGTAGAATCTGTATTCGTAGACTGTGCTTTTGTGCTCGGATCATACCCAACGGATCCAGCCGCTACAGTAGCCTTCGATTCGCTACCCAGTGCAACGCCACCCTCTACGGTTACATTCGTATTATGTCCGACAGCGACCGCATTATTAACAGATGTCGTAGTCTTGCTGTCTGTAGAACCGATAAGAACCGCATGATTGACATCTTTTACCTCACGATTATCCCCCATCACAAGACTGTTCTTAGAATTAGTCACCGTATTTTCAGACCCTATTACGGTCGTATTGGACACCTTATCCGCCGTATTGTGAAAGCCCGTTAACATGGTATTCGTACTTTCTTTGCCTTGAGAGCCAGTCAATGTGTTATTTACACCCATAAGTGCGGAGCGAAGTGTATAATCCGCCTTATTACCGCTACCAAATGCCATAGTAGAACCGCCACCATTAGAATTTTTGACAGCGGAACGTAATTTCTCAGATAATTCCTTAGCAGAATTACCTCCCGAACTTGGCGCTGAAATATTCGCTACAGAATTCGTTATTTCATTGCCTGCACCAAATACGAGAGACCCATTGGAGTTAAAGGTTCGATTGGCAGTACCTACGATACTGTTCCCAACACCCGAATAATAGCTACCCGTTTTTGATTCAATACTATTCAATGTACCATTAATGGTGGCACCGAAATTCTTTGTGGAATTTGCAGCTCGTCCACCATTATAATCACTGGAGATAATATTATATACGCCTGTACTTGTAGTGAAAGCCCCATTGCTAAAGCTATTAGCACCAATTGTTGTAGCATATACGTTTAATGCATCTTTTCTTGTGGACGCACTATCTACAGTAGTATCACCAAGTTCCCCTTTATAATTATGAGATCCAATCATGGTACTGCCGGTACGAGCAAATGTATTGTCACCGATAGCGACACTGCCTACCACCTTTGTAGGATCCGCAGGGATTCTAGCAGAAGAAAACAGATTCCAGCTATAGGTCGTCTGCCCCAACGCAAAACTAGCCTCTCCACCACCGGCCATATTTTCAACCTTTGCATTTTTACCGATAGCTATACTACCGCCTTGGCTAGCATAGTTATTAATACCTGCACCATTGCCAATAGCTACATCGCCCGTAGCCGCACTAGCACCATTCGAGTAAGAAATGCCGGCCCTTTGCCAATGGCTACGTTTTCCGCCTTCGGTGCATTGCTACCCGTACCGATAGCTACACCATTACCGCTGCCCGGTGCTACATCCACCGCTCCAGCCACATATAGGCTCGATAACAACACACCATTAATCAACACAGATAATATAAGTTTACGCTTGCTCATTTTATCCTCTCCAATCCCTAATGAATTCCACGTGTAACTTATTCTTCATTATATTTTCATGAATATTGTGCCACTCTTTTTCTATTTTGTAAACAAAATAAATTTTTATGAATTAATGTATAAAAAAGGAACTGTCTTTTTATATCAAATGACAATCATCTAATACTATAAAACAGTTCCTTATATTACTTTTATCTAAAAAATAAATATAGATTCTTTGAGGCTTTTATCAAAATAATAAATATATATATATATCAATCTATCAATCAACGTGCACCGTATGTTGGCGACGCACATTTTCCAGCATATTCGCACGAACCGATGCTTTTGCATCCGATCGATGGTTACCACCAAACCATGCCGTATCGACACCGGCTAGGCGGAACGTGATTTTGCCGTACGGACTACCGTGCTCATGCTCCGGCTTATTATAGCCCATGTCCACGGAAACCCTCGGCGTGAGCTGTAACTCCGTACCAATGCGCAAGCCATGCTTATCCTCACTACGCCGCAACTGCCAACGATAGGCCTCCATGTACACGCGCGCCCAACGGGCATTCTTAAAGCTAGTCCCGTATTCCGCAGTATATCCGTTAGACACATTTTCCAAGCGTGTCGCACCATCAAAAGAACGCTCGCCAGACACACCGCGATACCAGTTCATGCGAAATGCACCGATCCCCGACACGTACTCCAGTCCAACACTCATGCGACCGTGATTGCCTCTAAACCGATGGTCATAAAACAGATTACCGCCGTAATAGTGTTCATCGTTCGCTGCAATTCGGCGATAGCCGATACCCACATTCGCCGTCGTTCCTGTATCCGCTGCATTCGCCAAACGCTCCTGTATAAACCACACATGGCGAGATGTCTCATCATAATGACCTAGTGGCTGCAATGTTTCCACACCATACAAGGGCTTCCAATTTTTCTGAAAGCGCAATGACACGACGGTTCTCTGCATCCAGGGCTTCGCCTTCGATCCGTGCATTGCGGAATGAACACCAGTCATAACCACTGCCTGCAACGCAGAATTGACCGCATCCGTATCGGAATAACGAGTCGTCTTTTTATCTGTGGAGTCCGGCATCTCCAATCCGCCCTGACCGATGACATGATCCGGAGTATGAGACGAATTAACATGGAAGGTATCTGAGTCGTCAGATAATACAGTCTTACTTTCACTATGAACTTGTTTTACCGTAGTCCCCTGCATAGGCTGCGCTGTTCTGTCCACCTGTTTTCCCAACACGGGCATAACGGACATACACAGGGCCACTACTAACACAACTATATATTTCATTACACACTCTTACGTACAAACACACTTTTCATTACGCACATAATTATTTATTTAATTATGTACTTAATACGTCATTACACACGATTACACACGCCGATGCCTCATGATTTTATCATGAACAAAACATGAAATTATTTCTATTTTATATAAATATATAGAGAATTGTCAATGCATATAGATTGCAATTTATAGAATAAATAAATATTTAAATTTTATAAATATGTGTCAAAGGTTTCTTATTAACTATAAATACCTATAGAATATATTGTATATTTATTGGAATTATGTGAATATTCTATTTACAATATACCTTTTTGGTATTATAGTAGCCATGTAAGTCTTTTTATGAAAGTTTTGTGAAGGTTTGTTTGTACACAAAGGAGTGTATACGATGAGTAAGAAACGTTTTGTATTAGCAAGTGTTGTAATGGTAGCTTTATCCGCCTCAGTTTATGCGGCGCCGGTCAATATCGTTGATAACAACGGTAACATCGGCAAGGAAGGTCAAACTTTCACCGCAGGAACAGGCGGCAACATCACCCTCGGTGAGAACGCCGGTGCGGCGAACGGCAAGGGTAAGAATGTTAATGCGCAAGGTAATAACATAGCCTTAGGTGCAGCTGCTGGGGCCGGCTCATCAGGCGGCGGCAATATCAATCTTGGGGCGAAGTCATTCCGAGGCAGTACTGGCGATTTTAACGTAACCGTCGGTTTCGCCGCAGGTAATGCGAGCCAGTTGACGAACTCCATTGTCATGGGGACTCAATCAGGGGAAAACTCCGCAGGTGATAAAAACGTGTGGATTGGTAATTTTCAAGGTGCTAACAGTAAAGCCAGCAATTCTGTAGCCATCGGCTCGAATTCAACAGTAAACGGTCAGTTCGACCTCGCCGTAGGGCATTATGTGAATGTAAAAGCCGCAAAAGGGTTGGCTGTAGGCTCTTATAATACACTATCAGAGAAAGCGACCGCATCCGGTGTATTCGGCCAGGGCGAATACGGTAAAACAGCTATTGATGCAGCCAATTCTTACAGTATAGGTAATTACAACCACATTTCTGGAGAAAACACCTTTGTTCTCGGCAATAATGTGACTACCTCTCTAAAAAATGGCGTTGTCCTTGGCAATGATTCCGCTGACGGCGATGTAGTCGGTACAGCAAGTCATACCTTTGAAAATGGTACTACCGTCAACTATGCCGGCACCGCCCCTGTATCAACAGTATCCGTAGGGGCTAAGGGCAAGGAACGGACGATTACCAATCTCGCAGCAGGTCGCGTGAGTGCTACCTCTACAGATGCGGTCAACGGATCCCAACTCTACGGCGTTCATCAAATGATTGATACCCTTGGTAAAAGTACAAGTCAACAGCTTAATAATTCTATTAGCACTATTGAAAAATCTGTACAACATGTATCTCAAGAGGTACAACGTGTTGAATCGGAATCCAATAAAGGTGATGCTCGTGCCGCTGCATTAGCTGCATTACATCCATTACCATATGATCCGGATAATCGCGTTCAATACATGGCTGGCTACGGTCATTATAAAAATGCAAATGCAGTAGCTTTAGGTATAGGCTATTATCACAAAGATAATCTTTTACTCACCACAGGGTTTACGATGAACAATCACGTTATGGCCAATGTAGGCATCACCTATAAACCGGGAAAATCTTTATCTACGGCTATGTCCCCTGCCTCTTATAACGCACTAGAACAACGCGTACAAGCATTAGAAACTCAAAATAAAGATCTACAAGAAACAGTAAAACGCTTGGTAGACAAACTTGAAAAATAATAAGATCACTTTATGGTAGTCCTATGACTACTTTCACAAAAACACACTAAAACCAAAAAGCTGTACACACAGTCGATTTTTGAACCACCTTTGATGTTACATTCGTTTTGACATCAAAGCCGTTCAGTCTAATCTATGTATGTACAGCTTTTATGATTATTTATATGTAGTTATTATAACAATGTATTTCATCTCAATTTGACGATATATTTTTTTATCCCTATAATATAGGTAGATAGCCAAGCGAGTAGTCACGTCGGGCTCATCTCGAAACTTAATAGAAATTAGGAAATGGCCTTTTCGTTTTATCTAGCTACCAAGCGGTAACGAAGGGCTATTTGCTTTTTCCAAAACAAATAAGTGCTACTAGTGCTCCGAAAGCGATGACAACAGCCATTACTTGAAGCAGGAGCATGATTAGTTCATAATCACTCATAGACACCCCTCCCTTCATTAACGAAGAGAGGCCCAACCTCGCTGACTATCCTAATCCAATTATATATCGAACATATAAGCGAGTCCATAAGAATCTATAAATAGAAATATACAAAAATATATAATAAAAAGCAAAAGAAAAGGCAGAGATTATATAACATGTCCTCCATTACTAGATGTTCAGTAATGGAGGACATATCAATAATTCCTGCCTTTTTTGTTTATCTACGAGCCACACGCATGGCTGCCATCATGCCTGGCGACTTCCATACAGATTGGCCATTATCGGATACGAGTTTATTATTATCGTAAAATACGTCTGCATTGTAATAGTTGTCATCACTAGATGTCACTTTATAGCTAAGACCTGCTGTTGTGTACACCGTAAAGTTGAGTATATCTCCCACTCGCTTTACAGAGTCTTGATCTACATACCAGCTATTACCGAGGTACGTCGTAGCATACACATCTTGACGAGCTTCTACATCGTTTGTGCTAATGCCAATTAATACAAGCAATGCCGCTAACATATATAAGAATTTACGCATTATAATTACCTCCCGTTTTATGGTAAGAATACTTATATATTATACCAAAAAACACCGATAATCGCATTATAATGGCAGTACTTTCTCAACCCTTAACTGAATTCGCTCGAGGCTCGGCGTGATTGCTTTCATCACAGGTTTTTCTATGAAAGCTAACCGCACATAGTCTACAATCATACCGATGACAAAAATAAGCGCCACTACAAGAATTGCATACAGAGGTAATAGTATTGAATCATAGTACTGATACGTTGCCAATACATTGTCCCACATGTTATGAAGGAATAGCTTATTATCATGCAATAGGTATATACCAAAGGTAGTAGATGCTACCGCATTGATCCAAGGGTGATAAGTGATCTTTGCTTTCAAAAAAATAATAAATAAGCCAATACCTAATAGCAATTGAAAGAAACCATAATCATTTTGCGTAAAGTAGAAAATCTGTTTCATATACGCTGGATCCGTCATGGCTAGTACATCGACGAGGATATCCCCTAGAAAGGCCCCTACAAAGCCTATGGCGCTAAAAATAATACCTATTTTCTTTGTTATATGTGAGCCGTACAGCTTGATGTACGCCCCCATCGAATAGAATACGATAAAGGAAAAAATATGTTTAAATCCAAAGGTGGTATGCGGTACATTAGGCCATAAATTCAGCGCCGTCGGTATTAAGAACCAAATTACCGTGGAACCCACTAGAAGCATAACGTAATATTTATGCTGTAGCCAATGAAGCACTCGATTAATAATAGGCGTTAATAAATAGAGTACTAAAAAGTTCTGGGCGAACCAACTCATGACACCAATGGGCAATAAAGCGAGCATCATATTCCTTGACGTCACCGTATCGAGTCCTAAACCCATAGCTACGCCCAGCATGGCAATGCTGTAAAACCATATTTGCCCTACTAACTTCGCAAACTTGTGCAACTTGAAGCTACTAGAAATCATAAAATAGCCTGTTATCATAACAAAGACAACTACACCAGCCTTGCCTCCAAGACCAAATACTTGAAGAAACACCTTATTAAACGTTAAATCTGGTGTAAAGGGGAAACAACCGTGCACGCTGAAATGGTGCATAATAATTAGTATCATCGAAATGATACGCAACAATTCAATATTGCTCGCTCTCATTCTCTATACCTCATATTCTTCCTCTCAAACTATATAAATACTACGCCAACTAGTAACTACCTAGATGACTTGTATACATCATAAAATACATGAAATATATGAGAATGTTGTGACAAATTTTACACATAAAAAAGACAGCTGATATAATCAACTGTCCTTATAAATTATATATTACCAAGTTACTCTAATATACTTGTTTTTAACATATACGATTCGGTACGACTATTTTTTACCCTTATGAGATGTTCTTCTCATATTTTATATAATCAATTAAATTTCTATATCCTGTTACCATGTTAATCTTGGGTTTCCACCCTAACGACTGGATTTTTTCACTATTTAGAATAAACTTTACATCATGTGCATATCCATATTGATCAGCATTATCTGGTATATCAAATACCACGTCTATTTTACCCCTAGCGACTTCTTTTGCTACTAAATTTGCAATATCTTTGATACTTCTTGTTTCATTACTATTACATATATTGTATGC
>SKEC01001751.1_pt1 | contig 16059 bp, 17 predicted proteins | sample 4826641 | NCBI WGS metagenome assembly SKEC01 (sample SAMN11008819, study PRJNA524170) | human gut metagenome | biome: Human fecal sample; material: Feces; isolation source: fecal sample from pouch patient p18, p21 | host: Homo sapiens | place: Israel: Tel-Aviv | collected 2015-12-22
AAAATTCAATTAAGATGTCGGCAGAGCGAATATACTCGAGTTCGTCCGGCAAAAAATGAGGAGGAAAAACTTTATGAAATGCGTAAAGAAACTGGTTGCAGTTCTGCTGACTGCGGTAATGGCGCTGACTCTCCTGACCGCCTGCGGCGGTGGTGGAGGTGGTGGCGGAAACCCCACGAATAAAGGTCCGTTTAACTTTAGTTACTCGGAGCTTATCGCAAAGACGAACGATAAACTGGGAGAAGATGGCCCGAAACTGACGATTGACCCCAGCATGGCGGATGAGGTCCAAGAAGGACTGAATGCATATCAGACGGCTTATATGAATGCGCTTCTGAATGGTAAAGACGAGGACGAAGCGGATAAGGACGGTCAGGCCGCTATGGGCAAGGTTGCACAGTATGAACTGTTCACCTTGGCAGCAACCAAAAACAGTGATGTGAATCAGCTGGCAGAATATCTTGCAAATGGAATCAGAAACGACAGCAATGTAAACAGCAAGAAAGACCTGAAAACGGTTGGCGGATATGCCGACTTGGAAAAAGTCAGCGGACGTAGTGAGTACAAAGGCTACTATCTGATTTATGTTTTTGTAAAGTAAAATCAATATATGAGCAAAGCCGCCGTGCTGCGAGATACCAGCACGGCGGCTTTGCTGTAAATAAAAATGACCGCCTCAGAGTTCCAAGCCGAGCGGTCATTTTCTCTTGACTGATCTGGTAAGGAGCTAGTCGTTTGCAGACACAGCGCCTTTCTAATTGTAGTATAGTCAAATTTCCCTGGCTTGTCAAGCACGGCGGGGCCTGCGCAGACAAATACAATGTCAGCAAATTCTGCTTTCCACCTTAAAGTGTGAAATAGATTCATTTGACAAATCAATTTATGTAAACTATACTAAATCCTGTCTTTAACAATAGAAATAGCCCGTGTGCCGGGATGGATAAACAGAGATAGGATGGGAAAAACGATATGCTGACACTGGATAAGATCTACCACGCCGCCTTTGTCCTCAAGGACGTAGCCCGCAAGACCGACCTCATCGAGGCACCCCGGCTCTCCAAAGACTGCCAGCTCTACCTCAAGACTGAGAACCTGCAGGTGACCGGCAGCTTCAAGGTGCGCGGTGCTTATTATAAGATCAGCCAGCTCTCCAAAGAAGAAAGCGATAAAGGCGTCATCGCCTGCTCGGCGGGCAACCACGCACAGGGCGTGGCACTGGCTGCTACCCGCCGCGGCATCAAGAGCATCGTCTGTATGCCGGACGGCGCGCCCATCATGAAGGTGGAGAACACCAAGAACCTCGGCGCAGAGGTCTGCCTCGTACCCGGCACCTACGACGACGCCCACGACAAGGCCGTGGAGCTGCAGGAAGAGACGGGCATGACCTTCATCCACCCCTATGACGACGAGCAGGTCATTGCCGGTCAGGGCACCATCGGCCTCGAAATTCTCGACCAGCTGCCCGATGTGGATGCTGTCATCGTGCCTGTGGGCGGCGGCGGACTCATCTCCGGCGTGGCATTTGCCATCAAGAGCCTGAAACCCGACGTCAAGGTCTACGGCGTGCAGGCCGAGGGCGCACCCAGCATGTACCGCTCTCTTCACGAGCACAAATACCAGACCCTCTCTGCCGTCTCCACCTTCGCAGACGGCATTCAGGTCAAGACCCCCGGCGAGCTGACCTATAAGCTCTGCGAGGAGTATGTGGACGACATCGTCACCGTCACCGAGGACGAGACTGCAGCCGCCATCCTCTCCCTGATGGAGAACCAGAAGCTGGTGGCCGAGGGTGCAGGCGCAGTGCCTGTGGCGGCGGCGCTCTTCCACAAGCTGCCCATCGAAGGCAAGAAGGTCGTCTGCCTCGTCTCCGGCGGCAACATCGACGTGAACATCCTCAACCGCGTCATCACCCGCGGCCTCGTCATGAGCGGCCGCAAAGCCAACCTGACCATCGCGCTGGAAGACAAGCCCGGCCAGCTGCAGCAGGTGGCCGACATCGTCTCCCGCTGCGGCAGCAATGTGGTGTCCGTCCTCCACGACGGCTCCGACCCCAACATGCCCATCTCCAGCTGCTTCCTCAAGCTGACCCTCGAGACCCGCGACAACGCCCAGATCGAGCAGATCCGGCAGGAACTCACCAAGGCAGGCTTCCAGCTGGTGGCCGAGCGCGTATAACTTTATCGATAAATGCAGAAACGCCGCCCAAACGGGCGGCGCTTCGTTTTGTCAGCCGATGATCTCGTACTGGAAATATTCGCACTTGAGCTTGCTGCCTACGTCGATTTCCGGCGGCAGGAGCGCCAGTGCCACCGGGTTCAGCTCGTCGCTCTCGATGTCGGTGCGGCGCAGGTTGACGTAATCGCCGTCAAAGCTCACGACTTCGTAATACCAAGGCCCCATACTGTTTCCTCCCGTGATTCATTCCTGTGTGTTCTCTTTTTCCTGCTTCCGCCAGTGGTAGTACGGCCCGAGGATGCAGACGGCGGCGAGTATCATCACCGCGAGGATGATGCTGGTGACGGTCTGATTGTCGGAGAAAAAGTAGAACAGCAGCTGCCCGCCGCCCACGATGAGCTCCAGCACACCCAGAAGCCTCTGCCAGAGGCGGCGGGCCTCTTCGCTGGACGCTTCCAGCCGCCGTGCCAGCACCCCGGGCAGCTCGAGGCGGAGGACGTCTGCAATGCCCCAGACGAGGAAGATAACGCCGATGACAAGATGGTGTAACATAAGCCACGCTCCTTTCTGCGCTGTGCGCTGAACAGAAAAACTTTTACACAGCAAGTATACCATATCGGTGAGACCCCGGCAAGGACGGGATTTGCCTGCCCGGCTTAGAAAATTTGGGTGGAACCGCCCGGCGGGCTTGTGGAATTTTGAAAAATATGCTATACTATTCTCTACTGATGCGCCATCGCCAAGCGGTAAGGCAGGGGACTTTGACTCCCCCATCGTAGGTTCGACTCCTGCTGGCGCAACTGCACAAAAGACCTGCACGAAAGCTGAGATTTAGCAAATCGTGCAGGTCTTTTTGTGTGCAAAAACAGGAATGGGGGACGGCATCGGAACCGTCCCCCCTCGAAAAGCATTTGGCAGGCGTGGCGTTCTCCTGCATCTCTCAGGGCGAAAGCCCTTGTCGTTACCATCGGCGTGTGGCTGCCACGAAATTGACCACCTCAAATGCTTTTCTTATCCTATGTATAGCATACCACAGTTATTCTTTTTTGTAAAGAATTTCGCTTTGACGTAAAAGTCGCCGAAAACGCTTTTGACTGATATTCCACATGGTGATGATAGAATTTTTGTAGTCTTCAGGGTCATCTGATACTTTTAGCCGCAGGACGACTTCAGCGGTAAGTTCAGGCGTGACAATTTCTTTGAGTACCAGAGCAGTATGCGGCCGGTTTCCTCTCAGGATATAGTCAGGTTCTTGCAAGATAAGAGGAATATGGGAAGAGAGACGGTCATAATCACCGGGATGACCATCTTCAATGTGGAGAATCTGCTGTTCTGTAATAATAACATCATCGGTCACTAGGTCTTGGTCAACGACCCGGTAAAGTTCCCGGTCGATTTTGCATATAAAATTCACGTCTGTGTCCACACCATTCTTGTTTGATGAATCCAGTATATCATGCCGGATTTATTTTGTACATAAAAACCGTCTCGCTGAGACGCAAAAAAGCCGCCCGGCTTTTGTACCGGGCGGCAATGGAGAAGAAAAATCGCAAAAGCGATGAAAATATCGGTTTTACAGCAGCTTACAGGATGTCGATGTACTCACCGGCCAGAGCCTTGTTCATGCTGCGGACGGCGCAGAACTTGCCGCACATGGAGCAGGTGTCGCTGTGGTCGTCCTCGGGCCGGCGGGCGTCACGGATGGCCTTTGCCGTCTCGGGGTCGAGGGCGCAGGCGAACTGCGCATCCCAGTCGAGGACGCGGCGGGCGTCGCCCATCTTGTCATCGATGTCCCGGGCGTGGGGGATGCCCTTTGCGATGTCGGCAGCGTGGGCGGCGATCTTAGAAGCCACGATGCCCTGCTTGACGTCGTCCACATTGGGCAGAGCCAGATGCTCGGCAGGGGTGACATAGCACAGGAAGGCTGCGCCGCTCATGGCCGCGACAGCGCCGCCGATGGCAGCAGTGATGTGGTCATAGCCGGGGGCGATGTCGGTGACGAGGGGGCCGAGGACGTAGAAAGGTGCGCCCATGCAGATGGTCTTCTGGATCTCCATGTTGGCGGCGACCTGGTTCAGAGGCACATGGCCCGGGCCTTCCACCATGACCTGGACGTTGTGCGCCCAGGCCCGCTTGGTCAGCTCGCCCAGACGCACCAGCTCTTCGATCTGGCAGACGTCGGTGGCGTCGGCGAGGCAGCCGGGGCGGCAGGCATCGCCCAGAGAGATGGTGACGTCGTGCTCTTCGCAGATGTCCAGAATCTCGTCGAAGTGCTCATAGAAGGGGTTCTCGTTGCCGGTCATGCACATCCATGCAAACACCAGCGAGCCGCCGCGGCTGACGATGTTCATCTTCCGCTTATGCTTGCGGATCTGCTCGATGGTCTTACGGGTGATGCCGCAGTGGAGGGTGACGAAGTCCACGCCGTCCTCTGCGTGCAGACGCACCACGTCGACGAAGTCCTGTGCCGTCAGGGTAGCGAGGTCGCGCTGGTAGTGGATGACCGAGTCGTACACCGGCACAGTGCCGATCATGACGGGGCATTCGTGGGTCAGCTTCTGACGGAAGGGCTGGGTATTGCCGTGGCTCGAGAGGTCCATGATGGCCTCTGCGCCCATGTTGACGGCGCTCATGACCTTCTGCATCTCGATGTTGTAGTCCTTGCAGTCGCGGGAGACGCCGAGGTTGACGTTGATCTTGGTGCGGAGCATGGAGCCGATGCCCTCGGGGTTCAGGCACTCGTGGTGCTTGTTGGCCGGGATGGCGACCTTGCCCTCAGCGACCAGCTGACGGATCTCTTCGACGGTGCGGTACTCCTTCTTGGCCACCGTTTCCATCTGGGGCGTGACGATGCCCTTGCGGGCGGCATCCATCTGTGTGGTGTAAGTCTGCATTTGAAAATCCTCCGAAAATACGCTCTCTTTATTTATGAACAGCGTCCGGGACGCCGTGCATCCAGTTTTCGACCCCGACGCCGCTCAGGGTGTGGTCCAGCGGGCCGGAGCCGCGGCCCAGATCGAGCTGCGCGTTCAGCGCGTCGGTCAGGTAAGCCTTGGCCCGGGAGATAGCTTCTTCCAGCGCAAACCCTTTGGCAAGGTTGGCCGCAATGGCACTGGACAGAGTGCAGCCGGTGCCGTGGGTGTTGGGGTTGGCGATACGCTTACCCGGAAACCAGATCTCCGTGCCATCCGGGAAGGTGAGCAGATCGTCGGCGTCGGCGTCACTGTGGCCGCCCTTGAGCAGGACGGCACAGCTGCAGTCGGCGGCGATGGCCCGGGCGGCGGCGCTCATGTCGGCACGGCCCGAGATGTGCAGGGCGGACAGCACTTCGGCCTCGTGCCGGTTGGGCGTGATGACCTCGGCCAGAGGGAACAGCTCCCGGCGCAGGGTGCGCACGGCATCCGATGCGATCAAATCAGAGCCGGAGGTGGCTACCATCACGGGGTCCACGACGATGTGCTCCGCCTTGTAAAAGCGGAGACGCTCGGCGATCGTCTCAATGAGCGGGGCAGAGGACACCATGCCGATCTTGACGGCGCAGGGGCGGATGTCGGTGAAGACGGCGTCTATCTGCTGGGCCAGAAATTCGGGGCTGACCTCGAAGATGCCGGATACACCGGTGGTGTTCTGGGCCGTCAGGGCGGTGATGGCGCTCATGGCGAAGACGCCGTTCATGGTCATGGCTTTGAGGTCGGCCTGAATGCCGGCGCCGCCGCTGGAATCGCTGCCCGCGATGGTAAGTGCAGTTTTCATGGGTTTGCTCCTTTATCGCAAGTCGAGAAATTCGTGCAACATTCAAACAGCATATTTGCGATATGCAATTCAACGCTGTTGTTGTTGCATTAAAAAGTTGAATTGCTATAGATGATTTGTTCGGTCAGTGCCTTCAGCTCTTTGCACTCAGCCTCAATGTCCTCGGCGCTGAAGATCGCGCTCACGAGGGCCACGCCGTCCGCGCCGGAGCCTTTGAGTTTGAGGATATTGTCTTTATGGATGCCGCCGATGGCCACGACCGGCACATCCACGGAGTCGCAGATCTCTTTCAGTCTGCCCTCCGGCAGGACATCCACATCGGTTTTGGTGTGGGTGGAAAATGCCGCGCCGACGCCCAGATAGTCCGCGCCGTGGGCCACGGCCAGCTGTGCTTCCTCGACGGAATGGGCCGACACACCGATGATCATGTCAGGGCCGACCTTGGCACGGACGTCCGCTGCAGCCATATCTTCCTGCCCGACATGGATGCCGTCGGCATGGCATTTTATAGCGATCTCGACGTTATCGTTGATGATGAAGGGTACGCCATAGCTGCGGCAGAGGGCGGAAAGCTCCATGGCTTCCTGCAAAAATGCCGCGTCGTCCAGCTCCTTTTCCCGCAGCTGGACGCAGGTGACGCCGCCTTTCAGCGCGTCTTCCACCTGCTGGCGGAGGGTCTCGCGGCCCGTCCACGCCCGGTCGGTGACGGCGTAGAGAAGCATGGTATGTTTATCGCATTTCATAGCGTGCTCCTTCCTCGAGCTGTTCGGGGGTCATGTTGTAGATCGCGTCGATGATGTAATTGCGGTAGGTGGCGTTGCCGTCCGGCCTGGACAGGCGGCTGTGAGCTGCTTCGCCCGCAAGGCCCATGGCGCAGACCGCCGCAGCAGCGGCTTCCAGAGGCTTGTCCGGGTTGGCCGCACAGAATGCCGCTGTCAGGGCCGAAAGCTGACAGCCGGTGCCGGTGACGGCGCTCATCATGGGGTGGCCGTTGCGGATGCAGAAAGCCCTCTCTCCGTCGGCCACGATGTCGATGGCACCGGTGACGGCGACGACCGCCCCTGTGCGGGCCGCAAACGCTTTGGCGAATGCCACGGTCTTGTCCAGCGTCTCGTCCGTCACCTTGTCGGCGGCGTCGGCGTCCACGCCTTTCGTGGTGCCGCTGCCTGCCGCCAGCGTCCGGATCTCGGAGATGTTGCCCCGAATGACTGTGAACTTCACTTCCCGCAGGAGGCGCAGTGCCGTTTCGGTGCGCAGATGGGAAGCGCCTGCGCCCACGGGGTCCAGCACGACAGGACGGCCCAGCCGGTTGGCGGTGTGTCCCGCCAGCAGCATGGAGGGGATGGTGCGGCTGTTCAACGTGCCGATGTTGAGGTTCAGCCCGGCACACAGCGAGGTGATGTCCTCGACCTCGGCGGCATCATCCGCCATGATGGGGGACGCCCCGCAGGCGAGGACGATGTTGGCACAGTCGTTGACGGTGACGTAGTTGGTGATGTTATGGACAAGCGGGCTTTTGGCCCGGACGTTGGCAAAGAGGTTCCGAAACATGGCTTCTCCTTCGAATCAGCTCAGGCTGGCCTGCATGGCGCGGAGTGCGCCTGCGCGGGAAAGTGCGGCCAGCAGTACGCCTGCAATGATGGCACCGCCGGCGGTGGAGACGAGGAAGGGGACGATGTAGGCGTAGAACGCGATGTCACCGGCGCTCTTGCCCATCAGCAGGATGGCGACGGGGTAGGCGCACAGACCGCCGAGGATGGAGGTGCCGAACACCTCGCCCACGAGGGTGGGCAGCAGCTTATTGGTCTTGTGGAAGACGATGCCGCAGAGCAGTGCGCCGAACATGCTGCCGGGGAAAGCCATCAGACTGCCCAGACCCAGCAGGTTGCGCAGCAGGGAGGCGACGAAAGCCACGCCCACGCCGTAGTAAGGCCCCAGCAGGACAGCGCAGAGGATGTTGACCATGTGCTGCACAGGGGCGCATTTGCTGCCGAAGACCGGGAAGGAGAAGACGCTGCCCACGACAGCGACAGCGCAGAACATACCGGCGAGGGCCAGCTTTTTGGCAGAATAGTGTTTCATAGTGAGTGCTCCTTTTCAATAAAAAATAAGTGCAGGGGCAGACCGCCGCTCCCGCACACGAACAGACCCGGCACCCGCGCAGAGATACCGGAAACGGAAGAAGCGGTCGAGGCTCACTGGCCTCCTCTCACGCCGGAACACGGCTTCCCATCGCATACAAAACCCCAGACTCAGGGCGCTCCCCCTCAGTCGGAGACAACAAAAAAACAGGAGACGCCTTCTGCGGCGTCTCCTGTAAAAATCCATAAACAGTGTTATGACTTCCTACGGCGGCATTATCCGCATCAGGTGCAGAAACTGTCCGAAAACAATTTCTAAAGGGTCGAAGTTCGAGAACTCCCTCTCAGCCTGCTTCTACAAGCTCCCCTGTATTTGTTTGTCGGGAGTATTCTACACCCATCGGGGATAAAATGCAAGGGTTTTCTTTTTTCGCGGCGCGTTTTGTGGTATACTGAAAAAAAGCCTGCATTTGCAAAAACGGGCAGATAAAGGAGATATGGCTTATGGGTCTTGTCAAAGCGGCATTGGGCGCAGCATCCGGCGTGATGGGCGACCAGTGGAAAGAATACTTTTACTGCAGTGCTCTCCCGGCGGAGGTGCTGGCTGTCAAGGGACAGAAGAAAGTCTCCGGGCGCTCTTCCAACCGCCACGGCACCGAGAACATCATCACCGACGGCTCCATCGTGGCAGTGGCCGAGGGCCAGTGCGCCCTCATCGTGGAGCAGGGCAAGGTGGTGGACCTCTGCGCCGAGGCCGGCGAGTACACCTACAACACCGGCACCCAGCCCTCTCTGCTGAGCGAGGGTCTGGCCAAGAACATCGACGAAGTCTTTGCTGAGATCGGCAAGCGGTTCAGCTTTGGCGGTCAGGCTGCCACTGACCAGCGCATCTATTACATCAACACCAAGGAGCTGATGGGCAACAAGTACGGCACCCCCAGCCCCGTGCCGTTCCGCGTCGTGGACCAGCGTGCCGGCATCGACATCGACGTCAGCATCCGCTGCTTCGGCGAGTACAGCTACCGCATCGTCAACCCCATCCTGTTTTACACCAACGTCTGCGGAAATGTGGAAAACGAGTACACCCGTGACGCGCTGGAAGGCCAGATGCGCACCGAGATGATGACCGCATTGCAGCCCGCCTTTGCCCGCATCAGCGAGATGGGCATCCGCTACTCGGCTCTGCCCGGCCATACCACCGAGCTGGCCGAGGCCCTGAACCAGGAGCTGTCCGGCAAGTGGAGCAAGCTGCGCGGCATCGAGATCGTCTCCCTCGGCGTGTCCGGCGTCAAAGCCAGCGAAGAAGACGAACAGATGATCAAGGAGCTGCAGCGCAGCGCCGCCTTTATGGACCCGACCCGCGCCGCCGCCCACATGGTGGGCGCACAGGCTTCGGCGATGCAGGCAGCGGCTTCCAATACCTCCGCCGGCCCGGCTATGGCCTTTATGGGCATGAATCAGGCCGCTGCTGCCGGCGGCATCAACGCCCAGGCCCTCTACCAGATGGGCGCACAGCAGCAGCCTGCCGCTGCTCCTGCCCCCGCAGCCGCCCCGGCGGCTGGCAGCTGGAGCTGCTCCTGCGGCCAGACCGGCAACACCGGCAAGTTCTGCACCGCCTGCGGCAAGCCCCGCCCCGAAGCAGGCTGGGTGTGCAGCTGCGGCGCACACAATACCGGCAAATTCTGCTCGGAGTGCGGTAAGCCCCGCCCGGCGGCCAAGTGTCCGAACTGCGGCTGGACCCCTGCCGACCCGGCCAACCCGCCCAAGTTCTGCCCCGAATGCGGCAAGCCTTTCGGAGTCTGAAAGGGGAACTGAGATATGGCAGAAAACACCACGAATTACCAATGCCCGGCCTGTACCGGCCCGCTGCGGTTCGACAGCGCCAGCGGAAAGCTCTGCTGTGATTACTGCGGCTCTACTTATGATGTAGCACAGGTCGAGGCTCTTTACGGCGAGAAGCAGGCGCGGGCCGATAAGGCCGCCGAAGCCGCCGAAAAGGCAGCGTCCAGCGGCCCTGTCTGGGGGGAGATGGAGACGGGAGATCTCAGCAGCCGCACCTGCACTTCCTGCGGTGCAGAGCTGGTCTGCGGCCCCGAAACAGCCGCCACCACCTGCCCCTACTGCGGCAACCCCACCGTGCTGGGCGGACAGCTTTCCGGCAAGCTCAAGCCGGAGTACATCATCCCCTTCCGGATGGACAAAAAGACCGCCATCGAGAACCTGAAGAAGTATTATAAGGGCAAAGCCTTCCTCCCCAAAGCTTTCAAAGAGTCCAACCACATCGAGGAGATCCAGGGCGTGTATGTGCCGTTCTGGCTCTACGATGGCCGGATGGAGGCCCGGGGCGCTTACAAGGCCGAGATCAGCGAGAGCCACCGTGAGGGCGACTACATTGTCACCACCACCAGGCACTTCGACGTGGCCCGCGTGGGCGACGCCGACTTTGTCCGGGTGCCGGTGGACGGCTCCAGCAAGATGCCGGACGCCCATATGGACGCCATCGAGCCCTTCGACTACAGCGACCTCAAGCCCTTCTCCACGGCCTACCTGCCCGGCTTTCTGGCAGACCGGTACGACGAGGACGACAAGAAGTGTGCTGCCCGCGTCCTGACCCGGATGAAGAACAGCACCGCTGCGGCTCTCCACGATACGCTGGGCGGCTACACCGGCGTCCAGACCCTCTCGGAGCAGCTCGACCCGCGGACACTGGAACCCCACTACGCCCTGCTGCCGGTCTGGATGCTCCACACCCGCTGGAAGGAGCAGGACTTCCTCTTTGCGATGAACGGCCAGACCGGCAAGCTCATCGGCGATCTGCCCGTGGATAAGGGCAGAGTAGCTGCATGGTTTGCCGGCATCAGCATCCCGCTGATGATACTGACGGCGCTCATTATGCAGCTGTGAGAGGGGGAGACGGGAATATGAAATACTGCAAAAAACTGTTTGCCCTTCTGGCTGCGGCCCTGCTCTGCATGGCCCTGACCCTGCCGGCCGGGGCAGCGGCCCCGCTGGTGCGGGATGAGTGCGGCGTCTTTGACGCCGACACGCTGGCCGACCTCGAGGAGCAGGCCGAAAGCGCCTCTGACGGCCACGACGTGGATGTCTACTTCCTCGTGGTGGACGACATCGGCGATGCCGACCAGCGCGACTACGCGAAAAATTATTATATCTCCAACGGCCTCGGCTATGGCGACGAGCAGAGCGGCATCCTCTTCCTGCTGGCGGTCGGCTCCCGCAAGTACGTCACCATCACCTACGGCGAGGGCGTCACGGCTTTCACCGACTACCGCATCGAGCAGCAGGAGGACGAGATCGTCCCGGAGCTCTCCGATGAGGAATGGGCGGATGCCGCCTATACCTATATCGATATGTGCGACGATGCACTGGACTACTATGCCGACTATGGCGAGCCCATCGATGTGGATAACGACATCGGCCTGGAAGACCTGCTCATTGCCATGATCTTCCCTCTCGGCATTTCGGCATTCATCTGCCTCATCCTCTACCGCCGGATGAAGACGGCCCGGCAGAAGACAGAGGCCGACGAGTATATGCCCGGCTTCACCCTGCGGGTCAAGCGTGACCGCTACACCCACACCACCCGGGAGCGCACCTATGACCCGCCCCAGAAGGAGTCCAACTCCTCCGGCGGTTCGTCCGTCGATTCCGACGGCTTCGGCGGCTCGTCGGGCGGCTCGTTCTGAAGCATAAAAACAAAAACACCTCGCTGCATGACACAGCGGGGTGTTTTTGCTTTTACAGTCTCAGCCGAGACTCACGCCCATCCGGCGGGCGACGGTGAGCAGCTCACAGCCCTCGGGGATGTTGCGGGTCTTACCGGCGATGTCCTCGAGGCGGTTGGCGACGACGCGGTTGTTGACCATGGCGACGGTGACGCCGTAGCGCTCCACTTCCACCAGCTTGGCGGCATAGCTGCCGAACTCGGTGGCCAGTACGCGGTCATAGGCGCTGGGGCTGCCGCCGCGCTGCATATGGCCCGGGATGCAGACGCGGGTCTCCATGCCGGTCTTTTTCTGGACGGCGGCGGCGATGCGGTTGGTGGCGGTGACGCCGTAACCGGCTTCGGTGCGCTTTGCCATCCACTCTTTCCGCTTCATCTTGGCCTCTTCGGTGTTGATGGCACCCTCGGCCACGGCGATGATGGAGAAGTTGGAGCCTTTGCGGGCGCGGCGCTCCACAGCGGTGCAGACGCGGTCGATGTCGTAGGGCTGCTCGGGCAGCAGGATGATGTCAGCTCCGCCGGCGATGCCGGAGTAGAGGGTCAGCCAGCCGGCCTTGTTGCCCATGATCTCGATGCACATGACGCGGCTGTGGCTGCCGGCGGTGGTGTGGATGCGGTCGATGACCTCCGTGGCGATGTCCACCGCGGTGTGGAAGCCGAAGGTGACGTCGGTGCCGTAGATGTCGTTGTCGATGGTCTTGGGCAGGCCGATGATGTTCAGACCCTCCTGGGAGAGGAGGTTGGCCGTCTTGTGGGTGCCGTTGCCGCCGAGGCAGAGCAGACAGTCGAGCTTGGCGTCCTTGTAGGTCTTTTTCATGGCCGCGACCTTGTCGATCTTGTCCTCTTCCACCACGCGCATCAGCTTGAAGGGGGTGCGCTTGGTGCCGAGGATGGTGCCGCCCAGCGTCAGGATGCCGCGGAAATCGTCCTCGCACATCTCCTTATATTCGCCGGTGATGAGGCCGTGGTAGCCGTTCAGGATGCCCACGATCTCGACGTTCTCGCCGAACCGTGCATACAGGGCTTTGGCCACGCCGCGGATGGTGGCGTTCAGGCCGGGACAGTCGCCGCCGGAGGTCAGGATACCAACACGTTTTTTCATATCGAACAACCCTCGTTTCTTCCGTTCTCCCTCAGAGGGGGCAGGTGAATGATACTATAAGAGTATTCCCAAAGGGGGCGGGTGTCAAGAGCCGGGAACAAAAAAGGCGTGAAAACGCAGAGGTGGGAAAAACAGAAAAAACATGGACGGAAAAATCAAAAAAAGTGGTTGACAAATGGAGGCGGAGGCTGTATAATATTCCTCGTCAGCAGCGCTTCGGTGCTGAGGTCGAAACCGAATAGTGGGGATTTGCATAGTGGTAGTGCGGTAGACTCTGACTCTACTTGTGGGAGTTCGATTCTCTCATCCCCAACCAGACCGCAGCCCATTGGGTTGCGGTATTTTCGGGGCATAGCGCAGTTGGTAGCGCGCCTCGTTCGGGACGAGGAGGCCGTGGGTTCAAATCCCGCTGCTCCGACTGAAAAAAGCAAGTACACATTCGTGTACTTGCTTTTTTATTTAGTCGGGCGCGGGATTTGAACAGCAGCAGAGCCGACCGCCGCCAGCGGCGGAAACAGGGAGGCGAGGCTGGGGCCGCGCTCCAATTTTTCAAGGCCCTGTCAGGGGCTGCGGAAAAATTGGCAAGCGCAACTCGAAGGCGGCGCAGCAGGGCAAGCAACCAGCCCAGTGGGCTGTTGCTTAGTCCGCGGGTCCCAATCTTCAGGAATGTCAACAGTTGGTGACTGCCGGTACACATTCGTGTACTTGCTTTTTTATTTAGTCGGGCGCGGGATTTGAACTATTCACACAAATCCCTATCTCTTTCTTCTGAAATATGCTAAAATAGTACCACTACGACACAGGAGGTCTTTCTATGCTCAAACGTCTGCGCAGCGCCCACCCGATGCTCTACTGCCTTGTGGCTGAGGTGCTGTTTCTGGGGATGCTGTTCGTGGCATCGCTGCTGTCGCTTCTGCTCATCTTGTTCGTCGTGCGGGATATTGATGCCGTCGATGATTATATGCTGACCTTCATGCAGGAGGCAGCAGGCGTGCTGGTGGCGTGGCTCTTTCTGGCGCGCACCGGGAAGAGCGGCCTGCTCCGCCGCCGGGGCAGCGGCTTTTTCAACGGTCTGCTGGTGGGCCTGTACCCCATCACGCTCATCGGCTACAACGCCTACAATACCCTGCTGTTTGGCAGGCCGGAGGGCGATATGCTGCCCGCGTGGCATGTCGTGTGGTTCCTTATCGGCATGACCAGCGTCGGTGTGGCAGAAGAGTTTCTGTTCCGGGGCGTCATCGCCCAGACGCTTCTGGAACACTTCGGCACCAGCCGGGCCGGCGTCTGGAAAGCCTGCCTGCTGTCGGGGCTTTACTTCGGTGCGGCCCACCTGACCAATCTCACCGGCAGTGCGCCGCTGGGCGTTCTGATGCAGTGCGTCTTTGCGGCCTCGCTGGGTACGCTGCTGGCGGCGGTCTATTTCCGCACCGGAAACATCTGGGTGACGGTGTTCATCCACGCCGCGATGGACATCACGTCCATGCTCATCGGCGGCCTGTACGGCACCCAGACGGTGGCCGACAGCATCAGCACCTATGACATCACCATGCTGACGTCTATCGCGGTCTACCTCATCCCCACGGCATTCCTGCTGCGGAAAAAGAAGCTCAGTGAAGTGGAGCTTTACTTCGGACGTGATATAAAATAAACGGAATGGCCGCGCACAGCTGTGCGCGGCCATTCCGTTTTCTATCTCAGTTATTCGTAATCAATGGGCAGAGTCGGCAGACCGTTCAGCTCCAGCCCGGCGGTATGGCCCGCGATGTACTGATAGTAGCCCTGGGCCGCGATCATCGCGCCGTTGTCGCCGCAGAATTTCAGCTCGGGCAGGTAGACCCTGGCCCCCAGCTTCTGGGCGCCGTCGTTGACCAGCTGGCGCAGACGGCCATTGGCCGCGACGCCGCCCGCCAGACAGACCTGCTTTGCGCCGGTGTCGGCGGCGGCGAGAAGGAGCTTTTCTGCAAGGATGCCCGCGATGCGCTCCTGAAAGCTGGCCGCGAGGTCGGGGACGTTGATGTCAGTACCCTTCATCTGGGCCTGATTCACCTCGTTCAGCACGGCGGTCTTGAGGCCGGAGAAGCTGACGTTGTACCTGCCCTCCACGTGAGGCACCGGCAGACGGTAGGCTTTCGGGTCGCCGGTCTTGGCGGCGTTGGCGACGCTGGGACCGCCGGGATAGGGCAGGCCCAGCGTCCGGGCCACCTTGTCGAAGGCTTCGCCGGCGGCGTCGTCCACCGTGTGGCCGAGGATGTGGTAATGGGTATAGTCCTGCACCTCCACGATGTGGCTGTGTCCGCCGGACGCCACAAGGCAGAGGAAGGGCGGCTTCAGCTCCGGGTGGGTCAGATAGAGGGCTGCAATGTGGCCCCGCAGATGGTGGACCGGCACCAGCGGCTTGCCCGCCGAGTAGGCGAGGCCCTTGGCAAAGTTGACGCCCACCAGCACTGCGCCGATGAGGCCGGGCGCGAAGGTGACAGCCACGGCGTCCACGTCGTCGATGGTCTTGCCTGCGTCCAGCAGAGCCTTTTTGACGGTGGCGCTGATGAACTCGCAGTGGCGGCGGCTGGCAATCTCCGGCACGACGCCGCCGTAAAGCGCCTGCTCCTTGACGCTGGTGGAGATGACGTTGCTCAGCAGGTGCCGGCCATCTTCCACCAGAGATGCGGCGGTCTCGTCGCAGGTAGATTCGATTCCTAAGATGATCATGGTTTTAGTGGGCCTCCAGCCAGTTTTTGCCCTGATGCACTTCGGTGCTCAGGGGGACAGCATAATTGACACAGCCTTCCATCTCTTCCTGCAGGATGGCGGCGGCTTTCGCGGCTTCTGCCTCCGGGGCCTCGACGATGAGTTCGTCGTGGACGGTCAGGATGAGGCGGCTCTCCATCTTCTCGTCCCGCAGACGCCGCCAGACCCGCACCATCGCCAGCTTGATGACGTCGGCGGCGGTGCCCTGGATCGGGGTGTTGCGGGCCATCCGCTCGCCGCTGGCCCGGATGTTGTGATTGTTGCTGGCCAGCTCCGGCAGAGAGCGGCGGCGCCCGAAGAGGGTGGACACATAGCCGCAGTTCCGGGCGTCGGAGATGGTCTTGTCCATGTAGCCGCTGACTTTCGGGAAGGTGGCCAGATAGTTTTTCAGGAAGGCGTCTGCTTCTTTGACGCTCACGCCGATGTCCTTCGAGAGGCTGTAAGCGCCCTTGCCGTACATG
>SKEC01001756.1_pt1 | contig 16042 bp, 15 predicted proteins | sample 4826641 | NCBI WGS metagenome assembly SKEC01 (sample SAMN11008819, study PRJNA524170) | human gut metagenome | biome: Human fecal sample; material: Feces; isolation source: fecal sample from pouch patient p18, p21 | host: Homo sapiens | place: Israel: Tel-Aviv | collected 2015-12-22
CAGAATTTATGCTATTCGCATAAATTCGCGCGGTATGTCTCGGGATTTTGGCATTTTCATGCCAAAACACCTCGCGGGATAGTGACGTGTGAACAGTAACTGTCGGGCTGTCAATCATAAATGTCAGTCGTGTCAATCGTTGCATCTTCATATGGCTGTGCGGATGTCTCACTGTCCTCATAGGAAGTATCATCTGATGATCCGTCTGATGTGTCTGAACTTTCACCAACATCTGCCGCTGTATCTACGCTGTCCTCTGCAACATCTTCTCCTTCTTTCAGCGGAGTGATCACAATATTCTCTGCGGCAATTCCTGTTTTTCTTTTTACGATATCTTCAATCTGTGCCCTCTGGGCATCAGAAAGTTCCGCATCCGGAACTACTATATCTGCGGTTTCTCCGGTAAGATTTACCACGACATCCTTAAATCCTTTCGCTTCCAGCAAAAGTTCTGCCGCCGCTTCTTTCTCCGAAAGGTCTGTCATAGAAACCATGGTATGTATTGCTTCCTGCTTCTCTTCATCATCAATCCCCTCATTATTGATAATGTCCTGGAGGTCAGCTTTATTCTGAGACCGAACCTGTTCTCTGCTGATTTTTGCCTGTGCGGCAAATCCGGTAGAACCTGTAAGCACCGCCTCTCCCGGCGTATCTGTTTCCTGGCTGTTTGTGAGGCTATCATCTGTAAGACTTGCACTTTTATCCGACTGATTTTCATCCAAAAGGGCTGTCTCATCTGTGAGATCATATCCCGCATCTTCAAGGATACTGCTGCTGTCCGTACTTGCTTCCTTATCCTTAAATCCGAGATCTACATCTGCAAAGTTCAGATATCCTGCTACTGCAATGAGAATTGCCAGTGATGTAATGATGACCTGATTTTTTTTGATGACTTTTTTCACATTTCTCTCCTCATTTCATTTTCATTATTCTAATTCTATGAGCGTCCACCTGAAATAATGCCATTACTGCCTCCTGAATCTCCCGTACCACCACAGGATCTCCACCTCCTTCTGCCGAGATCAGAACGCCTGTCACCTGTATCGTGCCGGAATTATAAAAACTCTGTCCGTCCTTCTTCTCATCTGTCATCAGAATGACCTGTACTTTTCCCACTCCGTCCACATTTTCAAGAAGCGCTTCCAGTTTTTCTTCCAACATGCTTTTTTGAAGATCTGCTGTTTCATTCAATGCAAAAGTGGTCTTTTGTTTCTTATCAGAGACTGGCATCGCTGCCACGGCCAGAAGTATCCCAAGAAGTAAGAGAATCCCCCACTTTGCCGGACTCATCTTTGGCAGTTTGGATATGAATCCTGTTTTCATTAATCCCCCATTCTTCCACCAGTTCATCTGCGATCCCCCTTTTCTCTTCCTGCGAAATCTTTTTCTTTAGTAAAATATCTGCCTGCGCGTCCTCTCCTTCTATATTTACTTTCACCTTATATACTTCTATGCTTCTTTTTTCCAAAGATTCTCTGATTTTCTGTTCCAGCTCCATTTCATAGCCTTTTTCCAGATATATCTTTTGTAGATTTTGAAATTCCTGAAGTTCTTTTTCTTTATTCTCCCTCGAAAAGTTCTCCAGAAAACTCACCGTCAGTTCCTGACCTTTTCCAAGAATAGAAAATATCGGTGTGCTCATCATAAATATCAGTAGCAGCCCCATAAAAAAACGCACATATTTTTCATATTTTTTATCCGGAACCAGATTGAGAACAGCTGTAAAAAAAATATAAAACACAGCCAGATTCCGGATCCATAAATACAGCTCTTTTTTCATCCACTCCTCCTGCTGAATATTCTATAGCCGGCCAGGAAAATCAGCTGTGCTATGATTGTTTCAGGATACGCCTGCAATAACAATTAAAAAAGTCAGCATACAAAGTACTTCCGCAGTCATCAGAAGTTTCAGAAGCAACGCACAGCCTTCTCCCATTGTTGTCAGCGCTCCCACAACTCTTTTATCCGAGACAGGCTGTGCAAGTGCCGCCAGAAAGCGATAGATCAGTGACAGGCTCCCATAATGAAGCATCGGGCCTGCTCCGATCACTAGCAATAAAATGACGATCACAACTCCCAGACTGTTTCGAACCATCACCGCACTGGTCAGCACCAGCTCTGTCACCGCAGTTACCGCATTTCCGATTCCGGGGATTGCACTTGCAGTTTTTCCTATGGCAGATCTTTTCAACGTATCGATCACAGGACTTACCATGTTCCTCACAATCTGAAGCCCCACTACAGTTCCCAGAAGTGTTTTCAGCCCCCAGCTCACAGCAACATCCAGAAGTTCAGCCATTTTGCTGAGCATTTCTTCTTTTGACAGGTGATTTACCATCTTCAGAAGTACGCTCAAGTTAATGACAGGAAGAAACAGATTTACAAGCAGCCACTGAATCGCCCATACCATCAAAAGAACACCCTCATAAAACACAGCTGCCGTTGCAGCCCCTGTTGAAGCAGTTACTGTCATAAAATAAGCCGGAGACAATACTTTCATAAAATTTACCAGTCCCATAAGCCGTTGCGACAGAACATTTCCTAATCGTGTAAAGTTCTCCATTAGTATCATAAACAGAGCAAGATAAACAATATAAAAACTGATACTTCCAACCTGTCCATCTCCAAATACATCTGCAAACTCTGCCAGCACCGCCGCAATCAGTATGATCAGCAACAGTTTCCATATCATCTCCTTCTCATTCTTCATTTCCGAAAAAAAGAGACTGCACAAAAAACTTCGTACAGTCTCTTTTGAAATCGGTTCTTCCCCGTTTATTAAATTCAGTAATGCTTCTCTGACGGAAAATGTATGGTCAGCCATAATCTCGTTTAGCATCTTCTGCATATCATCAATCTGTATTTCATCGAGCAGTTGCTCCTGTAATGCCAAAGAAGTCGATTCTTCCTGCTGCTCATTCTGTGTAGCAGCTTTTACGAGTACTGTCTGCTTCCCAAAAAATATAATACCCCAGATAATACCCTGCATGATCATCACTGCCGCTATCCTGCGCAGTATCTTCTTGCGCAGGATTTTCTTATGTAGGCGTATTTCTTTTTGCATCATATCATAAACTCCGAAATCATATCAAGGATTGCCAGCAACACCGGCATGCTTAATACCATTACTGACAACTTGCAAAAAAGGTCTATCTGTGTTCCGATCGTCTGATATCCAGCATCTTTACAGATTGCTGATGAAAGCTGTCCGATATATGTAATACCAATGATCTTTATCAGAACCGTCAGATAACTGCTGTCTATGGGAAAGCTTTCTTTCAGTCTGTTCATCGTTTCAAACAAATATGAAACCTTTCCGGCCGCCAGACTAAGGATCAGAAAACCGGTTGTCATAGTCACAAGTGCTGCAAACTCCGGTTTGGTTTCTTTCAAAATAAATCCTAACATCATTCCGCAGATTCCCATGACCGAAACTTTTACAATATCCATGATCGTCATCCTTTCTGATGCTAAGCATAGGATTACAGATTAATATTTTCAATTGGATCAAGTATTCGAAATCCGCTTTCACTACTTGCCTGATCAAAGTACAAATAACTGTTGAATACTCTCAAACAATTCATAAATATACGGAACAATCCAGAACAGCACCATCAAAAGCCCTGCCAGACTCACAAGAAATGCCTGTTCTTCTCTTCCACTGTGCTTCAGAATCTGGCAGAGAATGGAAACCAGAATTCCCACTGCAGCGATTTTGAAAATAAGACTTACCTCCACAGTCTCTCCTTTCCGGCTTCTGCCTTTTGACTCCATTACAGGAAAAGAACAACTACAAATATTCCGCCCAGAATTCCCATACTGCGGTATAATTTTCTTTTTTCATGAAAATCTTTCTCAAGTTCCCTGATTGCATATTCGGTTTCTTTTTCCAGCTGGTCCAACTGTTTCAGCTGCATCTCCAATCCAAGATAACCCAGTCGGTCTCCCAGTGAATAAAAACGTTCTCTTTCCTCTTTAGAAAGGCAGCTCAGATCAAGACATTTCCCTGCACATTCTCTGAATATTCTGCCAAAAGTCACTCCTGTTTTCTTTTTCATCTCCTGTGCAGTAAGTATAAAAAATTCTCTGTACTTTCCTTCCAGTTTACCGGAAGCGCCTGTAAAAGCATCGTACAGAGATTTATTTCCATAGCGTATTTCCCCTCTTAAGAGGATGATCATCCGTAAAATCATTTCCAGCATTTTCTTTCGTTTTCCAAGTTCAGCACTCTTGGCTGATCCAATGCCAATGCCGGAAATCATAATCACACATAATCCTATTGTTTTAAGCATACCCTGCCATTTTCGTCAAGCACGGCCTCGAGACAACCTGCCTGATCATTTTTGTCAAGAATAATATATCGTTCAAATACCTTTTCACTCATGAGCTTATAGAAAAATGGCTGCTCCAGAACATCTTCCAGACAATTTCCATGTGCAGTTGCGATCAGCTTACATCCACAATGGATCACTGACTCAACTGCCTTGAAATCTTCCTCACATCCCAATTCGTCCACAGCCACCACATCCGGTGACATGGAACGCACCAGCATCTGCATTCCTTCCGATTTCGGACAGCAATCCAGCACATCTGTGCGCATCCCCAGATCATTCTGCGGAATCCCCTGATAACATCCTGCCAGCTCACTTCTCTCATCCACCACACCGACAGTCAGGCCAGGAGTGTTTGCCCAGCCGTTACTCAGCTGCCTGATGATATCTCTCAATAAGGTAGTCTTTCCACATCTCGGCGGTGAGATGATCAGTGTGTTTGCAACCCATTTCTCTGTACGGATATAAGACATTACTTTATCCGCGCATCCCTGGATCTCATGGGCCAGACGGACATTAATACAGGAAATATACTTCATTCCCATGATCCTGCCTCTGTCCAGCACGACTTTACCGGTCACTCCTACTCTGTGACCGCCCTGAACACTGATATATCCCTGTCTGATCTCATCTTCATAAGCATACAGGGAATATCCTGTCACGTATTCTAATGTTTCTTTCAGATCCTCCCTTGTTACCAGATATTGCTCCTGGCCCGGTTTTCTCAAGAAACATTCTCCTCCGTCATATGTCAGAAATAACGGACGCCCTACCCTCAGGCGTATTTCATATAATTTATCATAGTTAAGCTCCGCATCCATCAGTAACTGCCGGATATTTCCGGCAAACAGGTTTTCAATCTGCTGCGCTTCTATGTGTCTCACCTCTTTACCTCAATATCTACAGATTGCTCCGCTGTAAACAGCTCCCGCAATCCTGCATATCATAATATATGTGGACAAACCGTTTTTATTACTCTTCCTGATAGGAGTCTTCCATTTTAGTAAGATCCAGTTTCAGCACACGGTCTACCACATTGCCTGCATATCCTCTGTACGCATAGGCACCTGATTCAAAAAGTACGTAGAGTTCATCTCCATCTACTACGATCTGCTCGATCATCTCAGGCATTCTGTATGATCTGGCGGAATTTTCATTTACATACAGTCTCTTATCTGACTGCTCGTAGAAAACAATTCGAGACGGTAAAATTCCAAAAGAATGGGACAGCAGCAATTTATCGTTATAAAAAGCCATCCCCTGTGCCTGCTCTGATATCGTAGAATAATCCAGAGGAACTGCCATCTCAAACATCATGCCTAATTCCTCGTCAAAAGTATTCACCAGGTCTCCCTGCTCATCTACCGCATATCTTGCGATCATACTTTCTGTATATTTGTTAAAACAGCCAACATACAGGCATCCCTTATAAAAGGTCATAAAGGAATCTCTCACGATTCCGTAAAGACTGCATGTCTGGTTTACCTGCACAGGCATATGGTTGTCTGCATAATTATACTCTCTCAGAACATCCATCTTAATACTGACTGCCTGCGCAATCCCATTCGTATTTGAAGAGTACCACAACATATCATGATCCGGGTCGTATGCAAGTCCCCCTACATGAGGCAGACCAGGCAGCACGACTTCTTTGATAAATCTGTGAGTTTCTTTATTTATCACATATATAACGGAGTTGTGTTTTGCCGTATGACAGTATGCGCTTACAAGTACATACTCATCCGTTACCGCAAGGCCCTGCGGGGTCATGGATGTACATACTGCCTGCTTCGTACCTTGTGCATTCAGAAACGTTCTGGTATATTTCAGCCCCGGAATGATATAAGTTCCGTACTCCTTTTCTTTTTTTCTGCCATCAAAAGCAAATTTGTTCAATTCCTCCTGCTGTGACAGCATCTGAATCTGTCCCCGCAGTGAATACACTGCTGCATCCTGATTCGTTACAAGATATTTTGCAGGAGGCTCTGTCTTACCTCTGTATACGAAAGCATATCCCCAAAAAGCCAGTCCAAGTGCAAATACAACCATCAGCACCTTCACTGCCAGTCTTCGGATTTCTTTCTTCGTCTGTTTATTCATGTCTTACCCAAGTAGTATGATATCTTCAAACTTCCAGCAGATTTCCATGGGATTCATTGCCCATACGGCTCCACTGTAACCATCTTCCATGTCAAGGAGCATACTGCTGCCTTCATTCATTGATATTGTCCTTAAGTCCCTGGAAAGCCCTTCACCGGTCCATTTAATATAAGCTTCCCGTAATACCCACTGTTCAAAAAAACGCTCTTGCATATCCGCGCTTGCCAGAATCTCATTATACTCATCTTCCGGTACCATGCGCTTAAGCATCCTCTCATAATTGGCCTTACGGTGAATCTGTATATCAATTCCAACTTCCTGGTCAGCCAGAATACATACCACATATTCTCCCGAATGACTGATATTATAATGTAAAGACGGACGATAAGATAGGAAAGGCTTCCCATGTTCGCCTTCCGCTCTCGGCTCATAACTCAGATTGATATTATATTCCTTTCTGAGCGCAGTCTCCAAAAGCTTCTCCGCGATCATGTGTTCCATATGCGCACCCACATATTCTTCCCGTATCTTCGTATAATAAATTACTCCTTTATTCATAGGCCTGTCTCCTCAAGGAACCGAGATGGCTCCCGTTCCTTCTCATACTGGTGTCTCACATAGGAAAGTACAAGTTTCTTCTTTGCTCTCGTCATACCTACATAAAACAATCTTCGTTCTTCTTCCACTGCTTCTGCAAGAACTGCCTTACGGTAAGGAATACTTCCCTCATTGACATTCAGGATATACACGATATCATATTCCAGGCCTTTCACAGCATGAAGGGTGGATATGGTCACTCCCTCTCTGTGATCCTGTTGCTTTCTCGCCTGTTCATTCAGTCTCTTTGTATATTCCTCTATGTATACCTGCCACTGTGCAAGGTTTTTCATCCCTTTTGTACTTTCATGAATCCTGTCCAGAGTTTCAAGCAGTTCCTCTGGTTTTATTTTACGATACTGTGCATATTCGCGCAAGTATTCTTCGAATCCCATTCCTTTTCGGATAAAATTAATTGCGGCAAAAGGAGAAAGTGTGCCAAGAATCTTAAGATGAGTCTCCAATGTAGTAATTCTGTCGCACATCCAGTCTTTATCTTTATAATATTCCCGTAACTGCTCAAAATTAATCTGTGTATTCTTCAAAGCTTCCCTTGAAATATATCGATTAGGCCTGTTCATCACTTCCAGAAAATTCTTCCGGCTTCTGTCACCTGCCGACATCTCAAGATAAGCCAGAATACTGCGGCAGATCCAGTGGCGGAAAAGATTGGGCAGCTGCTCTTTCATGGTAAATGGAACCTGATACTCCATCAGTGCATTAATCAGCCCTTCTGACTCCTGATTGGTACGGAGCAGAATCGCTGTATTTTCCAGATTCTCACCACGCTCCAGTCTCTTTTTCAAAGCCGCTACCACACACATATACTCTTCTCTGGGATTATCAAATTCCTTGCAGGTGACTGGCATTCCTTCTTCATTCGGTGTAGTAAGCTGCTTCTTAAATCGTTTCGTATTGCATGAAATCACTTCCATCGCTGTATGTAAAATATTCTTACTGCATCTGTAATTTACATCCAGAAGAACAGTCTCCGCTTTCGGATAATCCTTTGTAAAATTCAGCATGATCTCCGGTCTCGCTCCCCGAAAATGATAGATAGACTGATCATCATCCCCCACAATAAATAAATTATTGGCAGGAGCAGCCAGCATCTGCAAAATCTTATACTGCAAGCTGTTAATATCCTGAAACTCATCCACCAGGATATAGACAAACTTTCGTCTCCATGCATTCAGAATATCTGGTCTCTGGGAAAAAAGTTCATAGCAACACAATATCATATCATCAAAATCCAGTTTACGTTTTGCTTTCAGCGTCTGCTTATATCCTCGAAAAATATCCCTGAAAATCTCATCTGAACAGCAAGAAGCATAATAGTGCTCCGGAGAAATACAATTTCCCTTTACAACACTGATTTCTTTGGCAATCTCCTCAAGAAAATCTCCTTCCTGTGCCATTTCCTGTCCATATTTCTCAGTCATTTCCCTCAGAATACTATACTTCTCTTCCTCAGAAAGAATATTAGCCGCACTCAGATGATATGCCGCCTTTAAGATCCCATAAAAAATTCCGTGGAATGTTCCAAAAGTCACTTCACTTCTGTCTTGTCCCACGAATTTCAAAAATCGTTCTTTCATCTCTGTCGCCGCTGCTCTGGAAAAAGTTACAACCAAAATAGAAGAAGCCGGTATCTTCCCCTCATTGATCATGTATGCAGTTCTCTCCACAATAACGGATGTTTTCCCCGAGCCGGGACCTGCCAGAACCATCATAGGTCCCGACAGGTGAGCGATAGCCCGAAGCTGAGATGGATTTCTCTTCATATTTATTTGCTTAATTTCTCAATAGCCGCCTTTACTCGTTTGATCGTCTCATCTTTACCGATGATCTCCATAATCTCTGTTGCACCGGCAGGTGTCATCTGCTTACCTGAAACAGCAGTACGTAAAGGCCACATTACATATCCGTTCTTATAACCGTGCTCTTTGACAAAGCCGCTTAATGCCTCATATAACGGATCGTTCATGTAATCTTCCTGCTCTTCAAGAACCGGGAGTACTTCTTTTAATACTGCAAGAGAGGTCTCTTCATTTGTTTTCATTTTCTTGTGGCAGTACATAGCAGAATCATATTCCGGTACTTCCTCAAAGAAATCGATCAGAGCCGGGATATCAGGGAATGTCTCGATTCTTGTCTGAACCATTCCGGCAATCTTCTTAAAGTTATAATCTTTCTTCAGAACCTCTTTCATGTATGGAAGAGCTTTCTCATAGAATTCGTCCGGATCCATTTTCTTAATATACTCACCATTCATCCAGCGAAGTTTTGCAACGTCAAAGACTGCCGGCGATTTGTTGATATGATGATAATCAAATGCCTGAACCAGTTCATCCAGCGTAAAGATTTCTCTGTTGTCAGCCGGACTCCATCCAAGAAGTGCAACATAGTTGATAATTGCTTCTGAAACAAATCCCTGATCCAGCAGGTCTTCATATGAGGAATGTCCGCAACGTTTAGAAAGTTTCTGATGTGTCTCATCTGTGATCAGAGGACAATGTACATAAACCGGGATATCCCATCCGAATGCTTCATAAATACGGTTGTATTTCGGAGCTGAGGAAAGATATTCGTTACCTCTTACTACGTGAGTGATCTCCATTAAATGGTCATCAATAACATTTGCGAAGTTGTAAGTCGGATATCCGTCAGATTTGATAAGAATCAAATCTTCAAGTTCTTCGTTATTTACTGTGATATCTCCATAGATTACATCATGGAAGGTTGTTGTTCCTTCTGTCGGCATGTTGAAACGGATAACATGTGGTTCTCCGGCATCCAGACGGCGCTGTACTTCTTCTTTGGAAAGTCTGAGGCAGCGTTTGTCATAGATAGAAATTTCTTTGCCTGCAACAACTCGTTTCATGCCTTCCAGTTCTTCTTTCTGACAGAAGCAGTAGTAAGCATCTCCCTGTTCTACTAACTGCTGTGCATATTTCAGATAGATTCCCTGTGCCTGACGTTCACTCTGTACATACGGACCGAATCCTTTGTCTTTATCCGGACCTTCGTCATGAACCAGTCCTGTTTTGGCGAGTGTACGGTAGATAATGTCTACAGCGCCTTCTACGTAACGTTCCTGGTCTGTATCTTCAATACGGAGGATAAAATCTCCGCCTTCATGTTTTGTAATGAGGTATGCATATAATGCTGTTCTTAAATTTCCAACATGCATTCTGCCTGTAGGGCTTGGTGCAAATCTTGTTCTGATCTTAGCCATAACTTTTCACTCCTGAATTTTTAGTCAATCTGTAAAAAAAGGCCCTGCTTAAAAGCAGCGCCTTTCTACTTTCGGGTTTATTATACGTCAGAGGCTTTTTTATTTCAAGACAGGATATGGGAATTTTTTTAATTTGTTTTAGAAAGGGGACGCATGGTGGATACTGGCTGTATAACATAACGTTAGTTCTCACATTCTGCGAAATCTTTCATACCTTTCCTGCGCGATCTGCTCTGCGGTTTTTCCGGATTGGTTTATAAGGAATTGTTTCATGCGGATTTTCATGTATTCTGCGATTTCCGGAAGGGTTTCTTTGCTGGCGGGGTGTTCTTCGGGGATGATTCGTTCAATGATTCCCAGTTCTTTCAGGTGTGCTGCTGTTACTTTCATAACTTCTGCGGCTTCGGGGGCTTTTTTGCTGTCTTTCCAGAGGATGGATGCAAATCCTTCCGGGGAGAGAATGGTGTAGGTTGCATTTTCCATCATCCAGACTTCGTTTCCTACGGCCAATGCAAGGGCACCACCGCTGCCGCCTTCTCCGATTACGATAGAGAGTACCGGCACTTTGAGATCAGAAATTTCCAAAAGATTGCGTGCGATGGCTTCTCCTTGTCCTCGTTCTTCGGCTTCGAGTCCGCAGAATGCTCCGGGGGTGTCTACGAATGTGATGACTGCCCGGCCAAATTTCTCGGCTTGTTTCATCAGACGGAGAGCTTTTTTATATCCTTCCGGGGAGGGCATTCCGAAGTTGCATCTGATGTTTTCCTTTGTAGTGTGGCCTTTACGGATTCCGATTACTGTTACCGGCTGTCCGTCGAGCGTGGCAATTCCGCCGATGATTGCGGCATCATCTTTAACACCTCTGTCACCATGGAATTCCATAAAGTCGTCGAAGATTGTATCAATATACTCTGCGGCCGACGGGCGGTCATTACTTCTGGCAATTTTAACTCTGTCCCAGGCAGTGAAATTTTTTTGTTTCTTTTGTTTTTTCTTTTTTCCAAAAGTATCAATTGCTCTTGCGACAGTTTCTTTAGGAAATTCTTTGTATTGTTCTCTGATGCTGTGCATTTTTAATATCAAAGACAATACCTCTTTCATGGATCCACGTTCTGCGATTCCATCCAGAAAGCCGTGGTCCAGAAGAAATTCCGGGCGTTGGAAGCCTTCTGGCAGTTTCTGACCTATGGTCTGTTCGATGACTCTTGGACCTGCAAATCCGATCAATGAGCCAGGTTCTGCCAGGATGATGTCTCCAAGCATGGCGAAGCTTGCTGTGACGCCTCCGGTTGTTGGATCTGTCAGTACAGAGGTGTAAAGAAGTCCTGCTTTTGAATGGCGTTTAATGGCTGCGGATGTCTTTGCCATCTGCATCAAGGAGATGATTCCTTCCTGCATTCTGGCGCCGCCGGAGCAGCAGAAAAGAATGACCGGAAGTTTCTGTCTTATTGCTTCTTCGAATGTGCGGGTTATTTTTTCTCCGACTACATAGCCCATGGATGCCATCAGAAATCTGGTATCCATGGCGCCGATTACTGTCCGGATCCCTCCGATGGTGGCTTCCCCGATTAAGATTGCTTCATCCAGTCTGGTTTTTTCTTTCAGGTTTTCTATTTTCTGTGGGTAGTCCGGGTAGTCCAGGGGATTGTTATTTTCAATTCCCGTAAACCATTCTTTAAAGCTTCCCTCGTCTGCGATCATCTTAATGCGGCGTTTTGCGCTGATTCTAAAATATCCTCCGCACTTTGGGCACGCATAGGCATTGGATATTACGTCTTCTTTATAAACCATTTCTCCGCATTTCGGACATTTAATCCATAACCCTTCCGGTACGGAAACAGATGCGGCCTGTTTATGCCGTTCTTCTGAAATTGTTTTTTTAAAAAATCTTTTTAAGTCTGCCATTGATCCTGCTCCTTTATGTAACCCGTTTCTCTTCTTTTCTCAAATCAATTCTGCCTGCGGTGGGTCGCTTTAGCGCCGTAATTTCTCTATAAAATCTTTATCACAAATCCGGATAATGCTGTGGTATGAAATCTGTGGTGATATTTCCTTCCTGGAAATCCGGCTGGTTGAGGAGTTCATACAGAAAATCTACGTTCGTCTTTACCCCTTCTATTGCAACTTCTCCCAGTGCACTGATCATTTTGCGGATAGCATTGTGACGGTCTTTGTCATAGACGATGATCTTCGCAATCATGGAATCGTAGTATGGTGGAATTGCATAGTCATTGTATACTGCGGTGTCTACACGTATCCCATTTCCTCCAGGCAGATGTAATCCTGTGATCTTACCCGGGCATGGCATGAAATGTCTCGCAGGATCTTCTGCATTAATCCTGCATTCCATGGCATGTCCACGGATTTCTATGTCTTTCTGCCTTATACTTAACGGTTCTCCTGCTGCAATACGGATTTGTTCTTTAATCAGATCCACGCCTGATACAAATTCTGTCACTGGATGTTCTACCTGGATTCTGGTATTCATTTCCATGAAGTAGAATTCTCCGGACTGGTCCAAAAGAAATTCGATTGTCCCGGCACTTTCATAGCCTGCGGCTTTTGCGGCAAGAACGGCTGTCTCACCCATTTTCTTTCGAAGTTTATCTGAAATTGCAATACACGGTGATTCTTCGATCATCTTCTGATGGCGGCGTTGTACAGAACAGTCACGTTCTCCAAGATGGATCACATTTCCGTATTTATCGGCAAGAATCTGTACCTCTACGTGTCTTGGATTCTCCACAAATCGTTCCAGATACATCGTATTATCAGAGAAAGAATGTATCGATTCCTGCTGCGCTGTCTCAAATAATTTGCCAAATTCCTTTTCGTCTCTTGCCACTCGCATTCCTTTTCCGCCACCACCTGCGGATGCCTTGATCATGACCGGAAAGCCTATCTCCTTTACAGCTTCCTGTGCCTGTGCGACTGTATAAACCGGCTCTTTTGTTCCCGGAACTACCGGAACTTTGGCTTTTCGCATGGTGTTTTTTGCTTCAGATTTATTTCCCATTCTGGAAATTACTTCTGCGGACGGACCAATGAATGCTACGTTACATTTCTCACACATTTCTACAAAGCGGCTGTTCTCTGACAGAAAACCAAATCCCGGATGAATCGCTTCTGCCTTTGTGGCAATCGTAGCACTTAAAATCCGTTCCATATTCAGATAGCTGTCTGTAGACGCCGCCTTACCAATGCAGACTGCTTCATCTGCAAGCTGAGTATGTAAGGCATCTTTATCCGCCTCCGAATAAACAGCAACCGTACGGATTCCCATTTCACGACAGGCGCGGATGATCCGCACTGCAATCTCTCCACGATTGGCGATCAAAATTTTTCCAAACATTTTTATGCTCCTACTGCAAAGGTCAATTCTGCGATTACTGCTACCTTGCCGTCCTGGTTGGTGGCTTTTGCTCTGCCGACTCCCATAGGACCTTTTTCTTTGATAATCTCTACTTCCAGAGTCAGAGTATCTCCGGGTACTACTTTATTTTTAAATTTCGCATTATTGATAGATGCAAAGTATGCGATTTTTCCTTTATTTTCCGGTTTGCTTAAGATTGCAACTGCTCCTGTCTGGGCAAGTGCCTCAATGATCAGTACTCCCGGCATTACCGGTTCCTGCGGAAAATGACCTGCAAACCACGGCTCGTTGTATGTTACATTTTTATATCCAACCGCGCCCTCGCCCGGTGTCACTTCCTCGATACAGTCGATCAAAAGAAACGGATGACGGTGCGGGATGATCTCCTGGATCTCTTTAATTCCCATCATAATTTCAGTTACCTCTTTCGCTTTCCCAATTTAGTCCTCAAATTTCTTGATTACCAGGCTGGCATTGACACCACCAAATCCCAGGGAGTTGGTCAGGGCATAGTGGATATCCATCGGAACACCCTCGCCCATCGTGTAATCCAGATCGCAGCCCTCGCCTGCCTCTTTTAAACCTGCGGTTGCGTGTACAAATCCATCCTCAATGGATTTCACGCAGGCGATAAACTCAACACCGCCCGCTGCACCTAAAAGATGTCCAATCATCGACTTAGTGGAGTTAATTTTTACCTTGTAAGCGTGGTCGCCCAGCGCTTTTTTCACTGCCATCGTCTCGAAGAGATCGTTATGGTGTGTACTGGTTCCATGTGCATTGATGTAATCAATCTTCTCCGGTGCGATACCTGCATCCTTGAGCGCCATCTCCATCGCATACGCTGCGCCGCTTCCATCCTCTGCCGGGGAAGTGATGTGGAATGCATCGTTGCTTCCGCCGTAGCCGACTACCTCTGCCAGAATCTTTGCGCCGCGCTTCTGCGCGTGCTCTAAGGACTCCAGAACTACGATACCAGCGCCCTCGCCCATGACGAAACCATCGCGGTCCTTATCAAACGGACGGGATGCCGTCTCCGGGTCATCATTGGTAGAAAGAGCCGTCAGGGCTGCAAAACCTGCCATACCGAGCGGTGTGATCGCAGACTCGGTACCACCGGCTACCATCACGTCTGCCTCGCCGTACTGGATCGAGCGGAACGCCTCACCGATAGAGTTCGTACCGGTCGCACAGGCAGTTACCACGTTGATGGATTTGCCCTTTAAACCATAATGCATTGCCACATTGCCGACTGCCATGTTGCTGATCATCATCGGAACGAGCAGCGGGTTCACACGGTTCGGTCCTTTTTCCAGCATTTTTTTATGCTCACGTTCCATCGCCTGTAAGCTTCCGATACCGGAACCGATGCTGGTTCCCACGCGGAACGGATCCTCTTTTTCCATATCCAGACCCGCCTGTGCGATCGCCTCACCGGCTGCCGCTACCGCATACTGGGAAAACGGCTCCATACGTCTCGCCGCCTTCGGATCCATGTATTTCTTCGGATCAAAATCCTTCACCTCGCCTGCCAGCTTTGCCTTATAATCGGTTGTATCAAAATATGTGATCGGCGCGATACCGACTTTTTTATCCTTTAATCCCTGCCAGAAGCTTGCTACGTCATTTCCAATCGGAGTGATCGCTCCCAGACCGGTTACTACTACATGTGTCTTATTTCCCATCTAAAAACCTGCCTTTCTATCGTCACAGTTCACACGTTGTGCAAACTGCGACACGATTTTGCCGATGCTTCGCATTCCAAATCGGCAAAATCCGCTGCCACTACGTTATCGTACGGCACTTTCGGTTCCAAAAGTGCCTATCTGTAAAGCACCTTTTCCCTACATCGCCATTCCGCCGTCCACGCACAGAACCTGTCCTGTGATGTAAGCTGCGCGGTCAGAAGCCAGAAATACGGCTGCCTGCGCTACATCCTCGGTCGTACCGAAACGTTTTAACGGAATCTGCTCGCCCATCGCCTTCTTCACATCGTCCGGAAGAACGGCGGTCATTTCCGTATCAATAAATCCCGGTGCAATCGCGTTGACCGTGATGCCACGGCTTCCAATCTCCCTTGCCACGGATTTGGTCAGTCCGATCACGCCCGCCTTGGACGCACAGTAATTTGCCTGTCCCGCATTTCCCATCACGCCGGAAACAGAGGAAATATTGATGATGCGTCCGCTCTTCTGCTTTAACATCTGGCGGGATACGTGCTTAATGCAGTTAAATGCGCCCTTTAAGTTCGTATCGATAACGGCGTCAAACTCTTCCTCAGTCATCTTCATCAGAAGATTGTCACGGGTAATGCCCGCGTTGTTGACTAAAATATCAATTCTCTTATAGCGGCTGATAATGTCCTTTAAGAACACCTCCGCCGCGCTGTAATCCGAACCGTTG
>SKEC01001773.1_pt1 | contig 15910 bp, 7 predicted proteins | sample 4826641 | NCBI WGS metagenome assembly SKEC01 (sample SAMN11008819, study PRJNA524170) | human gut metagenome | biome: Human fecal sample; material: Feces; isolation source: fecal sample from pouch patient p18, p21 | host: Homo sapiens | place: Israel: Tel-Aviv | collected 2015-12-22
GATCAAGGCAAAGCTAAAGGGCTTGCCGCCTGCAATTCACAGACAGCAAGCCCTTTCGGCTGCTTGAACAATTTTTACTTCAGAATATTGTCTAACTTTTTGGGGTCACTTCAGTATCTGCAATTCGGGACTTTTTGTTTTATTTTGCCCTGTTTTGTACATTTTTCTGAAAATGTACACGGTTTGATGGGTCAGACAAAAAAAGCGCACACCCCTCGGTGTGCGCTTGGATTTCACGTCTGCGTCGATTCCCGCAGGCTTATCTGGTAACCTAACTCCATGCGGGTTTCAACAGGCTGCCCCTGCAAGGCGCACAGCAGCTGCTGCGTTGCTTTTAAGCCAAGGATATCCGCATTAAACTGCACGGCGGTGATGGGCGGCACGGTATTGACCAGATTCTCATTATCATACAGCAACGCCAGCCGGATATCCTGCGGCACGCGCAGGTTCAGCTGCTTGAGCATATTCAGCGTCAGCTGTGCCAGCTGTTCGTCCATGCACAGGATGCAATCCGCCCCGCGCTCTACAGCCTGCTGCACAGCCTCCATGCGCAAATCGTCGCTTTCCAGCTCCAAAAACAGCAGGCTTTCGTCAATTTTTTGCCCCATCTTGACATAAGCCTGCCGGAAGCCCTCCAATCGGGATTGGTTGACGGTGTACAGCATACTGCCGCCCAGCAGCGCGATATGCTTCATGCCCTTCATCAGCAGCAGACTGGTCATCTCACGGCAGCCGCCCACCTGGTCATGGTCAACGGAAAGTACCTGATCGTCCTCCGGCTGACCGATGGCGACAAATGGCACCTTGCGCGCCTTCAGCAGTGGGATCAAGGGGTCACGCTCCAGTGTGCGGGTCAAGATTAGACCATCGATTTTGCGGTTATCCAGCAGTCGTTCCACAGGACGGGTTTCGTTTTCGCCCACCAGCGTCAGCAGGACATCGTAGTCGGAATCCCCGGCAACCTGATAGACAGAGCGCATCACCTTGCGCAAAAAGGGCAGCTCAAAGTCGGAAAATTACGTGGAAATCACCAGCGAAATATTGTAGGAGCAGCGCTTCACCAGCCCGCGCGCCATCATACTGGGGGTATAGTTATGCTCTTTTACATAGTCCAGCACGCGTTGGCGGGTTGCTGCGCTGATGCGCCCGTTGCCGGATATGGAACGGGACACGGTTGTCTTGGATACGCCAAGCGCCTGCGCGATTTGCGTGATATTGATTGGCTTGTCGTTCTTCGGCAAAGGTGACATGGTTTTTCATCTCCGATATGTATTTACTTTTGTCATAATCGTTTTTTGCCGAATCGTCAATTATTTCTTGCGTAAAGCTTCCCCTTGCACAGCCCTCACACTGTTCGTCTGCACAGTTTTTTGCGTAATTTGCGGCACAGGGCGCGTACCTCCTGCGCGGTTTCGGCGGTGCATGGATCGGGCGCAAACTGTGCCGCCTGTACAGCATCCAGCAGGTGCTGCACGGTTTCGCGGTCCGTCTGCAGGCAATGCGTTTGCAGAAATTCCGCAAATGCCGCTTCGTCAGAGGACACCTCCGCCGCCAGCCCGCAGCGCCGCATCTTGCGATGGAGCGCACAAAATTCTGCCTGTACGGTCTGCAAAGGTGTGCGCCTTGCACGGCGCAGAAGTGCCAAGGCCAAGACGAGCAGCAGCAAAACCGTAGGCAGCACCCACAAAAGCGGGACGCTTTGCGGCGTTTCGGCAGGGGAGTCGGCCTCCTGCCGCGCGGGCAGGGGTGTATCACTGTCTGCGGCATTTTGCCCTGCCTGTGCGGCATCGGCGGCAAGCTCGCCCTCGGTCAGTTCGGCTGTCATACCGGGGGTGACCTCCAGCGGCGTCCAGCCCTGCCCGGAAAGGTAAATCTCTGCCCAGGCGTGGGCGTTATCGTCCTGCAAAACGGCACGGCAGCTGCCGTCGCCCGCAGCGGTAAACAGACTTTGCGGTGCGGCGTAGCCTACCACATATCGGGCGGGCAGCCCCACCATGCGGCACAGCAGCACCGCTGCCGAGGCAAACTGTGTGCTGCTGCCCGCGTGGCTCTCGCTCAGGAAATACAGCAGCGGGTCGGTGTCATCGGGTGTCTCGGCGTCCGCGCTGTAACGGCAGTGCTCGTTCAGCCAGCTGCGCACCAGTGCGCGTCGGCCATCGATGTCATCATCCCTGAGTTTGCGCTCCTTCACCAGCGCAGCCAGTTCCTTGTCTATGGCATCGTACCCGGCACCGTCGGGCACATCCAGGCAGCGCGCACGGACATATCCGGCGTAGGCGCTTTCCAGACGGTCCAGCACCCCCGCGTCATCATCGTCACGGGTCGCCAGCAGTTCCTCTGCCTGTTTGCGCGGAAAATAGTAGAACATATCGTCCTGCACGGTCTGCCCCGCTATGGCTCCGTCGCCGTCCGGCGTGTAGTAGTCGTTAAAATATGCGTTGTACGGCGCAAACGTGTAGGCATCGTTTGCATGCAGACGCTGTACGGTCATTTGCTGCGGCTGTGCGCCGCTGTATGCCGCGCGCAAAAACGGCAGGTTCGCAATGGCAAGCCGCCCGTCGCCGTCGGTTTTCCAGTTTGCTGCGGCACTGTCGAAGGCAGCGGCATTCCCTGCCTGCCAGCTTGTGCCGTCATAGTCCACGCCGATAAACCCGCGCAGGTAGACGGTCTCCTCCGGCTTAGCGTCGGTCGTGACCATTATATCCTCCAGCCCCGTCAGCGCCAGGCCGTCGCCCCGTGTCAGGCTACCGTCCTCCACGCCGCCCGCAGCAGCGCTGACATGGAAATTCAGTGCCCCGCCGCTGATTTTCGGCAGCCACTCGATCACCGCGCTCAGCCCGGCCGCGCAGACTTTGTCGGTCACAGGCTGCAGCGCGTTCAAGGGTAGCATCAGCACGGGGCGCAGTGCCAGGGCAGGCAAAAACAGCACCGCGCAAATGGCAGCCATGCCGACACCGGCCAGCCTTTGGTTTATGCGGTGGGTCTGCAGGTTGGCGGCATAGACAGCGGAACCCTTGCCGCGCCACAGTCGTTTGCGCACCAGCGACCGCGCCGCCGCACAGCTTCCCAACCAGCCCGGCAAAAGCAGTAGCCAGCCCAAAACGGCACGGCCCGTCCCCGCCAACAGCGTGAACACCACGATCGGCAGAAGCACCGCCCCCAGCAACAGCGCGTCGGTGTGGCGGGCTGTCAGCGCGGCCAAAAACATTGTAAATGGCACTGCCGTCAGCAGCGCAAACAGGCCCATCTGCGCCGAAACCGGCGAGGTGGACACCACAAAATTTGCGTTGAAGCGTGTATTCAGGCACAGCCTGACGGCATCCGCACACTGTGCCGCACCGGCCAAAAACGGCTGCTGCACGGCAAACAGCAGCACCAGATACCCCACGGCCAGCGCCAGCGCCGCGCCGTAACGGCTCGCCTTGGAAAGCGGGACGCGGTGCAGTGCCGGCCACGCCGCACACAGTGCCGCCACGCCAAGCCACACCCAAATCGGCAATGCCAGTGCAAACGCACCGTTCAGTGCCGTCAGCAAGCCCAAGGCCAGCAGTTCCGAAAGCAGCAGATCCGCCGCCGTTTCCGCCATGGGGTGGGCAGCGGCCTTGGTGCGGGGCAGCAGCACACGGTCCACAAATACCAGCCCCGTAGCGGGGTCGGTGTCCTTGCGGCGGGTCAATCTGCGCAGCCGCTTTACGGCGGCCTGCCCAAAGTGCAACAACTGCTGCGGCGCGTCGGCCCCCTCTGCCAAAACGCTGCCCGCAGGGTCAGCGCGGTAGGTTGCGCCCAACGGCTCGCGCACGGTCAACTCGCCCACGCGGGCGGTCAGTTTCCAGTGGATCAGCTTCGGTGAATCGCCTGCACGGTAGGGGCGCAGATCATAAACGCCGTCGGTCAAATCGCAGCCCGCCGCAGTCACTTTTTCGGCGCAGTTCTGCGGTTTTGTGCCTGCGCCGTCGTCCTCGCCCTCGGCGGGGGGCAGCACACACAGTTCTCTGCTTTGAGGCGGCACGGCGCAGTGCGCGGCAAACAGCCCCAACAGGTCGCGCACGGTGGCTTCCCGCACACGGAACCGCCACAGACCGCTTTTTGCTGCGCGCAGGGTCACGCGCAAATCGGCACACTGATGCGGGGCCAGCATCGCGCCGCAGGGCAGTTCAATGGCCGTTCCGCTTTCGGCGTCCACAGCCTGCAAAACGACACGCAGCTCCGGCACGGGCCGCCGCCCGTTGTTGTGCAGTTTCACCAGTACGGCAAAATCCTCGTCGGGGTGCACGGGGCGGGCAGGCAGCTGCAGCGTTACCGCCACATCCCTGCGCAGTGTGCGGACATACCACGCCAAAAAGCCGACCAGCAGCACCGCCAGTGACGCCAAAAAGACCGCAAACGACGTGCGGCTGACCGCTGCCGCGGCAAACAGCACGGCCAGCAGCAGCGCGCAGCCCACCTTACCTGCCATGGAACGGTTTCTCCGGGCGGGGGCGCGGCACGGTGTGCAGAACATCGTCAAGGATATTCTGCACTGTATCGCCGCCGGTGCGGGCCTGTTCGGTCAGGCACAGACGGTGGCGGGCCGCATCGGCAAAAATCGCGGTAATATCCTGCGGGGCCACATAATTGCGCCCGCTCAGAAAAGCTGCCGCGCGCGCCATACCGGCCACTGCCAGCGACGCACGGGGCGAAAGCCCCAGCGCCAGGCGGCTGTCCCGCCGCGTCGCACGGGAGAGTTCCACGATATACCGTCTGATTTCATCGCTCATATATACTTCGTCTACCTGCTGCTGCATAGCCAGCAGGTCGTTTTTGTCCATCACCGGCTGCACACGGTCCAGCAGGGCGCGGCGCGGCTGGCGGGACAAAATCTCCATTTCCGCCTGCGCATCGGGGTAGCCCATGACCACGCAGACCATAAAGCGGTCCAGCTGGGATTCCGGCAGCATCTGCGTACCCACCGAGCCGACGGGGTTTTCCGTTGCAAAAACGGTAAACGGCTGCGGCAGAACGCGCGTCACGCCGTCCACTGTGACGGCGCTTTCCTCCATGACTTCCAGCAAGGCGGACTGGGTGCGGGCGCTGGTACGGTTGATTTCATCGGCCAAAAACAGGTTGCACATCACCGCGCCGGGGTGGTACACAAATTTGCCGGTTTCCTTTTGGTACAGCGAGAACCCCACAATGTCGGACGGCAAAACGTCCGGCGTGAACTGCACACGGTTTTGGGTCAGATCCATAGCGCGGGCAAACGCCTGTGCCAGCGTGGTTTTGCCCACGCCGGGGATATCCTCAATCAGCACATGGCCGCGGGCCAGTATCGCCATCATGATTTTCAGCACGACTTCCGGCTTGCCCAGCACCGCCTTGCTTACCTCGGCTGTAACGGCCAGCGCCTTTTCGTTGATATTCTGCATGGGTCAATCCTTTCTATGCCTGCGCCAAATCAGCATACAGCCGATCACGGCGGCAATCAGCAGGCATCCCGCCCACAGGGCGTTGTTTTCCAGCCAAATCACCCAGTTGGAGTACGCGCCGCCCGCGTTTTCGCCGCCGCCCTCGTGGGGCAGGGGAGTGATACTTTCGGGGGTGACTTCCTCCAGCGCGGAGGTACCGTCGGCCTCCACCGTCACTTGGCGCGGTGCGGCGTCCCAGGTTTCGTCACACTCGGCCAGGTCTGCCGCATGGGTGGCGGCCTCTGCGTCGGGGTCGCGCTCGGCTATCACCAGGTAGCGCTGGGTGTTTTGGGTGTAGGGGTGGCAGGTCGTCAGGGTAAGCAGGTCGCGGCCGGGCTGTATCAGCACGGCGTTTATGTCGTCCGGCTGTATAATTTTCAGCTCGCACACGCGGTAAACCAGCGTGTCCCACGGCGTTGTCATAGTAATTTTGTCGCCGATTTGTATCTGCTGCACGTTGCGCAGCATTTCCGCGCCGTAATAGCCGCGGTGGGCGGCAATGACGGTGTTGGTGTTTTCGCCGCCCAGCGGCATGGAGGTCTGCCCCAGCAGCGCGCCGCCGCGGGCCATGTTGGCCGCGTTGGCCCCCAGATAAACAGGCAGTTCCAAGTCCAGACGCGGTATCCACAGCGCGGCGATAACGTCGTCGGGCAAGCCGCAGCCCGTCAGGTCAAAGGCGGGGGTCTCGTAGGCGAAGGGGTCTTTCAGGCCGCTTTGGCCTTGGGCAAAAAGCTGTTGGTTGTAGGCCAGAAACGCGTCGTACAGTTCGGGGTAGGCGCGCGCGGGTTCGGCGGCGGAGGTTTCGGGCGCGGCGGGGGCGGCAGCTTCGGCGGCCTGCACAAATTTTTGCACGGTTTTTGTGCTTTTCTGCTCCGTCAGATAGCGGCTGACCGTGGGCTGCAGCATCAGCCCAACGCCCAGCAAAATTGCCAGCCATGCAAAAATTTGCAGAAACAGGCGTTTCATCAGTCTTCCTCCTCGCGCTTTTTGCAGCGGTGCAACAGCAGCAGCAACAGCAGCGCCTCGCCGCCGATAACCACACTGCCCGTCACGCTGATCCACGGCCAGGCGTCCACAATGCGCTTTACCACGTTGCCGGTATTCAGCTGTTGGTACTGCACGGTCTGCGGCGTGTCGGGCTGCTCGTCCTCTCCGGTATACGGCACACGGGCACCGCGCACAAGCATACGGTGGGTGTTAATGGCGTAGGGCGTGCAGGTGACCAGCGTGCAGTAGTCCCCGCCGGGGATAATTTCCAAATCCTCGGTGTTTTCCGGCTCCACGACCTTGACCTGGTCTACCTGATACGCCAGCACCTCGTCCATGATGTGGAGGTAAAAACGGTCACCCTCGCACAGCTTGTCCAGGTCGGTAAACAGTACCGCCTCGGCCAGACCGCGATGCCCCGTCAGCACACTGTGGGTGCCCGCGCCGCCCAGCGGATAACTGGAGCCTTCCAGATGTCCGACGCCCTTTACCAGCACATCGTCGCTTGTGCCCTCATAAATGGGCAGGTTTACGTCAATTTTGGGTATGGTAATGTAGCCAAGGCTCTCGCCCACGTCCAGCATGTCCACATAGCTTGTGCCGATGTCGTCCGCTTCGCCCGCCGCGTCGCGGTCAATGGCATTGTTCAGCTGTTGGTTGTAGCGGCGCGCAGCCTCCTTGGCGGCGTCGATTTTCTCGGCGTCCATCGACTGCACGTTGTCGTTGTAGCTTTCAATGACCGAGCTTGCGTGGCGCTGTGCCACCGCGTTGCTGACAACGGGGTACATGGCCACGCCGATGCCGGAGACGATCATCAGCGCAGCAAAGCCAAGTTTTAATTTGACGGTGGTTTCCATTGCAAAGAGCCTTTCTGTAAAGGGTTGACGCACTGCCACAACCGCCCATAGGGGAAGAACCGTTTCCGGCCCTTCCCCTATGGATTACCCGTTTATTTTGCTGTGGGTGTTTGGATGGTGTGCATTACGCACGGTTGGATTTCTTTTTCAGGCTGAACAGAACTCCGACGCCCGCCAGAACCAGCAGCACACCGATACCGCTGAACAGCAGCGTACCGAAACCGCCGGTGACAGGCAGCGTAAAGCCCTTGCGGTTGACAACCGTAACAGCACTTCCGCCAATGGTCTTACCATCTTCTGTTTTGTCATTAATAGTCGTATCTCTAAACCATTTTTCCGTTGCGCTCACGTCGCTCTTGATCAGTACGCCGTTTTCGTATGTCTTCTCTGTCAAAGTCGTTTGATATTTAATGTCCAGCTTAACCCCAACAGGTTTCGCCAGCAGATTGTACCCCTCAAGCGTTTTGGTCTCAACCAGCCAGTAGTTGCCATTTGCCAGACCCTTGTAAACGATTTGACCATTATCATCCGTTACAAGATTTTCCTGAACGAGCACATATCCGGTTCTTTCCGTGTTTTCAAAGCCCAACTTCTTTGCTTTATCGGAGTCAAGCGCGCCCTTAGCGCCGACCTCGCCTTCCTTGTACAGGTCAAACACAACACCTGGTAAGTTGTTCTTTCCATTCGTTTTCTGAACATTCAGCTGGAAAGAGTAAACGACTGCCTCGTCCTTGATTTTAGTCTGATTATTCGAGTCCTCTGCTTCATCTTTATTCAGATTTGTCTTGTTAGAATATGTCAGCACAATACTGTTGGAGTTACCGTCAACAGTCGTGCTGCCCGTGAAGTTGCCACTCGCGTCCTTTTTCAGTGTGGCTGTATACGAAACATAAAGTTTCTCGCCCGCAAACGTGCCCATCTGGTCAGGGGTAAAGGTAATTGTAAAACCTTTATCATCAGTTCCCGCAACGCTATAAATACTTCCGGGTGCAACCTCGCTCTTCATGGTTTCATCGCTATAAACCTTGACAGACGTAGAATCATCCGTCAAATTCGTAGGAGTATCCGTCAGAACAAACTTCTTCAGCTTCACAATGTTGGCAGGTACGTCAACAACGACCTTATAGGTAATCGTATCGTCCTTATTATAGTCAGCTGCATCACCATATCCATTGCTACGGTTTTTCACCTGCTTATTTACGTCGGGACGATAGTTGTAGACAGTAATCGTCTTCTCCGCCGCATCATAGTCATTCGTGTTTTCAGGCTTCGAGACATTGCCTTCCCGGTCTACATCAAAAACATACGTATCGCCGTTGTTGATAATGTAGCTCTTATTGGGGGCATCATCCGCATAACCAACTTCGGTAAAACGATATTTGCCGGGGATCAGATTTGCGGCTGTAATTTCACCATTTTCGTTCGTAGTGAACTCAGGTGTCGTTTTGTTGAAGGGAATCAAATTCCAACTCGCTTCAACGTTTTCGTCTGCACCGGCGGTCAGCATTTCCAGCTTGAATTTTACGCCTTGCACGGGTACGGGGTTCGGATCCGTTTTGTCTCCGACTACACCCATTTTTTCCAGCGTAACATTACCCTTGCTCGTGCTGTTTTTCGGATAGACATGGATGTCATACAACCACTCAGTGGGAATCGTTTTTCCAGCCTCACCAATACGTGTCATAGGTACAGAAACCAGAAACGGCTCGACAGCCTCGGTAACAGTCACCGGCTTTTTGGTTTCAACCACAAGGTACAAACCCAACGGGAGTTTCTCAAAAGTAACGATCCCATCTTTGTTTGTTTCTCCATGGACGGTCGGTTTACCAGCAACGGCATCAGTTACACCGTCTTTATAATTTTCATTACTAAAATAGTTTTTCGCTTCTACTTTTTGAGCGTCGCTGACACCATCAAAATACTGTATCAACTCGTCGATGTCCTTAACCTGGTACAAAGTAAATTCGACACCAGATGCAGGTAGTGTACCATCAGGCAAAGTGTTCGTTTTTTCGCCGTTTGTAGATGACAGTGCATTGTCTGTGTTATCCATCAGGTACTTATGAATGGTGATAGAGCCTTTCTGGCCTTTGTCAATCGTGCTTGTGCTTGTCTTAGGCGGCGTCGCCGTCGAGCCGTCAGCCGCCATGGCGGGCATGGCGCAAAGGCTCAGGGCCAGGACGGCGCTGAGGGCTGCGGTAAATAAACGTTTCAGTTTCATCTTGTTGCATACCTCTTTCTTTCTATATTGTTTTGTGTAGAGGGCTTTTTTAGGGGGTTCAGGAATGTTTGCCCCCTTTCTTATTGTATCGGAACACCAGCACCAGCAGCACAGCCACCAGTGCGGGCAAACCTATCAGCAGCCACAGGCTGGGTGCGTCCGCGCCCGTGTGCGGCAGGGTAAAGCCCTTGCGGTTGTAGATCGTCAGGGCAATGTTGTACACGCCGCTGGAATCTGTGGTTTTCGCGCCAAACGCCGCGCCATCGCGTAGGCATTGCCCGTCCGCTATCAGCGTAAATTCGATGGGCTCGGCCAGCAGGGTGTAGCCCTCGGCGGTTTTGGTTTCGGTCAGACGGTAGTTGCCGGGAGACAGGGGCGCAAAGCTGCATTTGCCTTGGTTCGTGCTGTCGCTGCCCGTCACGCACGTATCGATTGTATCATACTCGCCGCTATCGTTCAGCTTTTCCAGCTTGAACTTCACACCGCCCAGCAGGGGAGTGGTTGTATCGTCTATGCCCTTTTTGGTAAGGTTCAGGGCAAATTTCGGGTCGGTGCGCGTGTTGGTCAGAGTGATTTTGCCATCGGCAAGGGGGTTCTGCGATGCGGTGTAGGTGTATGCGCCAATCGTAACCGTACCGCCTGCCTTATACTTGCCGCCTTTGCTTGCGCACTCCGCTACGCGGTACACATAGGGGGTGTTGCCGTCGTTGACATCCGTCTTGTCCAGACGTTCAAACGTGTGCGTCCACGTTTTGGACATATAGTCGTATTTTAGCTCGACAGCGTCCATAGACGGCACGTCTTGCCACGCGCCGCTTGTGTCATCCACACGGTGGCGCTCCAGCTTGACCCAGATGGCATCCGGCAGGTTATCGGTCAGCGGCTTGTCGTTTGCATCCAGCCACTGCTTTTCCACCTCAATATCCATCAATTTGCGTGCCGTGTTGGTAAAGGTGGCGGTGACGGGTTTCGTTTCGTCGTCGGTAACCGTGCCGCGCACGCCGTTATTCACGGTGAACTGTGCGTTAGTGTCTGTACAGGTTACCCTTTGCAGGCTGCTGCCATCGGCGGGCGTTTCTTCCACTACCTGGAAGCGTGTGCCAATGGGGATGCCCTTAATTTCCCGGCTTTCGCCAATTGGAACGGTAATGGGTATTGTTATGCCGTCCGTGCCGCCCAAGCCGATACCGCCAATGTTGCTGAAGGTGACGGTAAACGTGTATTCGCCTTTCAGCGCCGTTTCGCCGTCCGCCTCTTTCTTTTCAATTACCAGCGTACCGACCTTGACGGTGTTAATGAACTTGACCTTCAATTCGGGAAATTCTTCTTCCGGCGCGGCGTAACTACGGAACACCAGCGTATTCGTGCCTGTGGGCTTGCTGCCGTTGTAGCTGCCGTCGACTGTCGTGCTATCCGTCTTTTCGGTTCTGCCGTCATTCGGCTTTGTGTCGTTGCCTTGCAGCGGGAGGGGGGGTGTGCCGCTTACAGACAAACTTTCCCCCGCTGCGTTGACCAACGTCCCGTTCTCGTACACTTCCCAGCGGGTGTCGTACAAGGCGGTGTTTTCCGTCTCTTGCAGCGAGATATAACTGCCACGGCGGAACTGGTCCGTAAAGGTCACGGTTTCGCCGTCTTGCAAATCAAACGTGCCATCGGTGTCCACCGCCTGCGTGCCGCTGCTCGCTACGCTGGACGTAAATATCGCGCCGCTGGCGGGCTTCAAGGTATTGCCTCCCGCCGAGCCATAGTCCGGGATATCCGCTTGCTCTACCGAGAAGCCCACCGTTTTGTTTACCACGGGCTTGGCGGTAAAAACAAAATTACGGAAGTAAACCGTGCGCTCGTAGTCATCGCCAATGAGGATTTTTGAGAGTTTGGCCAGGTCAAAGTCCGAATACCCGGGCATTTTGTTCAGCTGCAGCTTGACCGTGACCCATTGGTTGTTTTTCATCACAACGCTGCCGCTGAGCATGGTGTTCAGATAGGACTTTGTGCCGTTGGCATCGCAGCCCATCTGCTTTTCGTTGCTGTCCACCAAGGTCAGATACAGGTAGTTGGTGGACAGAACGCCGTCACCCGTGTTGCCCACGGCGTAAACGTCAAAGGACAGATAGTCGGGAGTTTTTGAGATGTCGAGCTGGGGATCCAGCGTCATAGTGCCGTAGCGCAGGTCGCGGTGTTGGCTGCCTTTATCATACCCTTGGGCGTACCATTTTACGGTTTTAGCTTTATCTTCATCGCTGTCGCTGCTGGACGGAGTTACACCTTGTTCCATGATTGTATGGTCAGTAGCGCTGCTGCTGGCGGTGAAATTGCTGCCGACTTTCACGGGTTTGGGGGTGCTGTCATCAATTGTTTTCGGGCCGTAATGCGTAGCCAAGTTTTGCAGGGTAAAGGTAAAGAGCTTTTGATTTTTAAATAAATCTTTGAACTCGTCGTTTACCTTGTCGACATTGACCTCCTTTTCAACCTGCAATTCGTTACTGTCGGGGAAGTTGAACGCCACCGCCATGTTGGACTCCCACATACCGCGCTCCATATAGAACATGGTCAGGGTGTGGGTGGTGCGTTTTTTGTCCAGGTAGATGAGGTCACCCTTGTTTTGGAACGTGACAGGTTTATCGTTGAAGCAGACGGTTTTTGGGGTGCCTGTGTATGTCTTGTAGACTATGGTACCGTCTTGGGTGGTGTTCTTGTTGGAACTGACGTAGGGGGTTACGGTGCTGTTCGCGCCAAATTCCAGCAGACCGGACGCTTTGTCGTGCGCACCGCCGACATCCAGAACCAACTCGCCGTCAATGTAGACCCACACGTCATCGTCACCGGAGAAGAAGAACTTGATGGGGACTTCGATGTCCTTGCCGCTGGCGTCTTTTCCTACAACAACATTGCCGTCCTGTGTAAGCGTAAAGTCAAATTGCAGCTTGGCGCCAAAGCCGTAGTTGTATTGGGACGCCCCGACTGTGGAAACTGTTTGGTTAAACGGGAAAAAGCCGTGGGTGGCGTTAATATAGCCTGACGCCTCAATATTTTTTGAGTTATCGTCCGTGGTGGGTTTGCCGTCATTATCTTTGGGGGATTCCAGATAATACTTGCCGTCGCCCTTATCCTGCTTCAGATACAGCGAGGCTTTGCTGCTGTCATAGTACCAATATGTGGCGTTTTTCTCCTTGGCGTTGTCTGGGTCGTTTTTGTTATTATCATCATAAAAAACAGCTTCCTTTGTAAACGGGAAGGAAACATCCTTATACACCTTGCCCAGCACGGTGTTAAAGCAGTTTTCGCCTTGCAGGAATGCTTCGTTAAAGTGCGGGTCAACCAGCGCATTTGTTGTTTTGGAATCCTTGGTTCTTAACAGCGGCAGACCGTTTGCCGTACCGTCAGAGGTCTGGCTTTCTACAAGACCTTGGAAGGTGCGGTCGAAGACATTCTCCTTACGACTACCCTTATCATCCAAAACGGAGTTGTTTACCGCCATAAAGGTGTTGTATAATGCCTTTTGGGTTTCATCGCCGGTTGGTTCGCCCCAGCCACACAGCTTCATACCACCGGCAACGTCTGCAAAGAAGTTGCCCCAATCACCTATTGACGGTTGGAAATGCCCGGTGTAAAGCGGGTATTTGACATTGCCGTTTTTCGTGTAAGCACTGCTGAGGGCGCGGTCAAACTGCTCAAAAGTGACAAACCCGCGTTGGGAACTGCCAATGTTCGAGGCGCTGTTGCGGTTCAAGCCGTTCAGCTCGTAGTCGGTGTAGTAATCGTACAGGGTGCTGGTGATATACTTTGTATCCTTCTGTTGGGTAAAAATGCCGCTGTTATCAATGTCCACAACGGTCGAGTTTTTGCCGCTTTCGGCATCGCGGCGGGAGTTTTTCTCGCCCCAGTAGCCGCCGCGGAAAACGCGGGTTTCCCCTGATGCGTAAGCCGAAGGGTCACCATCGTCAGCAAAAAAGCAGGGTTCCGTTAGTGTCGGGGGAAGATCCGCCGTGCTGTACACCTTGGTTTTGTTGTCATGTGCAATGGCGTCTTGGTCATTCGTTGCGGAGAATTGCACTGCGGTGTAAGCGCCGGAAGAAATTGTGTAATACCACAGCTGGCGGTCGGGGGTGGCGCTGTCGGCGTCTTGTGGTACCGATGTCATCTCCTGCCGAATGACATTGCCGTTTGAATCCGTCAGGAAGCAGTACATGGTTTCGCCATCGCCCGGCATAGCACTTTGACGTATGTCGGGGTCGTTCTCATAACTGTACGAGGACAGCGTGGCATCAAAGTAAATGGTTTTGTTTGCCTTTAGCAAATCACTGCCCGCACTTTGCCAAGGAAATGTAGAATCTGCGCTGTAGACAAAGCAATTGGTTTTTGTTAAGTCGAACGTTGGTACGTTGTCGCAGGGGTCTGTGCTGAAATTATACAGGGCGCTTTCGCCGCCGTCCCAAGTGAACTTTACAAACTGCGACTTATTGTCCGGAATCAGGATTTTCTGCGCGTAAAACTGGTTTGCGCCCACCGTGCCGATTGGCAGGCTGGTGGTTGTTTCTACCGTGCCGTCAGTTCCTTTTTTATAAAATATTGCGGTTACGTTGGCAAGGTCGGCGCTGCTTGCATTTTTGAAGTAAAGCGGTGTGTCTTTGTAATAGTACTCCACGCGCGTCCATTGGGCGGGGTCAAGTGCTTTGCCTTGGTTATTGCCTTTATTACCGTCAAACCTTTGCCCGGCAATTTTGTCAATGGCTGTTTCTTTTTTATAACCATCGCCATTGTATGGTTCTCCGCCAAAGGCAAAGAATTGACCTTTAAAATCAGTGCCGTCAAAATACTGGAAAATCAGTCGATAAAACCCACCCGCTGAATACTCAGCCTGATTCAGTGTAACGCTGTATATCTTGCGACCATCGGTTGTTGTCGTTCCAGTGTCAACCATATCCTTGTCCAAGCCGCTGTCGTCCAGCTTATGGGCATACAAATGAACCCGATAGGAATCTTGGAATATATTTTTATTATCAACCGCAAAATAAATGGTTGCCGTAGCCGGGATAAAGCCCGTCGATTCACTCGTGTCCGCTATCGTATCAGGTGTGTTCGCGTCATCGTTGTCAGGCAAATCATCCGCAAGCATAGTATCTTCTTCGTTGGGGTTGTCCCCGTCAGCAAAAAGAACATCTTGCTCTGTGTTGGTTTTTGCCGCCGTGGCTTCCTCTGCGTTGATGGCATGGTTTGGCGCGGCAGCCGTATCGGAAGTGTCCGCAGGGTTTTTGTTCGTCAAGGCTGAGTCGGCAGGGGCGGTGTCCGTATCGGCGGCGGGAGTCTGATTTTCTGCCCCTTCCTGGGTTTTGCCGTCATTATTCGGAACCGTTTCCGTGTTTTGCACAGTGGTTTCCGGCTCGTTTGCGGCGGGCGGGGTATCTCCTTCACCCGGAACCGTTTCCGAATCCGTCACAGCAGGATTTTGCTCAGGTTCGGTGCTCTCCTCTGCCGTGGTTTCGGCAGAAATGGTCGGAATCGTTTCCAAATTTTCGTCAAAAAATAAAGCCTCATCCTCAGCTGCATAAACCGGCAGAGCCATACCGACCAGCAGGCACAGGGCGACAAGCAGTGCCGCCGCACGGTGCAGGATAGAAAATGCTTTCGTCATTTGCTTCGACTCCTTTTCTATACATGTGTGTTCTCACGATATATCGGGGGAACGCGCGCCATTCGGCGCGATTTTATGCGCTGCGCACATCTGGCACGGAAACGGACTTTTTCCACAAGCTGAGCTGTATTTACAGTCTTTTTTGAGAATATAATCCGATGGGCAAACATTTGCGCTTACGTCGGGAAAAGTAAGACACGGTATGTTTGTTGTGTGCCTTCTTATTTATAAGGAACAGTATAATACTTTGGGATGAAAATTTCAATACGGCTACATTCAAGCAAGTGATTTTTTGGCAGATTGCAAAATTTTGACTTGTCGAATTCGTCACAATGACAAGCGCTTTCGGCAACTATTATACACACCGCCAAGCACTTGTTAAAATCTTGCTGATGCTTTTGCGCAACTATTGCGCAAAAATCGCCACAAAAAAGCGTAAACACAACACAAATTCAACGGGAATGTCCGTGAATTTGGTCGTGTGTGTGCTTGCGGTTTTATCCTTATCCGGAGCCGAAAAGGGCAGGGGTCAGCTTTGTTGGCTTGTCCAAAAGCGGACGGCTTCATCCAGCCAGCCCTCACAGGCAAGACCCTTGCCCAGCCCCACGCCGTGGTAGACTGTCAGCTTATGCGGCATACCAATGTTCAAGTTGAAGATGGAAGCTTATATCTTCCCTGAGTATGCAGACTGTCAAAAAACTCTTGTAGGGGCGAGCATTGCTCGCCCGTGCCCGTTTGCCTGTGAAAAAACTTACCAGGAAAAGGCGTT
>SKEC01001786.1_pt1 | contig 15839 bp, 9 predicted proteins | sample 4826641 | NCBI WGS metagenome assembly SKEC01 (sample SAMN11008819, study PRJNA524170) | human gut metagenome | biome: Human fecal sample; material: Feces; isolation source: fecal sample from pouch patient p18, p21 | host: Homo sapiens | place: Israel: Tel-Aviv | collected 2015-12-22
TCATTTCTCAGTCAGCAACTTGTTGGTACAGTGGTGTACTGACCACTTGAATTACTGCAAAATAAAACTCCAATAGTGCTTTAGTTAGTTCTATCTAACCTCGTGTTTTAATATATACTAAAATGATTCTGCTGTCAAGTTAATTTTATATAACTTTTTCTTTTATCTCAAAATCCTTTATTTGAACGCTCATTGTTTATTCGCAATATTTTATAAATATGATCTCAACCAAAAGAAGTGCGGCCAAAAGCCACACCCCCTTCTTAATTTTCTATTGTGATAACACTGCCAATTCCATCTTCTGTTCTTTTTTTATTCACTATGATCTTTTTGTCAATACGCTCTTTCAGTTCTGATACATGAGAAACAATTCCCACTAATCTGCTTCCCTGACTTAAATCTTTTAACGCGCGGATTGCCTGATCCAGTGAATCTTCATCCAGAGATCCGAAACCTTCATCCACAAACATGGTGTCCAGCTGAATTCCACCTGAATTTGACTGAATCTCATCAGAAAGACCAAGCGCCAGAGATAAGGAAGCCTGAAAAGATTCTCCACCTGAAAGAGATTTGACGCTTCGGTTGCTTCCGTTATAATGATCGATAACATCCAGTTCCAGTCCAGTTTTTCCTACTCTGCTTTTATTTTCTTTTCGCCGGATCAATTCATACTGACCACCACTCATTGTCATCAGCCGGATATTTGCTCTCGCAAGAATACGGTCAAAATACTGCATCTGAATGTAAGTTTCCAGCATGATTCTTGCCTTACCTGTTATCGTGCCATTTGCGGTATCTGACAAAGATTTCATCCATTTCCATCGGGTTTCCGTTTTCATAAGTTCGGTCTGCTGCCTGCGGACTTTTTCATACATATCACCGTTGATTTCCAGACGGGCATGAACTTCATCACGTTCTGATGAAAGTATTTTCTTTTGCTCCTGAAAACTTTCCTTCTGAATTTTTAAATCTTCTGATGAAATATTTACAGATTCTTTTAACTGTTCTGTCAAAGATGTGATTACTGAATTCAGCTCTGTCATTCTCTTCTCTAAGGCATCTTTTTTCTCTGTTATTGTCTTATAATGCAGCTCCAGTTCCTGACGTTTCTGTGTCTGGCTCTGGATCTGAGACAGGATTTCCTCTTTCGTGCGCTCTCCAAGCTCTTTTTCCATTGTCTCTTTCTGTTTCAGGAGCTGATCATATCGTGATTTCTCTGCCGCTATCTGCTGCTGATTTTGATTTATCTTATCTGTAAAAACAGTAAGATCCGTCTGTATTTTAGTGATCTGCGTCTCCAGAAGTTTTCTGTATTCCAGAAGTCCCGCCAGTTTTTCCTGCTTCTGATTCAGGAAATTCTGTTGCTCTTTCAGCCATTTTTCTGCATTCTTTCCCCTATTCACAAATAACAGCATATTATCACAATTTTGCTGATGATTTTCTTCCACCTTATCAATCTGTTGTTGTAGCAATACTAAGTTCTCGTCGCTTTTTTGCCTGTCCTCTTTATACATTGACTCAAGCAGCTGATTATCCAGCTGGCTTTGAAGCTGCTCACTGATACTCTCCTGCTGGCTTTTTCTCTTTTCAAGACTGATACGAAGTTTCTGGTATTCTTTCTCGTGCTCCTCTGATTGCAAAGTCATTTCTTCCTTTTGCTTCAAGATAGCCTGCTGAGCTTTTTTCTGCTCTTGGATTTCTTCTATCTGTATCTGAACAACGCTTTCCTGTGTCTCAAGAAGCTGCTGTGTCACTGAAACATCCTCTTTTTCCACATCCAGGTACTGTACTGCATAATTTTTGTAATTTTCCTGTAATTCTTCCTGTGAATGCTGTAACAGTCCGGCAGCTTCTCCTGCCTGCACACTTGCTGCAGAAGCTTCTTTCTCTGCCATTTCCGCAAGTTTTTTCTGCTGTTTCAGCTGTTTTTCTGTCGGTACTTTTTCTGGAATCTGTGTAAGCTTTGGATGATGGACAGAACCGCATACAGGACAAGGAATTCCTTCCTGTAAATTAGCCGCAAGAACCCCTGCCTGCGCATCCAGAAAAGCCTGTTCCATTTTATTTAAAAGATCTTTTGTTTCTGCCAGCTTCGCAGACGCGGCCAGATATGCTGCTCTTTTGCTTTCTGCCTCTTTTGCAAAATTCTGACAACGTATCTGCTGCTCTTTCATCTTTCTGATATGCTGCATTCGCTGAATCAGATTATTCTCTTTAACTTCCAGATTCTCACCAGAAATAAGTTTTTGTTCCAGCTCACCCAGATTCTTTTTTAATTTCTCAGAAAGTGTTTCTTCTTCCTCGGACTGCCTCTCCAATTCCAGAATTTTTGTATGCAGAAAATCCAGATTCCCACAATTTTTGTGGATTTCTGTATAGAGATTATCAATCTTCTCCTTCTGATAATCCGTTTCCGCTTTCTCTTTCTCAGTCTTATCTGTTGTCTGATATTCTTTTTGTTTCTCTTCCAGAATGCTGCCTGCCCCTTTTTGTTTCTCATCCAGAGACACGCTGTTTTTTTTCAGATTTTCTATCTGCGCACCGGCATCTTCCAGTTCTTTTATCAGATTTTCCAACCTTGTATAGCGATCCAGATTTTCTTTTTCTTTCTGTATGGAAAGCAACAACTGCTGAACCTGTTCTGGTTCTGTCGCAGCATTTTCTGCCTCTTCTTTTGCTTTTGTAAGCTGCGGAATCAACATTTCCATCTCTTTTTGCAGCTGTTCCCTTTTTACTTTTGCATCCGCTTCTTTATGAACCTTTCCTAAAAGCTGATTCACATCTTCCAGTTTTATATCATTCTCTTTAATCTGCTTATTTAAATCTTTCAGAACTTTTTTATCTGCTTTAAGCAGCTCTCCCAGAAGTTCCAGTCCTTCTTCCAGATTTCCCTCAAATCCATTCTTCTCAAGCAACTCCCACTGCTGTCCCAGTGTATCCTGTGCCGGATACCTGACCTGTTCCGTATATTGCTGGATACTGCGCAACAGCTCTTTATACGCCTTATCCAGACTGCCCGCCTCAAATTTCAGCTTCTCCTGAATAACCTTGTAAATATCTGTATGAAAAAGTTTCCTGAAAATATTGCTCCGCTCTTCTGTATCCGCCAGAAGCAGCTTTCTGAAATCTCCCTGCGCAATCATGGCAATCTGCGTAAACTGCTTCATATCTAGCCCAAGCAACTCTGTAATCGCCTGATTTACCTCTTTCAGCTTCGTCACCGGCGACTTCCCATCAGAAAAAGTCAGCAATGCTTCCCCCTTCTGCATCGTCATCCCAGTACCTCTGGCCTTCGGGCGCTCATAATCCGGACTCCTTTTTACCGTATACACCTTATCTTTATATTCAAAAACATATTCCGCATAAGTAGGTGCCTCCGGCTTTGCATACTTACTTCGAAGCATCGATGCCTCACGAATTCCACCGCTGGTTTCCCCGTACAGGGCAAACGTAATCCCATCAAAAATCGTAGTCTTTCCAGCCCCTGTATCTCCTGTCACCAAAAACAGTCCCTGACCTCCAAACTGCGTAAAATCAATCTCCGTTTCACCCGCATACGGTCCAAATGCAGATAACGTCAGTTTCAATGGTTTCATACTCACACCTCCTTCAGCCCCCGAATCAAATTTTCCATAAACTCCGTCTGTTCTTCCTTCATAGGCTCATTATTCAAAAGCTCATAAAATTCCCCAAACAACTCCAGCTCCGACTTCTGCTCCTGTGCCTCAACAGCCTGAACTTCCTTGTTCTCCCTGGTACGCTTATTATCGTACTCCAGCCGCATCAGATTCGGATAAATCGTACGTAGTTTCTGCAACGCCCCCGGCACATCCTCTTCATCCGTCAACGTAATCTGCAGATAATCCATCTTATTCTCCGCAGTATAACTCTCCTTCGCTGTCACTTCCATATAAGTTCCACGAACTTTTCGCATATCCCTCAAAGGAACCAATGGAACCGTACTAATCTGCACATTCCCCTTTTCTAATAGCTCCACGATTGTCACCGACTTCTTATGTTCCACTTCCGAAAAAGAATACTTCAACGGTGTCCCACTATAACGCAGCGTCTCTTTTCCCATCTTCTGCGGCCTGTGAATATGCCCCAGCGCCACATAATCAAACTCATCAAACACTTCTGCACTCACATTATCAAGACCACCCACCGAGGTCTCTTCAGAATCACACCTGTCAGCCCCAGTCACAAACTGATGCGCAACCAGAACATTTCTCTGTGAAGCATCCACCTCACATTCCTGCAAGGCAGCCGTAACACTATCCTCATAACTTTCGATATCATCCCTCTGCAAAACATGACGCACCGTCGCCGGCTTCAAAAACGGCAGAAGATAAACATTCACTAACCCATACTCATCCTCCAGCCCAACCTTCTTCACCTTCCCGTCATAAACCTGTGAAATATAAATATCACTGCTCTCAAACAACTTCGCCCCAAAAGAAAGCCTCTCCGCCGAATCATGATTTCCACTGATCATATACACCGGCATCTTCAACTTCGCCAGCCTCGTAATAAACTCATCAAACAATTGCACCGCCTCCGCCGACGGCACCACCTTATCATAAACATCCCCGGCAATCAGAATCCCATCAACACGCTGTTCTTCAAAAATTCCCAGCATCTGATCCAATATATACCTCTGATCCTCCAACATAGAAAAATCATGCACTCTTTTCCCAATATGCAGATCCGCAATATGTGCAAACTTCATCAATACACCCTCTCCCATTCAAAATAGCAACCCCCGCAGGGGACTTACTTGATTCGGTTAATATATCTATAAATTGATTTTTGAATCAATAATCAAGATATCAACTTATTGATACCACTCCCATTACTTAATTTATACCTTCAGAATATTTCTGCTTTCCCTATATTCCTCCGGAATCTCTTCCGTCAGAATACATCCATCTGCAAATTCCCCAAATGTCACAGAACTCACCTGTCCAAACTTAGTCGTATCTGCCAGAACATACACATCTTTGCACTGTTTCATCGCTGTGCTCTTCACGATTGCCTCATTGGCATCCGGTGTTGTGAAGCCCTCTCTTTTCGCGATTCCATTCGTTCCAAAGAAGCCTTTGGTGAAATGATACATCTGGATCATCTGCATCGCCTGGCTTCCGACAACCGCCTCTGTAGAACTCTTCAGTTCTCCCCCGATCAGGTAGACGCGAATCCCCATCTTCGCCAACGTCTGCGCATGGGATACTGCATTTGTGACAAAGGATGCCTGTGTACCTTCCAGATATTCTAACATCAGCCCTGTGGTAGTTCCTGCATCCAGATAAACAAAGTCATCCGGTAAAATAAGACTGGCTGCATATTTTGCTATCTTTTTCTTTTCTTCTTTATTTAGTTCTGATTTCTGCGCTACTGTGGGTTCGTAGGCAGTTACCTTGTGATTTAATGCCACTGCCCCGCCAAAAACTTTGGTAAGCTTTCCTGCTTTATCCAGCGCTGTGATATCTCTGCGCACTGTGGACTCTGATGCATCCAGAAGTTCTTTCAGTTCCGTAACAGTGATACTCTTTTTTTCCTCCAGAAGCCTCAGAATAATTTCATGTCTCTGTTCTGTCAGCATACTGTGCCTCCATTTATCTATTTTAATTCAAATATTATAAACCCCATCGCCAAAGGCGATTTTCAATGAGCTTTACCTGATGATTATATTCTCTATTTCATTATAACAGAAACAGGAGATGATTGCATCATCTCCTGTCCCTCTTATTCCTTATATTTAATTCCGCTAATTACAGATTCTCCTGCATAAATTTGCTTACTGCTTCGTATGCTGCTTCTTCATCAGCACCTTCGATTGTGAATGTTACTTCATGACCTTTCTTAACGCCAAGTCCCATCAGTGCAAGAAGTTTTCTGCAGTCTACTTTCTTTCCTTCTTTTTCGATAGATACTGTAGATTCAAAACCTTTTACCAGTTTTACAAGTTCTCCTGCCGGACGTGCATGAATTCCTTCGTTGTCTGTGATTACGTACTTAAATTCTTTCATTTTTAATATCCTCCATATCTTTGTTTTGTTTTTTACCTGTTTGATTCATATACCGATAACCGGTAGATAAACCTGTCAGGTTTTGTTTCATTTCACTGTCTATGCAATCTTCTTTTTTAACAGGCCAAGCAGGACTGCTGAGATTACAGTTCCCACAACTAATGCCACCAGATACATTACTGCATTTCCAACTACAGGGAATACGAAGATTCCACCATGTGGTGCCATCAGTGTACAGTTAAATGCCATGGAAATAGCGCCTGCTACAGCAGATCCGATGATGCAGGATGGAAGTACATGAAGCGGATCAGATGCTGCGAACGGAATCGCACCTTCTGTGATAAATGCAAGGCCCATGATAAAGTTTGTCGGACCTGCGTCTCTCTCTTCTTTTGTGAACTTATCCTTAAACAGCAGTGTTGCCAGTGCGATTGCACAAGGAGGTGTCATGCCACCGATCATAACTGCTGCCATGATATCATAGTTACCTGCTGCAATAGCAGCTGTTCCAAATACATATGCTGCTTTGTTGAACGGGCCGCCCATATCGATTGCCATCATTCCACCAAGCACCATACCTAACACTACTTTACTAGAACTTCCCATTCCTGTCAAGGCATTGTTCAGTCCTGTGTTGATACCACCCATGATCGGTTCTACGATAAATGTCATTAAGAGTCCCATAACAAGGATTCCGACTACAGGGTAGATCAGAACAGGTGCGATTTTCTCTAATGCTTCAGGAAGTTTGTCACATAATTTACGAAGTCCAAGAATCAGGTATCCTGCTACAAAACCTGCAAGCAATGCACCAAGGAAACCAGATTTTCCGTTAGCTGCCATCATACCGCCAACCAGACCAAGCGCAAGTGCAGGTCTGTCACCGATTGCCATAGCGATAAATCCTGCAAGAATCGGGAGCATAAATCCAAATGCTGTTCCACCAATATTCTTAAACAACGCAGCTACCGGTGTGATCGTACCAAAGTTTGCTCTCTGGTCTGCCGGAAGTGCACTTAAATCTACACTCAATCCATCGATCAGGAATGCGATCGCGATCAGAATACCGCCGCCTACAACTAATGGAAGCATATGAGATACGCCGTTCATCAGCTGCATATATATTTTATGCCCTACACCGCCGCCGGATTTCGTATTAGAGGAAGATGACTGTGAACCGGCTGCCGCATGATAAACGGGCGCATCTCCGTTAATTGCTCTCTCAATCAGCTGTTCTGCTTTGCTGATTCCATCTGATACCTGACATTCAATTACTTTTTTACCATCAAATCGTTCCATCGGAACTTTGGCATCTGCTGCAACAATAATACAATCTGCTTCTGCAATTTCCTGATCTGTCAGCACATTCTTTGCACCACCGGATCCACGGGTTTCAATCTTCACAAAACAGTTCTTTGCTTTTGCAGCTTTTTCAATTCCTTCTGCTGCCATGTACGTATGTGCGATACCGGTAGGACAGGAAGTAACAGCAAGGATCTTAGCCTGTGTTCCTTCTGCTGATCCGGTATCTGCCAGTCTCTCATCAATATCTTTCTTTTCACTGTCTGCTCTGTCAATAATATCCATAAACTCATCTACAGAAGATGCGTTGCGAAGAGATTCTGTAAACTCCTCATCCATCAGCATCACAGAAAGCTTACTGAGTACATCCAGGTGAATGTTATCCTCTGTATTCGGCGCTGCGATCAGGAATAATAAGGTTACAGGTTCGTCATCCAGTGCTTCAAACTCTACACCATTTTTGATGACCATTGCCGCAAGTCCCGGCTTCTTAACTGCATCACATTTACCATGAGGAATGGCAATTCCCTCGCCAATACCTGTCGTGCTCTCTTCTTCTCTTAAATATACCTGTTTACGATAAGCCTCACGGTCGCTGATCTTCTCACTCTTTACCATCAGATCAACTGCCATATCCAGAGTTTCTGACTTTGTTTTCGGAGCAGCTGTTAACGATACGCTTCGTCTGTCAAGCAGGTCTGTTATTCTCATCTCTTCTTCCCCCTTTATTATTTTTCGGTTATCTGACGATAAACCGCTTCTATTTCTTCCTTTGTTGCAAGATTTTCAGAAAATGCACTTGCACTTCCTGCTGCAATTCCCATGTGGAATGCATGTTCGTAATCCTTCTTCTCCATCCAGCCTGCAACGAATCCTGCTACCATGGAATCTCCTGCACCCACACCATTTACCAGCCTGCCTTTTGGTGCAGGTTCTTCAAATACCTGTCCATCCTCTGCTACCAGAACTGCACCTTCGCCGGCCATGGAGATCAGCACATTTCTTGCACCTTTTTCCTGAAGTTTCTTTCCATAAGGAATTACATCTTTTCTTGTTTTTAATTCTACACCGAAGATTTCGCCCAGTTCATGATTATTTGGTTTTACAAGGAACGGATGATATTTCAGGACATTGACCAGAAGATCCTTTGTGGCATCAACTACGATCATCACACCTTTTCCATCCAGCCTTGCCATGATCTGTTCATACATGTCATCCGGCATAGAAGATGGAATGCTGCCTGCCAAGAAAAGTACATCGCCTTCTCCAAGCTCTTCCAGTTTCTTCATCAGTTCCTCTACTTTATCCTTGCTGATCACCGGTCCTGCACCATTGATCTCGGTTCCGTCAATAGATTTCAGTTTCAGATTGATCCTTGAAACCCCTTCACTGATCTGAATGAACTCAGATTTTACTCCCATCTCATGTAATCTACGGATAATTTCTTTCCCTACAAACCCTGCGGTAAATCCAAGTGCAGTGTTCTCAATCCCAAGATTCATAAGAACTGTGGAAACATTAATTCCCTTTCCCCCCGGAAGCATCAGCTCTGAACTTGTTCTGTTTGTCATCCCCAGTTTAAAATCATCTACCGAAACGATATAGTCCAGAGATGGATTAAAAGTCACTGTGTAAATCATCTCTTCTTTCCCTCCCGTTTTATATTGGTATCCTTTCGGAGTCTTTATTTCACTTGCACCAAAAGATTCCAAAAGTACATATTGTCATGTCTTTTCTGCATGTTCATGACTGTTTTTTGTTTATGATCTTAGTATACTGTCATATTCGCTCAAAGTCAATCAAACTAATTCATAAAAATAATGACTGATTTTGGTTCACTTTGCACAAAAAGTCATAATCAGTCAAATACAAGCAAAAAAATCCTCTGATCAGGATTGCTATAAATTCCATAATCAGAGGATTTACTGTTTTCTGTTATTTTATTACTTTTGATTCCTTACATTTTATGCTTTTCTGCTGCAAAGAACGCTTTTGTTTCTTTTACGATCACTCCACTTAATGCGAACAATGCGATCATATTCGGAATCGCCATCAGTCCGTTGAAGATATCTGCGATCGTCCATACAGCACTTACTGTCATGTACGGTCCGATAAATACTGCCAGAATGTAAAGCCAGCGATATGTAAGGATTGTTTTCTTATGTCCGTTTGTCAGATATTCCAGACATCTTTCACTGTAATAATCCCATCCAAGAATTGTAGTAAATGCAAAGAATACCAGACAGATCATTAATACAAATGCAGAAATCTGTCCAGGGATCGGAAGTCCATGCTGGAATGCATAGGTTGTTACCTGAACACCTTCCAGACCTTCTACCTGCCATGCACCTGTCAGTACGATGGAAAGACCTGTCATTGTACAGATCACGATCGTATCAATAAATGTACCAGTCATGCTTACAAGACCCTGACGTACAGGCTCTTTTGTCTGAGCTGCTGCCGCTGCGATAGGTGCGCTACCAAGACCTGCTTCATTTGAAAAAATACCACGAGCCACACCTTTCTGCATGGATACGATCATTGTTCCTACCACACCGCCTGTCACCGCTGACGGATTAAAGGCTCCCTTCACAACTGTTACGATAGCTGCCGGGATCTCTGTAACGTTTAAAAGAATCAGCGCTACACTGAAGATCAGATAGATCACCGCCATAAACGGTACAATAATCTGGCTGACTGTTGCAATTCGTTTCAGACCACCGATGAGGATTGCTGCAACACAGGCTGCAAGAATCAGGGAAGAAATTACAACTGCCCAGGAATACTCTCCAAGGAACGGAATATTTACGCAGTTTGATTTGTTCGGATCAAAGAAGTTCTGAACTGCACTGGAAATACCATTTACCTGACTGAATGTACCGATTCCGAAAAGACCTACACATACACCAAAGAATGCAAAGATCTTTGCAAGCCATTTCCATTTTGTTCCCATACCTTTCTCAATATAATAGAAAGGACCGCCAAGGCTGTGACCGTCTTCTGCTACCACACGGTATTTCACTGCAAGAAGACCTTCGGAAAATTTTGTTGCCATTCCGAAGAATGCTGCAAGAATCATCCAGAATAAAGCTCCGGGACCTCCGGCACAGACAGCAGTTGCAACACCGACGATATTACCGGTTCCGATTGTGGCGCTCAGTGCTGTACATAAAGCTGCAAAGCTGGAAATCTCACCATCGCCTTCTTCTTCGTTCTTAAACATCCATTTCAATGCAAGAGGGAGTCTTCGCATCTGAAGAAGTCCAAGTCTGGCAGTTAACAGGATGCCACCTGCCATGATCAGGACCATAAGGGGCACGCCCCAGACCAGATTGTCTACTGTTGTCAAAAAAGAATTGATCGCTTCCCACATAATAATAAATCTCCTTTTTCTTTTAAAAAGTGTAATATATTGTACAGCTGGGAAACAAAGTAATAACAGACCGTTTCAAAAATCAGAAGTTCAGAAAATACTGTTCATATAGTTCATATGAATCAGCGGGGATGATAAAGCATCCTCTGTCCTTTTGCCTGAGAGATTCAAGACACGAATCAGATAACCATTTGTGGGTAGCTATTGATAATTCGTGTTATTTGCACCTTCGGCCCCCGATCTAACGGGTGTCTCCAGAGAAACGATCCATTTGCAGTTCTTCCCTGCATCCAGGGAACCTGAGAGTTTTACTCCTTCGGCGGGTATAGCCTTTTGTGTGGCTTCCTCTTTCCTGCAAACTTCACCTCGTTAATTTGCTGTTACTGTGGTATACTATAGCTCTTAAATTTGAACTCGTCAATAGAAAATTAAACTTTTATAAAAAAAGTATAAAAATTGTTACTGTGAACGGAGTGAACAGTAACTAAAAATTTACACATCAGCCATATCAGCCGCAAACAGTGCTGCGCCAAGTGCACCGCAAAGCTGAGCTTTGTCACTGATTACCAGCTTTGTTCCAAGCTTCTCTTCCAGTGTCTTTACCAGACCCTTATTCTTAGAAACACCACCGGTCATCATATATTTCTCCTCACCGCCCACACGTCTGGTAAGGGCGGCAGTCTTTACGGCAACCGCCTTATTCAGGCCATGGACAATATCATCTGTTGCCTTATTCTGGGCGATCAGTGATACAACTTCTGATTCTGCAAATACTGTACACATACTGGAAATTGTAATATCTTCTTTGAATTCCAGCCCACATTCGCTCATCTGATCTAGATTCATTTCCATGGTACGTGCCATCATTTCCAGAAATCGTCCGGTTCCTGCCGCACATTTGTCATTCATAACAAAGTTTGCAACTGCACCGTTCTCATCCAGTCGGATCACCTTGCTGTCCTGTCCGCCAATATCAATGACAGTACGGACTTCCGGATTCAGGAAATGCGCACCCCTTGCATGACAGGTGATCTCTGTGATACTCTTATCACCATTTTTAATAGCTGTACGTCCGTATCCGGTAGTAACCAGCGCATCAATATCTTCTCTCTGCAATCCGGCCTCCTTCAATGCTTCTGCAAGGGCACGGTCTGCTCCGATAGCAGCTCCTGCTCCTGTAGGCAGGATAATGCTGGTCACAATCTCATGATCTTTATTTAAAATCACCACATCTGTACTGGTGGAACCACTGTCAATCCCTGCGAAATAACCTTTTCCCATTTTTCTCTCTCCTTTTGTGTCTCCATCTATGGTCTGCTCCAGTGTTTCAGGCTGAATGCTCTCTGCAAAAGCTTCCAGTCTGGTAAGAAGCTGACCGCTGCTCTGAATAGTATAATCTGATTCAATTTTTAAAAGAGGTACATCTGTATGGTTCTTGATCTCAGCATATTCGAAGCTGTAAAAATCACAAAACTTCACTGTATGATAAATAATCCCCGCAACAGACGGATCATTATAAAGCTTCTTACGACCTGTCGGGTCCATCATACGCATACATGGAATCTGCCCCAGAATCTCACCTGCATACCAGTCCATCAGCTCATCAAAAGAAGCACCCTCCGGTGGAAGTATATTTCCCACAGAACGGTTATGCACGCAGGTATCATTCTCTACAGGAAGAGGCATAGCCTTGCTGGTCATTTCAAATAATTCCTGCCCCATTCTGGCGCCAAGCACTGCAATATGGGACTTTGTGATTTTCTCCTGTGCATGGAAAACAGCCCGGAATTTTCCGGCATCAAACTCTGTGCCTTTGTACTGTGCATAAGCCTTCGCCAGCCCTTTTAACTGTACAGCCATACGCTCTCTGCTGCAGGCACTGTCACAGTGAAGCACATCCAAAATATAGAGAAAATCCAGCTTGCCGCTTTCCAGCAGAATGTCATAGACACTCCGGATAGTATCACAGCAGCTCACCAGGACAAGTTCCTTGATTTTTCCCTCCATGACTCCTTCCAGAAGTGTTTTTCCAAAACCGCAGATATTGGGATGTGAAACCTGATCGGCCAGGTCAAATCCCTCCGGCATATGATTAAAGTTCTCACATTCCCCGCCAAGAGATTCCAGAAGTTCAATTGGGGTATATTTACAGACATAGTAAGTTTTATTCATTCTCAGCACCTCCCAGCATTTCCAGAAAAGCTCCCAGCCTGGTGGAAGTCTGTCCTTCTCCTCCATGGCTTCGATCACACCCGTCACCGTCCAGGATCAAAAGGGGCAGACCGGCTTCCTCGAACTTCTTCTTTGCAAGCTGTGCCGCACCAAGCGTATGTTTACATCCCCAATGTCCAAACCACACAGCACCGTCTGCTCCTGCCTGTTTCGCATGGCGGATACCGGCTTCAATCCTTCTAAGGGCACTTCCGTTCAGTGAATGATATACCATTCTTTCTGCCATTGCTTCAAAAGGGTTCTCAGGATCAAAATCCGGCTCACAGGTTTCTGCAAGTTCACATCCTACGATCTGGGCTTTCTCACTGAAGCAAAGCTCCTGGCGCACTGCATCCGACCAGAATGGAATGGTATGCATCCAGTAAATGTGTTTCCCTTTCGCTGCAGGTGCTTTCTTAATATTTTCAAGAAGCATCTGTGTATACTTCTCTTCTTCTGCTGTTCCCAGAAGGATATTGTTTGTCATTCCTGCATACAAGGGTGTGACCAGATCAGAGGGCACATATCTGTCTGCACGCATCTGCTGATATTTTTTGTAATTCTCCAGAGTCCGCTTACTGCAGGCAAGACGTTCCTTTAATCTGTCCTCAGAGATTGTTTTTCCTGTATTTTTTTCCAGAAATATTTTTAAATCCTTTAACTGATCTGCCACATACTGTACATTCTCTGTGGTCTGATTCCATGGTACATCAATGGCAAATACCGGTACCTGGTAAAAATCTGCCAGGGTACGGAAAGTGAGCAGGTTAGCATCGCAGGTCAGGTTGGTATAAACAATACATTTAGGCTTTGGCAGAAGTCCTTTCTGCGCTGCACCAAGAAATGTCTTGTGATAACTGCACAGTGTCTCTGCAATTCCCTGATTCTCTGCCTGCTGCAGAAACGTCCTCTCTGCTTTGCTTGCAGAAAGATAGCAGGAAAATCCTTCTACATTATAGGGATGTAATCCCACCTCCTGCATCATTTCACAGGGAGTAAAAATACTTACAATAACAGAATCTTCCGGTTTCTGAAGTGGACGCAGCATGGTATCCATCATCAGATTTGCAAGGTGCCTGTCTGCAGGCATCAGTCTCTTGTCCTGCATGTAACGGAACTTCAGATTCTGCGCCTCCCAGCCGGTTTTTAACAGCCGTCGGGCTGACTGAGGCTTTTTATCCGTCAGATTTTCCACATAATGACCAAATGTCTCAATAATCTCCATAGTCTGTCTCTTCCTCATTATGGTAATAATAATTTATCAATTGTCAGTGCACAAATAGTGCCACGGAATATTTTAATAATATCTTTTTTGGAAGTCAAGTTGAATTTTCGTTACTGTTCACACACCACTATTCTGCGAGGTGTTTTGGCATGAATATGCCAAAATCCCGAGACATACAAGCCAAAATTCCATTGCCGCAGGCAATCTGGAATGAATTTTGGCTAAGTTACTGTGAACGGAGTGAACAGTAACGAATTTTCTCCAAAGTTCATCTGTTTTTGCACATTCTTCTTGACAAAAAAGTCTCAAATGATACACTTTTGAATGTATTATTTTTCAAAAAAAGGAAGAAATAATATAGGAAAGATTTTTTACGAAAGGAAGGAATTTTTAAAATGCGTTCATTGGCAGTTTATTTAAAAAACTACAAAAAAGAAAGCATCCTGGCGCCATTTTTTAAATTTCTGGAGGTTGTATTTGACCTGATCGTGCCTATCGTCATTGCACAGATCATTGATATAGGTATTGCAAACCATGACAACAAATACATTGTCCAGAGATTTTTTATTCTTATTTTAATGGCAGCTCTTGGTCTTGCCAGCAGCATTACAGCTCAGTTCTTTGCAGCCAAAGCCAGCGTGGGCTTTGCCACTAAATTAAGACAGGCAGTTTATGACCATGTACAGCATCTGTCTTTTACAGAGCTGGATACCCTGGGAACAGACACCCTGATCACAAGACTTACCGACGATATCAATCAGGTCCAGAACGGACTGAACATGGGGCTTCGTCTTCTTCTTCGAAGTCCGTTCATCGTACTTGGTTCCATGGTCATGGCATTTACCATTGACTTTAAATGCGCACTGGTATTCGCCGTTGCCATCCCGTTTCTGTTTCTGGTAGTCTTTGTCATCATGTTCCTGAGCATCCCGTTATTCAAGAAAGTACAGGGAAAACTGGATACTGTCACAAGACTTACCAGAGAGAATCTCACAGGTGTCCGTGTCATCCGTGCATTCTGCCGCGAGAAAGAAGCAGTTTCCGAATTTGACACCCGCAATCAGGAACTGACAAAGTTAAACCTCTTTGTCGGAAGACTTTCCGCTTTATTAAACCCGGTTACTTATGTGCTGATCAATATCGCTACTGTAATCCTGATCCAGAAAGCCGGTGTTGAAGTTAATTTAGGCGGTATGCAACAGGGACAGGTTGTTGCTCTGTACAACTACATGGCACAGATGATCGTCGAACTGATCAAACTTGCCTCCCTGATCATTACCTTAAACAAATCCGCAGCCTGCGCCGGACGTGTGGCAGACATTCTGAAAGTAAAATCTTCCATGAGTTATCCTGCTGCCACAGAATCTGCCAAAGCTTCCACTTTCACAGATTCCGAAAATGCGGTTGTATTTGACAATGTAAGCTTTGAGTACAGCGGTGCCGGAGCTCCCAGCCTTTCAAACATCAGTTTTTCTGTAAAAAAAGGTCAGACTGTTGGTATCATCGGCGGTACCGGAAGTGGTAAAACCACTCTGGTCAACCTGATCTCCAGATTCTATGACGCAAGCGAGGGAACCGTTCTTCTGGATGGTCAGAATATCGAAACTTATACCAGAAACGACCTCCGTTCCAGAGTCGGTGTCGTTCTGCAGAAGGCAGCCCTTTTTAAAGGTACGATCCGCGATAACCTGAAATGGGG
>SKEC01001796.1_pt1 | contig 15772 bp, 15 predicted proteins | sample 4826641 | NCBI WGS metagenome assembly SKEC01 (sample SAMN11008819, study PRJNA524170) | human gut metagenome | biome: Human fecal sample; material: Feces; isolation source: fecal sample from pouch patient p18, p21 | host: Homo sapiens | place: Israel: Tel-Aviv | collected 2015-12-22
CCTATAAGGTGTTCTCGGGGCATCCACCTTCCGGTGTCTCCTGCCCTCCTGCCGTCCTTCGTCCGTCACCCCAAAACCGTTCTCCCGATAACGAGAAGAGCAGCCAGACAATCCGGCTGCTCTTCTCCATTAAAAAAGTGTGTATTACTGCATGAGTGAAGTGTTCATGCACTTTCAGAGTACTACATTCTTCTCTAACAGACAAGTCTTTTCTACAGATTCCCCCGTAATCTTTCACAATCTGATATTTTTTCACCTATATAATTGACTCTTCCATCTTCCGGTACTATAATCAGACATATAAAGAAAAGGAGGTCTTCATCATGAAAACATGGAAGAACAAGTTTCAAAAAGTTCTGGCAATCCTGCTTGCTATCTGTCTCGTTACCGGATTCATGGAAGTCTCGCAGGTACAGGCAGCAACTAAGAAATCCGGAACGACATACTATTATACCCATTTAATACGTCAGAAAGGCGGCAAACAACCGGGTGCGAACGGATATTATTACGATACCGGAACAATGAAAGTCATATGTAAAGGGAACACATTGACAATGTATTCCTCATTTAACAAATCCAAAAACAGAGTATTGAATACAAGCAAGAAAAATTTTGTAAAATACGGAAAACATACCTTTAAACTAACTTCCAAGACAAAATACTTCTCACTTGAATTTAACCCCGAAAATCCAGATAAGCCATATAGAAATAATTATTCCAAGTCAAACTTTATAAACATCATGAAACGCTTGAATGGTTTAGGCGCATGGATTACAGTAAAAAATGGTAAAGTCGTTAGTATGCAACTTTGTTCATAACAGGAAAAGCGTAGAACAGGTAATCATCCCTGCTCTACGCTTTTCTCATCTAACACATCCAATTTATTCAGAGGTATCTATCTTTCCATATATTTCCAACTATCCGGCAGAAACCTGAATCCGTATTCCTTCTTGTTTCCATGAAATCTTAGTAGTACAATATACAACATAAAGGAGGACTCTGTTTATGAAAAAAAGAAGATTTTTTCCCTGTCTGCTGTTTTTGCTGGCAGTCATACTGCTGATGCCAGCATCCATTCAGGCTGCATCTGCACCCGGAACGGTTAAGCTTAGCAGCATTTCAGCTCCGGCTTACAACAAAATCAATGTCAAATGGAAAAAGACATCAAGCGCCACTCATTACATCGTTTACTATAAAAAAGAAGGAACGAAAAAGTGGACAAAAATCAAAACGCTTGACAATTCCAAGAGCAGCTACACTCACACTTCTTCCAAGAAGTATCCAATCGTTGTAGGCCAGAAATATACCTATACCGTAAAGGCTTATAATAAGAAGACCAAAAAATCAGGGTCTTACAATAAGAAAGGCCTTACGGCTTATACCAAGCCGGCAATGGTAAAAAACATTAAAGCTACATATAAAGACGGTATTGTAACACTGACATGGGATAAAGCAGCAGGCGCTGACAAATATCTTGTATACCGTAAAGATAACGGTAAGTGGAAAATGCTGGCACTGAAAAATTCATTATCATATGAAGATGCAGCTTACAAAAAAGGTGAAGTCAATACCTATATGGTACGCGGTTATTACAGTGGTAAGAAGACGAAAGGAAGCTACGACAAGGACGGAGTTTCCGTTAAGGTTCCGGCTGATGCAGCAAAACCTACTGAGAAACCAGAGCCAACAGAAAAACCGGTGATTCCAACTCCTACCGCAACACCGTCTCCGAAACCTACAAAGGTTCCAGACCCAACAGAGACTCCGAAGCCTACCGAAAAGCCAGCGACTCCTACACCGACAGCTACACCGAAGCCGGTTACTCCAAAACCTACAAAGGCACCGGAACCTACTGAGAAGCCGGTAACCCCGATTCCTACTGCTACACCGACAGAGAAACCGGCAACACCTACACCAACCGCAACGCCGATTCCTACCGCTACTCCTACACCGACTCCAGAACCGGAGATGAGTGTTGAGGAAATGGCCTCCGAGGTTATCAGATTGACAAACATCGAGAGAGTTAAAGCAGGACGTTCACCGTTACAGTATCACGCAGGGCTCCAGAGAGCAGCAATGGTCAGAGCTGAAGAGATTACAAGAAAATTCTCTCATATAAGACCAGACGGAACAGACAGTAGTACAGCATTATATGAAAACGGAGTAGCTTGTGACGGAGGAGAAAACATCGCTGCAGGCCAGAAAACCCCAGAAGCAGTTGTCAGAGCGTGGATGAACAGCTCTGGACATAAAGCAACAATGATGCAGCAGAGCATTACACATATCGGGGTTGGCGTATGTAAAAGCCCAATCACCGGGCAGTGGCTATGGGTTCAGGACTTTTCATCAAATCCGGATTTAAAGGGAACTGTTAATTTTAATGCAAATGGAGGATTATTTATAAGCAATAATAGCAATCTTGTATCAATTGTAGAGCCAGTTGGAAGAGACATGGACATTTCTACAATTGAAACTCCTGTGAAAGAAGGATACACCTTTAATGGTTGGACATATCATGAATCTATAATAACTAAATTTAGAGTTCAGAAAAGAGTGCTAGAGATAATCGCGACCTGGACGCCAATTTCCGAATCTTAAACACAAAAAACAACGCATCGTAAGATGCGTTGTTTTTTATTTTTTTTGTTCTATTGTTACCTTTATCTTTCAGCTTTTTCAGATTTATCTTCTTTTCCGTCTATGTTTCCTCTTATTTTTCTTCTTTTCATCAAGAAGTAAATATAAGCATCCGGTAAACGCAATTGCGGCAAATCCTACAAAGCCATACATCCAGGTTCCATCAGAACCGGTCATCGGCATTAAGAATACCTGATTGTTTTTGATTTCATACTTGCAATCAAAGAAATACCATTTTTTCGTATAGTTTGTATCTTCTTTTGCAAGGTCTTTGTTTCCCTATTGTCTCCGAGAAATCCCCGTAGTACAATAGATACATAAACACTCAGAAGGAGGATGTGTGAATGGATACAGTAAATATCAAGAAATATTTTTACCAGATACTCTCAATTTTTGCCGCGCTCCTGCTCGCTTTCAGCATCGCGCAGATTCCAGTACAGGCGGCAGCCAAGCCAGGCACAGTTAAGCTGTCAAGTATAAAGGCTGTTGATTACAATAAAATCAACATTAAATGGAAGAAGACTTCCGGGACTACGAACTACATCGTATATTACAAAGAGGCTGGTAGTAAGAAGTGGATTAAAATAAAGACACTTAATAACACAAAATCCAGTTATACTCACACTTCTTCCAGTAAATATCCAATTGTTGTAGGTCAGAAATACACCTATACCGTAAAGGCTTACAATAAGAAAACGAAGAAGTCTGGCCGCTATAGCAAAACAGGACTAACAACAAGAACTGTTCCCGCAACCGTATATGGACTCGGCGCAGGTCTGACTGGAGACAACACTGTAAATGTCAGCTGGAATCCTGCCGGTGGTACAACGCATTACGTGATATATCGTAAGGCAAATGATTCAGCACCTTCAAAAATTGCAACAATTTCGTCCAAATATACAAAATATGAAGACAAAAATCCTATCGAAGGTGTTGAGAATACTTATTTTGTTTTTGGCTACAGTAGCAAATTTAAAGTTTACGGAGACGGAAGCAATACAGGTGTAAGTATCAAGGTAAAGAAAAAAGTAACGCCTACGCCAGAACCAACATCAAAGCCGGAAAACCCAGGCGATGACAACAATGATAATAATCATGGTGATAATGACAATGATTTTGACGACCCAGTAGACCCGATTGCTATGGCATCAGAGGTACTAAGGCTCACGAATATTGAGAGAGCCAAAGAAGGGGTCCAACCTTTGAAGTATAATAAGGCATTGCAAGATGCAGCTATGATAAGAGCTAAGGAAATTTCGATTAAATTTTCTCATCGCAGGCCAGATGGGACCGATAATACAACTGTAGGTAAAGAAGTTGGGGCAGCAGGAATTGGAGATGAAAATATTGCAATGGGACAAGATTCTCCAGCTTCAGTTGTTAATGATTGGATGCATAGCCCAGGACATAAAATTCAAATGATGAGAGATTCTAATCAATACATGGGAGTTGGATTTTATAAATCAGAAAATGGAGTTTATTATTGGGTACAAGAATTTACAGCAATAGACCCCAATGCATCAGGAAGCATAATCTTTAATGCAAATGGCGGAACTATCAATGGAAATAAAACATACACAATGGTAGGTACTGCTGGAACTTATGCATGGTTATATGATGCACCATCACAATCTGACATTATTAATATCCCATCTCCACTAAAAGATGGCTATACTTTTTCAGGATGGTACGATACACCTGCACCATCAAGTTCTCGTCTTCCATTAAGACGTGTGGTTTATGGAAAAAACGGTAATACAGTGTATGCTAAATGGGTTCCAAATAATTAATCCAGAACAAAATAAAAGCTTGCATTAAAATGCAAGCTTTTATTTTGTTCTTTTTTACTTTTTATTTTTTATTCTACTTTTTATGTTTGTGCTTTCTGATTCTTTTGGTCTTCGTATTATAAATAATCCATCCAATTCCAGTTACCATAATTACACCGAATCCGATAAAACCATATTTCCATTTGCCATTATCACCAGTCATCGGCATCCTAAATGTAGCGTTATTGGTGATTTCATATAAACATTCATAAAAATACCATTTACCAGAGTAATTTTTATCTTCTTTCGCAGATGAAAAATCAACATTTCCATATTCATTAGCCTCATCTGCAGTCATTGTCATCGGCAATGTTACGATAATAGGTTCTTTTAACAGGGCATTTCCGTCTTTAGTTTTCAATTCAGTAATTTGATATGTTCCTTGGTCAAGTATCAAAAGTCTACATTTCGCTCTTGTATCCACAAAAATCCGGTAGTACAATATGTACATAACCATAAAGGAGGATTCGGTTTATGAAGAGAAAAAGATTTTCATTCCTGACATTGCTGATTCTGACAGTCATACTGCTGATGCCGGTAACCACGCAGGCGGCAGCCAAAAAACCTGGAACGGTAAAGCTGTCAAGCATAAAAGCCACTGATTATAACAAAATTAATATCAAGTGGAAAAAGACTTCTGGAGCTACAAACTATATCGTATACTACAAAGAGGCTGATAGTAAGAAGTGGATTAAAATAAAGACACTGGATAATACAAAATCCAGTTATACGCATACTTCTTCCAAAAAATATCCAATAGACACAGGATATAAATACACATATACAGTTAAAGCCTATAATAAGAAAACAAAGAAGTCTGGAGTATACAACAAAAAGGGATTGACAACAAATACAGTTCCTCAAACTGTAAAGCTAAATGAAGCTAAATTAAATTCTAATGGTTCTGTTACGGTTTCATGGTTTAAGGCTGGCGGTGCTGACCAATATGAAGTATATGTAAGAAATAAGGATAACACAAAATGGTTATCTCTTGACACCGTTTCAGGATTAAACTGTACAGACAAATATCCTTTTGAAGGACAGGATAACATCTATACCGTAAAGGCATATGCCAAATCAGGAAAAGCCGGTAAATACGACACAAATGGTGTTAAAGTTTACGTACCATCAGGCGATGATGATGATAAACCTGATATCACACCAGCTCCAACATTCACGGAAGAACAGTTCGCAGCTGAGATTTTCAGATTGACAAATGTTGAAAGAACAAAGTACGGAAAGCCGTTAGTACAGACAAATGATGATTTAAATAGAGCTGCTATGCAGAGGGCAAAAGAAATTTCTGTCAAATTTTCACATACGAGACCGGACGGAACAGACAGCACTTCTATTTTAAGTGAATATGGTATCCCTGATGATAATGGAGGAGAAAATATAGCTGCAGGCTTTACATCTCCACAAAGTACAATTGATGGATGGATGAACAGCCCAGGTCATCGTGTTGCACTGTTAAATACATACTCAACTCATCTTGGAGTAGGAGTATATAAATCAGGTTCTACATATTATTGTGTACAAGTTTTTACTGCTTATGGTGAAAAGGAAAAGTTGACAATTGATGCAAATGGTGGATATTTTCCTACGTTGAATAATGTTAGTGTATATGATATGTATTTTTATCATGGGACGAAAATTAAATTTAGCAGGGATATTCCTACACCTGTAAGAGAAGGGTATACATTTGTTGGATGGTCTCGTTATGGAAGGACAATGACAAATTTACGGCTTACTTGCGATGAAGAAATTTCAGCGATATGGTCTAAAAATTAGCATCCATTGCAAAAAATTATATCATTAATTAACATGTATTTTATAAAATTCATGTTATAGTAAAAGAGGCTTTGAGATTTTACAATCTTCAAGCCTCTTTTTTTAGTTAAAACAAAAAATTTAATTATTATTTATTGCAAGTAATTTACTTTCTATGTTTTCGCTTCTTTGCTTTTTTGTTTTTTGTATTACAAATTACAAATCCAGCACTTACGGCCATAACAATTCCAAATCCGATGAATCCATATTTCCATTTGCCGTCATCACCAGTCATCGGCATCTTAAATGTAGCGTTATTGGTAATTTCATACAAACACTCATAGAAATACCATTTACCAGAATAATTCTTATCTTCTTTTGCAGTTTCATAGTTGACATTGCCGTATTCATTAGCTTCAGCTTCTGTCATTGTCATAGGCACTGTTACAATAATAGGTTCCTTCAATAAAACATTGCCGGGTTCTGTTTTGATTTCTGTTATCTGATACAATCCCTGGGCAAGTATCAAAAGCCTCCAAGTCTACATTTCGCTCTTGTATCTACAAAAATCCGGTAGTACAATATGTACATGACCATAAAGGAGGATTCAGTTTATGAAAAGAAAAAAATTATTTTCCGGACTACTTTTCTTACTGCTGGCTGTCATGATGCTGATGCCGGTATCTATTCAGGCGGCAGCCAAACCCGGAACGGTTAAGCTGTCAAACATCAAAGCCACTGATTACAATAAAATTAATATCAAGTGGAAAAAGACTTCCGGAGCTACGAATTACATCGTATACTACAAGAAAGCCGGAGCCAGCAAGTGGACGAAGGTCAAGACGCTTGACAATAAAAAGACAAGTTATACTCACACTTCTTCATCTAAATATCCGATTGTGGTTGGTCAAAAGTATACATATACGGTTAAAGCATATAATAAGACCACGAAAAAAGCTGGGAACTATAATAAAACGGGTCTAACGACAAGAACGATTCCACAAAAAACTACTATACGTTCTTTCAGTTATGAAGAAGACTTGCATGGTGTTGAACTAATTTGGAACAAGGCCAAAGGAGCAGACAAATATGTCATTTACTGCAAAGACATGTTAAAATCTTCATGGGTGAAAGTTGATACAGTAAAGAGTAATTATTATTTGGACAAAACACCTAAAAAGAGAATTTCAACAACATATACCGTTCGTTCATACAATTCTGCGACAAAGGTGTATGGAAAATATGATACCAATGGAGTTTTTGTATGGGTTCCAGATTATGTTGACGACGACGATGACGACGAGCCAACTCCTATTCCAACAGTTAAGCCGCAGCCGACTTCTACTCCAAGACCGACAGAAAAGCCGCAGCCAACAGTTAAGCCTCAACCGACAGAAACTCCAAAGCCAACTACAAAGCCGCAGCCGACTGCAACTCCAAAACCAACAGCAACGCCGACACCGAATCCTGTTCATAGAGCAGATGCCGCAGAGATTAATCAGATGGTTCAGGAAGTTGTCAGATTAACTAATATCGAGAGAGCGAAAGTTGGTTCTGCTCCGCTTCAATACCATGAAGGACTTGGGAGAGCAGCTATGATAAGAGCGAAAGAAATTAATATTTTATTCTCTCATACAAGACCAGATGGACGAAGCTCAAGTACATCACTTTCTGATGCTGGAGTTGGAGGAAGTGCCAGTGAAAACATTGCCATGGGATATGAAACACCAGCTGATGCAATCGCAGGATGGATGAACAGTAGTGGGCATAGAGCAGCAATGTTAACAAACACAGCTAATTATATAGGCGTCGGTATTTATCAAAATGATTATGGTACATATTTTTGGACGCAAGAATTTTCAGAAGGAAACCTTGACAAAAAATGTACTTTAACAGCTGACGCTAATGGTGGAGTATTTCCTAACGGAAGCAATGTTTATTCTGCTCAATTTCCATATCAATCACATGTAACATTTTCCAAGGACATGCCTCAACCAACACGAGATGGATATAAATTTGTTGGATGGTCATGGTATGGAGATAATATACCTGGCATGGGTATTACTATAAATACAAAAATATCAGCAATATGGGAACCCATTGATTAACATAGAAAGGCAGAGCAGCCTGCCCGCATTCGCGGTCAGGCTGCTCATTTGTTTTTTCATTGTTTATTTTTTATGCTTGCGTTTTTTAGTTTTTTTATTGTTTGCTTCATATACAAGCCATACTGCAGCAAGGGCTGTAGTCATTCCTAAACCGATAAAACCATACTTCCACTTGCCATCATCACCAGTCATCGGCATCTTGAATGTCGCGTTATTGGTTACTTCATACAGACAATCATAGAAATACCATTTGTTTGTGTATCCTACGTCCTCTTTTGCAGAAGAGAAATCTACATTCTGATATTCCTGTGCTTCCTGCATTGTCATTGTAAACGGCAATGTAAATACAATTGGTTCTTTTAGCAACGCATTTCCGTCTTTTGTCTTGATTTCAGTAACTTGATATGTTCCCTGGTCAAGGTTATCAAAAAATACTTTACCATCTACAAAATCAGCATATTTTCCCGCAAAAAAAATTTCATTCCTCCAAAAATACAGCATATTAAAAGAAAACATCCAAGGAGGAATCAATTTTATGAAGAACAATACAACTGATACAAAGAAACCCAGCAGACAGGAAAAGGTGCAGGCATTGTCGGAAGACCTTGAAAAATCCATCCGCGAATTTATGAACGGGGAAAAATATATGGCATTCCTTTCCAGCATGTCAAAATTCCATACATACTCCCTTAATAACCAGCTCCTCATCGCGCGCCAGAGACCCGGGGCAACCTGCTGTGCCTCTTACACTACATGGAACCGGCTTAACAGGCAGGTAAGGAAGGGCGAATCCGGCATTAAGATTTTCTGCCCCGCACCGTATAAATCCACCGTTCTCAGGGATGCCAAAGACCCTGCGACCGGAAAGCCCTGTCTCTTACCGGACGGCAGCCACAAGAAAGAAGCTGTGGAGCGGATAATCCCTTACTTCAAGGTGGGATATGTTTTCGATATCTCCCAGACAGACGGGGAAGCACTGCCGGAGATAGCCAATGAACTGACCGGGGATTTGGACAGCAGCCAGAAAGAGCTGAAGGATGCACTCCTGAAAATCTGTCCTGTCCCCGTCACGTTCCAGCCGGTAGAGGGGGAAGCCCACGGATTTTACCGGAGGGACACAAAGGAAATCGTTGTAGACAGTACCCTCTCTGAGAAACAGTCCCTGAAGACCCTCATCCATGAGATGGGGCATGCCATGCTCCACAGCACGGATATCCCGGATGCACCCGGGGATGTTTCCACCCGTGAGGTGCAGGCCGAATCTGTTGCATATGTGGTGTGCAAGTATTTCGGGCTGGACACCTCGGACTATTCTTTTGGCTATATCGCAGGCTGGAGTTCCGGCAGGGAAACAAAAGAATTGAAAGCCAGCCTTGAGACTATCCGGGAGGCCTCAAACAGCATGATTGACCAGGCATCTGCTGTCCTGGAAAAGGCCAGGGCAGCAAAGCAGCCCCTTGAACAGACCGTGAAGGCCGTACAGGGGAGGTGCATGTAGATGACAGAGATAGAACAGACTGCCGAGGAATTAAGGCAGTTAAGGGAAAAACAAGCCCTGCACCGCCGGCAGTTAGAGGAGAACCGTCAGAAAGCCTTGGACAAAAAGAAACAGACCCGGCGGTATGTGAACCTGGGAAAGAGGGTAGAGGGGATGATACCGGGAGCAGACAGGCAGAGTGAGGATGAGATACTGGGTTATCTGGAAAAACATCTGCCGTTTTCCGGGAAACCGATACCGTAAGCCTGCATCTTTGCAGAAAAAAAGGAGAGCGCTGACTCTCCTTTTTTAACTCTCAGATTCTTCTGATTCCCTCTATCCTCTTTCCATCTGCCAGGATGATATCCACTGCAATCTTTCCCGGCTTCACACGCAGATAGTTCTCAAAGCTCCTCTGCATCATCTCCACATTCTCCATCTCTGTCCCTCCTATATCAGCTTAAAACCATGTTCTTTCGCTTTCCTTGCAGCCTCTGTCATGGTCTGGGTCTCTTCCTTTACTGCGGAGAGCGTCCTGCCGTCATACCGGAATATTTTAAAGGACAGCAAATCCTCCGGGCTTACCGTTGAGATATTGACCTCTGACACCATGTTCCGCAGTTCCTCCGGGCTGAACCCTTCGCTCTCCTTCACCAGCAGTACCTCATGGGTAGAACTGGGAAGCACATAATACGGCTCTCCCAGTGTCTCATAAGCATCCTGCAGCACCTGCGGGCAGACCAGGGCATTGGCTCCGTTTAACCGTTCCTCATTCGTAAGGACATACAGAGGGGAGGGATTTTCTTTTATCATCCTCTCCAATGCTTCCACATCCTCCGGTGCAGATGCCATCGCAGAAAACATCTCCCTCATGATGTCTTCCATGCTCATCAGGGAAAATTCCTGCCGGGCGGTATTTCTATATGCCCGCTCCAGTACCTCCCCCTCTGTCATCTGAAACGCCGACAGGTTCTCTTTTGTCACAAGGAAGGAATAGACATCCCCTCCCTCCTGTCCTGCCCGGCATCTGGCAATGGCCGCCATATCCTCCTTCTGATAATACACGGCATCCTTTAACAGTTCCCTGTTCACATCCGCATTTACCATCTGGATATAGAGCCTGTTCCGGAAATCCTCTGCCGTCCTGCTGACCTCTATGGGAGGCCTGCGGTTCTCCTCCACGATGCCCGCAAGGTATTCCCCAATCTCCTCTGCACCGGCCTTTTCCCCCAGTGTCACCTTACAGCTCTCCGGGTATACCGTCACAGCCATGTTCTCCTCCTGATACCGGCAGGACAGGCCTTCCCGTTGCCCGCCTACTTTATTGACTGTGACCGGCTGGATATCCCAGTCATCCCCCAGCCGTTTTTCCATCTCTTTCTGTATCCTTTTCATCTCTTCTCTTTCCATCTCTATCTACCTCTCAGCCTCCTGGCCACCTCTTCCAGGCTCTCTGCCAGCCTGCGGGTGCACCAGGTATAATATTCTTTTATCTTGTTTTTTATATATCTCTCAGTTCTTTCCGGGAAATCTTCCTCCTCCGGCAGTGTTATTTTCTGCGGCAGCACCTCCGGCAGCGTTTTCCCTTCCAGCCCGGCAGCCTCCCGGTTATATCTCTGTGCCTGCATGGATTTGGCGTTCAGCACCGGTTCTTTGAAATATGAGCATTTCTTTACCCGGCAATAGGAATATTCTGCCGTTATCAGGATGACCTCATCCATCTGTACCAGCCTGGACAAATCTGAAGGTTCCAGGATGGGATGGTCACGGTAACAGGTGCTCCTGTTCCGGTGTTTCCCGCTCCCTGACCAGGTGGTCTCACGCTCCTTATACTTCCCTGCCATGCTGCAGATGGTCTTTGCCGTCTCCTGGCTCCTGACATCCAGGACAGCCAGATAAGAGCAGTTGGATATCATGCTCTGTACGTCTTCTTTCGTATAGCTGTTTTGCAGCGCCTCAAATGACTGTGTGATGAGGATTAGGGTGATATTCCTGCTCCTTCCGGTCAGGAGGATTTCGTTATGCAGGTGGGGGATTTTTCCCCGGCTGCAGAGCCTCCCTAACTCGTCAATAGCCACTATCACCCCCGGGCTCCCCTCCGGACGCTTAATCAGGCATCCGAAGACCTGGCTGATGATTAAGTTCACCACCCCGTAATATGCCTCCAATTTCTCCTCCCGGACGGATAAAAAGACTTCCTTTCCCTCCTCTATCATCTCCGGGCAGGCCCTGCGGGGATTGGCTGCAAATGCATACTGTACATCATCGTCAATAAAACATTTCAGCGCCTCCTCTTGCTGCTGGCATACCCCCGAGAAAGTTTCATCTGCCAGTTTTTCAAAGGAGGAAAGGTATTTCACCTCCACAGCCCCCGGTGCCGCACCTCCCATCAGTTCCTGCACCAGTTCCCGGCTGTCCCTGGACAGTATCCCGTTGACCAGTGCCGCCAGGTCATGGATATGTTTCTGTTTATACAGTCCAACCAGTTCTCCAATCAACAAAGACCGGGCTGACTGTTTCCAGAACTCCTGGCTGTCTTTTGCAGAAATGGGTATCAGGCTGTCTGCTATCTCCTCCATCTGCTCCCGGATGTCCTGGTCAGAGGGGGAAGCCTTCCTGTTCAGGGCTGCCAGTGCATCCCAGCCGAAAAGGTTCCTGTCCTGGAAATCCACAATCACCACACGGTCATCATCAAGGCGCCTGGTCTTGCTCCATAATTCTCCCTTTATATCAATACAGAACAGCCCTATATGTGACACGGATAACAGAGTCGGGATAAGGATGGCCGAGCTCTTTCCTGACCCGCTCCCCCCTATCACGAGAGCGTGTCCGTCAGTATATCTTACTCCTTCCATCGGCTTGCACAGATATTTTGTCTGCCTGGAGATAGTTCCAATCTCTGTTTTTCCAAGCACCACTCCCTCCGGTGCATCAAACAGGAATCTCTCGTCAATTTTCGGATACATAGCCTGCATTTTCAAAGGGCTTTCATACTGGGTCGGCCTGTCGTGGAAGGTATCCTCTATGCCAAACTCCGTCTTGCCCGCTGCTCTCTGTCTCTGGTTCTCTGACCACACATAGACAGACGGCAGCCAGGACAGGAAGAACAGGGACAGGATGGACGGCCTCTGTCCAAAGACCGCCCGGAAGAACAGGATGAGCCCCGCCATCACAAAGGGCTGCAGCCAGATGCCCGTTGCGAAGATGCGGTTCAGCCATTTCCAGAACTTTCCGTTCATGATTTCACTTCCCTTGCCGCTATCGGGCAGTCCGGGGATACCGTAAACCCGCGGCTGTACAGATAGGCCATCTCCTGCTCCATCACATTGAGATACAGAACCGGATATCCTTTCCTGCGGGCAAATGCCTCTATGGCATCCAGCAGGACGTCCCTGTCCTCCGGTGCCTCTCCTGACAGTCTGTGGATATACAGGCTTCTCTTCCCCCTGATGGGAGGGAAATTCACTACCGCCAGAGCCAGTGGGTTCGGGCTTGCATCCGGTCTCAGGGAGAACAGAAGCAAATCATCCTGCATCTGCCCTCCCGGAAATCCGGAGCCCTTATAATCAATCAGGACGCGCAGGTTCTCCCTGCCTCCTGAAACTACTTCTCCATTCATGGTCTTCAACTCCTTGTCGTAGGTTATTTGACAGGACTTTTCCTGTCACAATTAATATGCAGAATCTTCCACGCCATAAAAAAACGGTTTTCACGGATGCCGGGGATTGGCATATTAAAAGAAAAAGTATTTAGAGGTGAAATAAAATGGCAATATTTCAATGTCATATCCAGGTCATCAGCAGAGGGGAAGGCCGCAGCGTTGTCTCTGCAGCCGCTTACCGTTCTGCTTCCCGGATAGAGAACAATTACACCGGCCTGACCGATGACTACACCCAGAAGGGCTGGGTGGAATACAGTGAAATCATCCTCCCGGCAAATGCACCCGGGGAATGGAATGACCGGGCTATCCTTTGGAATGCAGTAGAGGAAGCCGAAAAGAGCAGGGACTGCAGGCTGGCACGGGAGATTGAGGTGGCACTGCCCCAGGAATTATCCCTGCAGGAGAACATCCGCCTGGTACAGGAATTTGTCCAGGATTCCTTTGTCTCAAACGGCATGATTGCTGATATCAATATCCACAACCCGCCGGTCAGGGATTCCTCCGGCATCCCCGTAGATGCAGACGGGAACCGGGTCACTGACCGGAAAGATATGGTTTTCCGCAATCCCCATGCACACATCCTCCTGACCCTCCGGCCTCTGGATGAAAACGGCCGGTGGATGCCGAAAACGGAGAAGGAATATCTCTGTAAGAAAGGAAACCAAACAAAGGCTTTCACAGCTGAAGAATTTAAGGCCGCCAAGGAAGAGGGCTGGCAGAAACAGTACCAGTATTACAAAGGCAAAAAGAAAGTCTGGCTAACCCCTTCTGAGGCTTTTGAGGGAAACCTTATCCGGGCATCCAAATATCCACGCTGCACTCCCGGCAGGCAGAATGAGAAAGCCCGATACTGGAACTCCCGGGAGGCCATCCTGGCATACCGCAAATCCTGGGAGGAACATGTAAACTTGGCTCTGGAACGGGCAGGCAGACCCGAACGGGTGGACTGCCGCTCCTATAAAGACCAAGGACTGGATACCATCCCCGGCATCCACTTAGGCTCCTATGCATCCAGACAGACGGATTCTGACCGGTACAAGGCAAATGAAGAGATTCAGGAGCTGAACAGAAAGAATGAAGACATCCAAAAATGCCTGGACGAGGTGGAAAAGGAGATTGAAAAGAAAAAGGAACGGCTCTTTGACCGGCTGGCAGAGCAGCTTGGAAAAATCCGGGGCGATATCCTCTCTGTCCGGTATGACCTGGAAAGCCTGCTGGAACGGCAGGCCGCCGTGGAGACAGAAAGAAAGAGGCTGGATGAGAGAATCAGCCGGGTAAGAACAATCAGGGAAAATGCCCTGGAGCGTGACAGGGCATCAAAGGAAAAGATTGCACGGTTAAAGAAAGAGGCGGAGGATTTCCCGGCACGAAAAGACAGCCTGGGAGAAGCAATACAGGCAGAGCAGGAGGCCGTCCGGTTTCGGAGGGAAAGACTTGACAAGGTGCTGGCAGAGGAAGGTTTTGCTTCCCTCTCTGACTACCTCCAGGAAGCTCAGATACTCTCTCAGATGGAACTGGAAGCGGAGACCCTGGAACAGGAGATAACCCGCTGCAGGGAACAGACCGAAGAACTGGAACGGCGGTACGGGGAACTGGAAGAAAAGTTGGATGCCGAGGATTTGAAGGGATTTGAACCCTGGCGTGAAAAATGGTCAGGGCATTATGAGAAGAAGGCTGCGGAGCACATCCGGAAACGGAAGGGCGGCTTCCGGATGTATCTCTTTGAACGTGCAGTACAAAATACCGGTTACAGCCTGCGGCACGGTGCATATCTGGCCGGCAGGGCGGCATATGTGGTGAAAGAAATGGTGCAGGCCGCAGAAGAGACTGACGGGCAGGGACGGAAGCGATGAATAGAAACCTGTGGATGATGTTCTATCAGAAGGATACTGGCGGGACAGTCCTTGGGACTGCCCGTTTTGGGTTAATCCCTGCCGGCAGGTGGTCAGGCTCTGTATAAAAAGATTAGCCGCCGGCCGGGGATATCGGCAGAGCCGGCAGGTGGTTCTCTGCCAGCACATCCAGACTGATTCTTATACGGGCACTCTATACCTGACGGCCGCAATAACCATCTCCTCCATCAATACCTCCCGCCTGCCAGTACTCAGATATCGCACGGCTTACACAAAACTTACATTTCCACTATAATCCCCACGGCATCCAAAGCCCTCTTTTTATTATGCAATATATCTAATTTATAATCCTTTTATTTAAATATAATTATATATTATATATAATAAATATCTATATCTTACTAAATCTTACAAACTTACAGGATTTTCCAACATAC
>SKEC01001819.1_pt1 | contig 15655 bp, 6 predicted proteins | sample 4826641 | NCBI WGS metagenome assembly SKEC01 (sample SAMN11008819, study PRJNA524170) | human gut metagenome | biome: Human fecal sample; material: Feces; isolation source: fecal sample from pouch patient p18, p21 | host: Homo sapiens | place: Israel: Tel-Aviv | collected 2015-12-22
TTGTCTTCAAACAGCTTTTTAGTCTGCTCATCGTCTGTGACTATCATAGCAGATACTGAGTTTTCCTTTGCCTCAAAATATGCAGCTACCCTGCCGCATTTTTTATCCTCAAGGAATATGTCAACCATGCCCTTTTTATCCTCGCCTCTTACTATACTAAGCTTCATACCTGTGACCCCGTCTGCAGTCTCTATTGGTACAATATAGTTTTCCTGTCTCGACATATTTGAAGCTATCCTTAGCTGACTGCACAATAGCTTCATCTGTCTGAGGTCTATTGAACCGGTGTGCCTATCCTCTATAATCATCGAATCCATAACATGCTCTGCTGTATCAGCCAGCGTTTCCTGCGCCTGCGCAAGCTCCTTTGGATTTTTGACCGACTCAGAAAACCGTCTGAGAGTCTCATCCAAAAGAGCCCTTGCCGTAGCACTGTCTCCACGCTTCCAGAGATTTCTTACTTCCTCTGACGGATTTTTCATTAGCCGTGACGCAGCCATGAGGTTTACCGCGGTTGTTTTTACATCATATTTCTCTAGAAAAGCATATACGTTCTCAGGCACCGAAACTGCCTGATTGAACTGTCTTAGCTGTTCTGTGACATATTGCTCTGACAGTGCGTTATCCTCGTCTGCCTCATATACAGCCTGCCTTAACTGCTCCGGAGTCATATCAAGCCAGCTGTCATACTGCACAAACTCCATCTTCTCAGGTGAAAGTGTATCAAGCACATCCCTTAGGCAGTTTGTATGATATGCGCTTTCTATCTGTGAGTCAATTTTAATGCCCCTGCTTACACTGTCCACTCCGGCAAAGGTATCGTCCACCTTATAGTCCATGGCACTCTTTCCTCGTACCCGTACCGCTGTAAGCAGATTTTTCATTGTAATATCTGCTCCCTGATTAACAAGTGAGCCTATCACAGCACCATCTGATTGCTCCACCTGTGAAATAAGCCTGTATATGCCTATATATGAGTCTCTTTCTTCCTCTGAGATTTCATTTTTCTTTTCAAGCTTCCAGAGAAACTCGCTGAATTTCTCATCCCTTTCGTCAGGATTTTCTGATTTTATCCGTCTGGCAGTTTCACTTATGTCACTCATGCTCATATCAAGCGGTGATATGCCTCTTTTTATCATCTCAATCGTCACCGCCGGTGTCATATCGCTGAATGCTCTCTGCACCTGCTCATCTACAGACTTTATCTGCTTTATATTGTCCTCTGTGATCTCGGTACTGTTGTACGCAAGTATCCGCACAGCCCTGCGATTGCTTTCAGATGTATCTATCTGAAGCTCTTTAAGTATATCATCCACATTCTGAAATGCTTTTGATATACTGTCTCCCATATCTGCCCGCGGTGATGTCATAAGAGTCTCATATCCTGAGGCTGCTGCTTCTAATGACTGCTTCATTGCTTTGCCTGCTGTATACAGCTCATACACAGTGTCATCAGCGGATTCCAGGGTCAGTACATAAGCCGGCTGCTGCTTCAGCTGATTGAAAATATCACATACATTATTGTACATACGTACCCTATCATCAGATGCCTCTACACTGCTCTCACCAAACAGCGCTCCGTAGTATTTATTTTCCTGCTGCTTAAGCAGCTCCACTACACGTTCAATAGGCTCTGTGTCTATTGAAACTCCTTTTTTTATGAGTGAAAGGTTGGCTTCTGCTGTCATGGAAAGTCTCGCTTCCTCAAGCTTTCTTTGAGCTGTCACAAGCCTTGCTTCCCGGCTGTCTGTAATCTGATTATCCGCAGCTTTATTTGCTGAGGCTTGCGATGCTGCACTATCCTTGCCTCTTGCAGCTATAAGCTTTGACAGATTCTCTATCGTGACAGGTATGTTATCTGACTCTAATGTGACAATGTCATCTGCGGTCGCCTCACCTAATACATCACAGGCTTTCTTTGCCATGTCAAATGTCAGACCATCTTGTGACATAGTGGCATCTGTAGCCTTTTTTCCCATTGCCAGTGCTTCTGTCACTGCCCTTGCATAAAAATCACTGCTCACATTTTCTTCTGCTGCGTTGATGCAGTCTACCTGATTCGCAAGTAGCACATTATCAGGTGTAACGGCTATATCTTCATCTATCAGCCATCTGCACTGATTCAGATTCTCATCACTACTGTCTATATGAGCTTCCTCTAATATCTGTTTAAGCTGTGGCTTAAGCTCCTCAAACAGCTCATCTGATATCTCCGTCATTTTGGTTTTCTGCCTGTAATCTTGTACCTGACTGCTGCTGTACGTAGCCTTGTATACATTGGAAACCGTCGGATTCATGTTATTTCTGACCAGATATGCCTTTGTCTCATTGGATATATTTGTAAGGCTCTTTGCCCGGTCTATGGCATCTGTACCTGCCTTTATATTATCATCTGTAGCAGGAATATCATATGCTTTCATCTGATTGACAAGCATGGCCGCTTCAGTCTGGCTTCCCGTGATGTCTGTAAGCTGCTCCATGCTCAGATCATCTCCATATATGGATATATCTACACCTGCCTTTGCCAGCACTGCTTTTATCTTATCGGTCTCAGTGACAATGACATCGTAGCCGTCATCCTTTGCAGCTTTGTAATCATCACTCGTTGTGGTGCTTGCAGTGACAATCATATCATTTCGCCTGTTTTCTGAGGTCTGATTCATGTCATTTAGCAGATTTTCTGCCATATCTGTGTCATCGCTGTTCCCGGCTTCGTTTTTAGCCTGTGGTCTTGCATATATCGTATCCGACATATCAACAGAGTTTGACGAACCGACAACAGCCGCCTTTTTTGACATATTGTCACTGCTGTCTGTCTTTATGTAGTCTGACACACGCATACCCGCTGTCATGTCATTTATGGTTTTTGTGTCCGTATTTTTCGTATCTGTGCTTTTATTAATCAAATTCTCTATCTGCATATTTCCTGCTCCGTGCCCTGCATATATACCATCTCTGCAGCCTTTATTTGTGGATATTTTTTGCTCATATGTGAGGGGGTGGTTCTGAATAGTTATCTTTTTACTATATATCGACATATAATACGCAAAAATAAAGACCGCGCCTTAAATTGGCACGGTCCTTTACCCTGCTGTTTACCGGTATATTAGTATTTAAATACAGCAACTCCGTAAGGCGCAAGTGGATAAGCAAATGAAAATGGTCTGCCGTCACACTCTGATTTGACTGCCTTATAGTCCAGCTTCTTATATGACTGTTTTGCTGCCTTGCCTCTGCCCTTTGCAGCCTTCTTTACAGGCGCTTGTACCGTTTTGCCGGTAAACTTAGGATCCTCACTATCTAAAACGAGCTGATATGTCTTGTGCTTTGGCACTCCGACTCTGTAATCAGGTCTCTCTACCGGTGTGAAATTGATGACAAAGAGCATATTATTCTTGCCATCCTTACTCTTTCTGATAAAGCTGAAGATGCTTCTGTCTGCATCGTTTGCATTTATCCATTCAAAGCCTTCCCAGCTTGAATCCAGCTCATACAGACAGCGGTTTCTCCTATAGAGGTGAAGCAGCTCCTTTACCCAGTTCTGGATCTTTTTATGCTCCGGATTCTCAAGCAGATACCAGTCGAGTTCTCTTTCCTCACTCCACTCCTGCTTCTGTGCAAACTCCTGTCCCATGAAAAGAAGCTTCTTTCCACAGTGTCCCATCATAAATGCATATCCTGCCATGAGGTTCTTGAATTTATCCCCTTCTAAGCCCGGCATTTTGTTGAGCATAGAACACTTCAGATGTACCACCTCATCATGTGACAGTACCAGAATATATTTCTCACTCTCATTATAGCTCATCGCAAATGTCATCTTGTTGTGGTTATTTTTACGGAAATATGGATCCAGCTTCATATAATCAAGGAAGTCATGCATCCATCCCATGTTCCATTTGTAGCTGAAGTTCAGTCCGTCTTCCTCTACCTTGCCTGTTACCTTTGGCCATGCGGTAGACTCTTCGGCTATCATTACAGTTCCGTGATTTCTTCCAAGTATGAGTGTATTGATATGCTTGAAAAACTCTACTGCCTCGAGGTTCTTATTTCCTCCAAACTTGTTTGGCACCCACTGTCCGTCGTTCTTTCCATAGTCAAGATAAAGCATTGACGCAACTGCATCCACACGGAGTCCGTCTACGTGGTAATTTTCTATCCACATAAGTGCACTTCCGATAAGGAAGTTCTTTACTTCATTCTTACCGTAGTCAAATATCTTTGTGCCCCAGTCGGGATGCTCTCCCTTTCTTGGGTCTGCATACTCATATGTGGCTGTTCCATCGAAATTGGCAAGTCCATGCGCATCCTTTGGGAAATGTGCAGGTACCCAGTCGAGGATTACTCCGATATTATTTTTATGGCACTGATCAACAAAGTATGCAAAATCCTCAGGCTCTCCATACCTCGATGTAGGTGCATAGTAGCCTGTCACCTGATATCCCCATGAGCCATCAAACGGATACTCTGAAATACCCATAAGCTCAATATGTGTATATCCCATAGTTTTCACATAGGATATGAGTGATTTTGCAAGCTCCCTGTATGTATAAAAGCCCTCATCATCCCTGCCCGGATGTCTCATCCATGAGCCCGGATGACACTCATATATAGCCATAGGTGAAGAATATACATCAGCATCTGACTTTGCTGCTCTCTTATCCATCCACTCTTTGTCAGTCCATGTGAAGTGCTCGATATCTGTGATGATTGACGCTGTTCCCGGACGAAGCTCTGCGTAGTTTGCGTATGGATCCGCCTTGTACAGCTTATCACCCTGTTCAGTGACTATAATAAACTTATACATCTGACCCTTTTGCGCTCCCGGTACAAAAAGCTCATACACTCCCATGGTTTCCGGCTCTACACGCTTCATCTCATGACTGGTCTCATTCCAGTCGTTAAACTCACCAAACACGTATACTTCCCTCGCATGTGGCGCCCAGACGTCAAAGCACACTCCTTTTTTTCCTTTGCGCTCAGCTAAGTGAGCACCCATCTTCTTGTAGATATCATAGTGTGTTGCCTGACCGAACAGGTAACAATCCATTGCTGTAAAATTACACATATATATACCCCCCATAAGTATTTATTTTTCCCTGAAATGATCCTCTTTGAGTACAATTCGGTCATCATCTGTATATCGCCTGGCTGTCAGAATACTTATAGCCTTCTTAAGTCCGCTGTGAGCCTCCCTGTCTATGGCCTCGTCAATTATATCCTTGACCTCTGTCAGAGTGGTAGCCTGGTCTATCCTCTCAATATTGCTGATTCTGTTATGCAATGCCAGAATAGCCATCTCATCTATCTTGTACCCAAGCTCTGCAGAGTACGATTTGGCAAACAATACGAGTTCATCATTTGTAAAAATAGGAACCGATATCTTTTCCGTGAACTTGGATGCAAAGCCCTCATCCATTGAGAGAGCCTTCTTTATACCCTTTGATGTATCCTCAAGTATATAGAGTGTTCCTGTAATATCATGCTCCATCAAAAATGATAGCTGGGCAGCTATGCTGCGGTCGATATCACCGGCTCTTTCTATGATGAGACAGCCTCCTGTTATCTTTCTGACTACCTGCTGCACATCCTTTTTATTGAGTGCGGCAGCATCAATCTTGCCCATCTTTCCTGTAAGCTGTTCACCATCTTTTTGTAATACCTTTATAAAGCTTGTAGCAAGCATTGTCTTTCCGCAACCCTGCTCTCCCTGTATAATGAGGTTGCCTGTGGATGCGTTTTCTTTCCTGTTGAAATGATCAAGCACTGCATTATATGCCTTGCAGATCTGATCCTCCATACCCTTTACCGGTATGAAATATGAAAATATAGCTTTCTGTTCGCTTGTAAGCTCTTTTATATGTTTTGTTTCTTTCAATTTCGAGTCATCTTCTTCGCTGTCTAAATCCTCCGGCAATGAAATATCCGGCATTTTTCTTGTCTTAGCCATATCCAGCTTCTTCTCCAGTCCCGGATTTTTTGCTGTCATCTTGGCTATTTCCTGCTCGATAAATGATGTCACATGATCAAAATCTCTCTTCTCAGAAACGTTTTCTTTCTCCTGTGAAGTCTCATCATCTGATGTATCATCATCGACATTTAACATATCATCTGTTATTTCAGGCATCATGGTAGTCGGCTGCATGAGTATCTCGTCTTTCTCAGACTCCTCTGCCATAATTATATCCTCCGGCTCTCCAACCGGTTCCCTGGCTTCATCTGCAGCCTCTTCAGGTACTTCCCGTGACTCCTGCACTTCTTCTATAGCTTCGTCTATAGCCTCTTCCGGTGCTTCCTGCGGCTCCTGTGCTTCGTCTATAGCCTCTTCCGGTGCTTCCTGCGGCTCCTGTACTTCATCCACAGTCTCCTCTGCATAAAGCTCCTGCATATCCGGTTTCTGCTCTTCTTCAGGCTCCTTCACGGCAGCTTTCTGCTCTATAATATCAACCGGGACCTTCAAATACTCCTCCTCAAGAAGTTCCTTCGGAGTGACACCTGCATCCAGCTTTGGAATGACATCATTTAGTCTCTCCATGATGTCTCCTGCCTCCTGAAGTGCTCTTGCCTTAGCTGACTCAAGCTTCTGCTGCTCAGCCTCTTTAAGGGCAATTTCAGCCGCATGTCTGGTCTTTTCCCATTCTTCAAGCACATCCTGTATAGACATCTGTCCTGTAATCTGATGCTCAAGCTGAGTCTTTTCACTCATGACCATAGACATCTGTCCGTCAGCGTCTTCACCCAAAAGCTCCTTGAAATTCAACTTAAGTGAACCATCTATCTCTTCATCTGTAGCGATATGCTCTGTCTCTTCCGGCTGCTGTACATACTCTTCCTGCTCCTTTTCGAGCTTGAGATAAGGAATATCCTCAACTATCTTTTTGATGGTATCCATCGTATCAGCAACTTCATTCTTGCCCTTGGCCTCCATGATCTGCTGCATACCCTTGGCAATCTCCTGCTGTAAATTTACAGTATTGAACTTCTCCTGATTTACAGTAATCTGCGGAATAGTTACGTCATCATGCACTATCTCTCCGCCCTTTACCATCTCCATGGCACCTATCTCAGTGACCTCAGCCTCATCCTTTATCTTAGCCGGCTTTTCCTTCTCTGCCTTGAATCGTCTGTACTTTTCCTCCTGAGCCTTGGTAAGTGGCTGATAAAGCATCTTAAGCTCCAGCGCACGCTCCACATATGGTCCGTCTCCGAACCACAGAATGAGCTCATCGCAGGCATCTATACACTTATCGGCTTTTCCGGCCTTGTGGTATAGATATGCAAGCTCATATGCCCACTCCTCAGTGTATTCTTCATCCTTGTACTCTTCAAGAATAGTGATAAGCTCATCAAATGAAGCTCCCTGCCCTTTTTTGATGGCATATCTTAATACATACTTCATATCATCATGAGGCGCTATCTCAACAAACTCATCATAATACTCTGTAGCAGCATCATAATCCCCCATCTTGATGGCGACCTCAGCCAGTCTGTATATAATCATCCTGCCGATTGGTGAACGGTCATAGGCCATTAAAAGTATGTCCCTTGCATCCTGGTATCTTTCGGCCTTCTCGTAGATTTCGCCGATTTTAACGAGTGTATTTACATTTTTAATTTTGTTCCAATTTATGCTATCCGCAATCTCTGCTGCGCTCATATAGCCCTCCTCGGCGCTTAGGGCTTTTATCTGATCCAGCTTGAGATTGTATTCGTATTTATCCACTTATTTCACCTACTCGTATTTAAGCTTATTATTTTTTGTATCTACGCCTGTTGTCTTTGTATAATCCCTTGTGTCCTCAGGAAGCTTCTTTTTCCTGAGAGCATAATTAACAACTCTTTTCACAATATAGTATATCACAGCAAAGGTTGGAACACCAAGTAACATTCCAAGAAAACCAAACATTCCTCCGCCGATTAGTATGGCAAACATAACCCAGAAGGTCGAAAGACCGGTAGATGAGCCAAGTATCTTAGGCCCTATTATATTACCATCCACCTGCTGCAGCACGACAATAAATATCAGAAGATAAAGCGCATGCCACGGACTCTGAATTACTACTATGAGTAACGATGGAATTGCACCGATAAACGGTCCGAATACCGGAATCACATTTGTGACGCCGATAATCACTGCAACGAGCACCGATGATGGAATCCTTAAAATCAGACATCCGAAATATGCAATCACACCTATAATCAGTGAATCTATAATCTTACCGCTTATGAAGCCTCCAAAAATCTCATTTGTCTTTCTGATCGTCTCAATGATGATATTGCCTGTCTTTGGCTTGCAGACAGCATATATTATCTTTTTGCTCTGTCCTGCAAGAGTCTCCTGAATACTCATCACATAGACCATCACGATTATTCCGATAATAAAATTAAATAAGCCTCTGACTACCGAAATCACACCGGTTGTAATCTGTGCAACATACTTCTGTGCCTCAGGAATCAGCTTTTCTGTGGCATAATCCTCAATGTAGTCGGTTGCATTCTGTAAACCTGTGCTCGCGAGCTCAGCAATTTTGCTGTCCCCGAAATTGCCGTTCTTTATCATGTTGATGAATGCCGCAACATCATTTGGCAGTGTCTTCATAAGTCCTGATATACTTGCTATGACAGAAGGCACAATAGCCGCAATGAGGAGCGAAATAATCGCTACCAGAATAATAACCGAGCCTGTGATTGCAAGAGCTCTTGAAACCTTTCGCAGCTTGCTTTCGCTTTTCATCTTTTTGGAAAGAAGCTTTTTAAAGCATCTTTCCAGCCACAGCATGACAGGATTCATCAGGTATGCAAGCACAAGTCCCATTATAATAGGCATTGCTGCCGCAAGCAGCTTGCTCCATATGCCTGCAAAGCCCTCAAATCTGTACAGTGCAAAGAAAAACAGTATACTGACTGCAAACGTGACAAATACCATGACACCTATTCTGATCAGATGTGGCCATTCCTCACGCCCCGGGTGCGAATTCTGCTTCGCACCCTTATCTGCATTTATCTCAATGTTTGATTTTTTACCAGCTTTTCCGGTTTCTTCCATCGGATTAAACTCTCCTTATTTACGATTATAGTTGATGAGACATCCCTTTAATATTATCTCTCTTTCATCATCTGTGAGCTCACCCATCTTCAGTGTAAATGGCTTTAATTCACCATCCTTGACAACATATGCCTCAAACTCCGTCTTTGCATCCTCGATTTCCTTCTTGATTCCCGGAAGGAAGATATAGTCGAGGTTGTGGAACGGAAGCTCTCCCTCATCGATGATGAATGGAAGCATTCCCCAGTTGATAAGGTTTGAACGGTATCTCTTTGTGGCATACTCGTTTGCGATATTTGCCCAGCCTCCGAGTACCTTCTGGCAGCTGGCAGCCTGCTCTCTTGCTGAGCCGTCACCCGGCTTAACAGCAAAAATTGTGCTTCCGAAGCCCATATTCTCATGGCTTGCCTCAGGGAATTTTTTCTTTACTACTCCCATGATTTCAGCAACCTCAGGAACAGCCTTTCCTGCGCACTCACCACTCTCTATAGCCTTCTGGGCCTTCTGGATTTCCTTTGCTCTGCCTACATACTCAGGATCCTTTCTTGAAAGTGCGAACTCTGCAAGTCCAAGAGGGTTTGAACGATATGAAGATGTCTCTCCTGAAGGAATGAGCTCATCTGTTGTAGTAACAGGATCATGAATCTCTGAAACCACCTTAAGGAGCATATTCTCCGGAAGCGCACTCATTGCCGGCCAGTCCTTAATGTTTGGTCCGAACTGGATTTCAACTGAAGGATCTGCCACTCCATGGCTGTCAAATACACGGTTCTCATATATAGTCTTGTCAAAGAAATATTTTGGCTTTGTAAAGTTGACATCAATATCCGCTGCTGATGTAAGGAAGCCCTTGTTTGCTGCTGTTGCAGCGATTGAACGTGCATCCATGAGTGCCACTGAGCTGATCTGTCCGTTCTGTACCTTAGAACCCTCTCTGTTAGGGAAGTTTCTTGTTGAATGACGGATAGAGAATGCGTTGTTGGCAGGTGTATCTCCTGCACCAAAGCAAGGTCCGCAGAAAGCAGTCTTTACGATTGCACCTGTCTCAAGAAGCTTTGCTACAGCTCCGTTTTTCACAAGCTCCATGTATATTGGAGTAGATGCCGGGTAAACACTCAGTGTAAACTCGTCTGCTCCGATTGAATGTCCGTTTAATATGTCAGCCGCATCGCAGATATTCTCAAATCCACCGCCTGCACAGCCTGCGATGATTCCCTGGTCTACATACAGTTTTCCGTCTCTTACCTTACTCTTTAAATCAAGCTTCACCTTGCCGTCAAAGCTTACCTCAGCTCTCTTCTCACAGTCATCGAGAATATCCATGAGGTTTGCATTGAGCTCATCGATAGTGTAAGTATTGCTTGGGTGGAATGGCATAGCTATCATTGGGCGGATCTGGCTTAAATCAATCTCAATAAATCTGTCGTAGTAAGCCACCTCACCCGGATTAAGCTCCTTGTGGTCCTCAGCCCTACCGTGAATCTCAAAGAATTCCTTAACCTGGTCATCTGTTCTCCAGATAGAAGAAAGACATGTAGTCTCTGTTGTCATAACATCGACACCTATACGGAAGTCAACGCTCAGATTAGACACACCCGGTCCTACAAACTCCATAACTTTGTTCTTTACAAATCCGTTTCCGAATACCTCTCCGATAATTGCAAGTGCGACATCCTGTGGTCCAACGCCCTTGATTGGCTCTCCTGTCAGGTAAATGCCTACTACCTCAGGCATATCAATATCATATGTCTGTTCAAGAAGCTGCTTAACAAGCTCAGGTCCACCCTCGCCGACTGCCATAGTACCAAGTGCACCATAACGTGTATGTGAATCAGAACCAAGTATCATTTTTCCGCCGCCGGCAAGCATCTCTCGTGCAAACTGATGGATAACTGCCTGATGAGGTGGTACATAGATTCCGCCGTACTTCTTTGCACATGTGAGACCAAACATGTGGTCATCCTCATTGATTGTTCCACCAACTGCACAAAGGCTGTTGTGACAGTTTGTAAGTACATACGGGATAGGGAATTTCTCAAGTCCTGAAGCTCGTGCTGTCTGGATGATACCTACAAATGTGATATCATGCGATGTAAGCTTATCAAACTTAATCTGAAGCTTGTCCATATTGCCGGATGTATTGTGCTCCTTTAAAATACCGTAAGCAATTGTCTCCTGCTTAGCTGTCTGTTTATCGATGTCCATGCCGGTCTTGCTTTTGACAGCTGCCTGAGCCTCTGGTCCATCAATTATTACTTCCTTACCGTTTAAAAGGTAAGCACCATTTTCATATAATTTCACTTATTCTACCTCCGTATGTGTATTTCAAAATTCTTTTATTTACTATTATATAATATTATAGGTAATTGTGGCAATAAATAAATCACCATCTACCTTAATTTCGAATTTTCCTCCCATCAAATGGGTCAGATTCTTTGCAATCGAAAGTCCAAGTCCACTTCCTTCAGTGGTTCTCGATCTCTCTCCCCTCACAAAACGCTCTGTCAGGTCTACATTTCCGTTGCTTACTATGTCAAGCTCGTTCTTAGACACATTCTTTATTGTAAAAACTGCCTTTTTATCTGCCTTTTCAAGCTCTACATATACTCTGGTATTTTCCAGTGCATATTTTGCGGCATTAGTATACAGATTTTCAATAGAGCGGTAAAGCTGACGCCCATCCGCATAGATAAATATCTGTTCTGATGGAATTTTTGTAACTATTGTCAGATTTCTCGACTCAAATCGCTCATTGAATTCACCTCCGGTCTGGTATAAAAGCTCAACCAGATCAAGCTTTTGCATATTGAGCTTCACATTTCCCGAGGTAATCTTTGATGTCTCTACCAAATCCTCTGTAAGCTGCTTTAAGCGCTGTGACTTTTCCTCCAGCACATGTATATAGTATTTGGCATTTTCATTTTCCAGATTTTCCCTCTTAAGCAGGTCAACATAGTTGACTATTGAAGTCAGAGGTGTCTTTATATCATGTGATACGTTTGTTATTAGGTCTGCCTTTAGTTTTTCATTTTTAAGACTCTCATTTACCGAGCTCATAAGACCCTGGCGTATATGGTTGACAGCCTCCGCCACCTTTTTCTGCTGCCCATGAAACTCATTGACATTGAGTGTAGTGTCAAGCGCTCCTTCCGAGATAGCTTCAAGTGCCTCCTGTATGCGCATTATCTCTTTGTTTTTTTGTGTGTGGATATCCTTTTTCTCAATAACTCTTTTCAAAAGCTCATAGCCCTTGTACATCAGGCTGTGTGTGTAAAGTATATTGCCTTTTATCTTCCTTACAATGCTCTGGTATAAAATAATAAAAGCCAGATCAAACAAAAAAGTAAATGTGCCGGCCGTCATAATGAGTGATGCATAGTCAAAATGCTGGTTTTTTACGCCTGAAATCACTTTTCCCATAAATACCATGAGCAATGTAAATATCACTAGCATCACATCAGAGTATACCTTGTCAATCGGTAAATAGTATATTGTGTAATCATCCTCTGATTTTCTGCCTGCCACGTTTGCCATATATGCCAGGCTCACAAAGCTGCCTACCAGGCCCGCAAGCGATATTAGTGTATATATATCAATATTTTCATGCGCATCGTGCCTGAATGCATAGCCTGTGGCAAACACTCCTGTCACCATAAGTATCATGAATAGCTGATGCAAAACTATGACCGCTGCTTTTTTTCCTATCGTATACTGCTTCATTTGTTGTCCTCTATCTTATAGCCTACTCCCCAGACCACCTTCAGATAGCGTGGCTCCTTAGGATTTATCTCTATTTTTTCCCTGATATGTCTGATGTGCACAGCAACTGTATTATCGGCGCCTATCGCCTCCTCGTTCCATATGCTCTCATATATTTCGTTTATTGAGTAGACCTTTCCCTTATTTTTAAGGAGTAAAAGCAGTATATTGTATTCAATCGGTGTGAGCTTTACCTCCTCACCATCCACAGTCACCTTTTTTAAATCATCATTTACCAAAAGGCCTCCGGCTTCATAAACCTTGTCTCCGGCTGCATCATTGCTTGACAGAGTGGTATATCTGCGAAGCTGTGACTTTACCCTTGCCACAAGCTCAAGCGGATTAAAAGGCTTTGTGACATAATCATCAGCTCCCACATTGAGGCCTAAAATCTTGTCAGCATCCTCTGTCTTTGCCGATAGAATGATTATCGGCACCCTGCTTTCCTTTCGTATCTGCAAAGTGGCTCTTATTCCGTCGAGCTTTGGCATCATGACATCTATTATCATGAGGTCTATTTTTTTATTCTTCATAATTTCAACCGCCTGTATGCCGTCGTAAGCCTTCTCCACGTCGTAGCCCTCCTGCATCAGGTAAATCTCAATTGCCTCAACTATTTCCTTGTCGTCATCACAAACTAATATTGTCATATTATCCTCCTTCTATGAATTTTGAACAGAAACCTTCTCCTGCCGTTAGTCAGCTATATTTTATCAGATTATCCACTTTGTTTTTCTTAAAATCTGCTTAATATTACCCACTTTTAAATATAAGCCAAAAAGCAGCCGTTCTGTTTTGAACTGCTGCTTTATATTACATAGGTGTGTTTCATTTCCCTTTATTTCCGGTGATGCTCTGCCACATTCTGTGGATACCGTCTGTGAGCTCCTTCCCTTCCTTTGTGTTGATAACAGGTGGATTGCCGGCTTTTCTGCTTATTGCCTTATAATCCTCATCAACAGACGATTTTGAGCCGGCAGCCTTGGCTTCATCCTTATCATTGCTATGATTTAATCCGGCATCAGGTGTATCGTCTGCAAGCTTCACTTCACCCACTACACCATCTCCCAGGTCCTCGCCCTCAGCAAGTCCCAGTTTTCTGATATAATCCATATTTACCTTGATTTCAGTCTGTCTGTTTGCATAGATAGACTTCTCTTCCTTGTCAATAGTACGCTCCTCTACTGGCTTACCTGCATTTTTCTGACGTTCTATCTCCTTATTTCTGTCATCGATAATCTTAAGATACTTCTCCGTATCGGACAAATCCTGAAGCTGTCCCTTGAGCTCATACTGGTTAGTTTTAACTATCTTCTCCTGTTCTGCAATCTTATCCTTCATATTCTTGCACAGCTTTTCAAGTGACTCGTTGGTATCATTGATGATATCACGCACTCTTGAAAGCGCCTCATCCGTATAGATAACCGATGCTGCATACACATCCTCAGCCTTTCTGCTTGCATCCCAGACTATCTGATCCCCCTTCTTTCTGAACTCTCTCTCTGCGTGATTGCGACTCTGCTCAGTAAGCTCATACTCATCCTGCATTGCATATATACACTTATTCAGCTCAGCAAGTAAATCTATCATTTGCTGCTTGTTTATGATCACCCTGCTCGGCTCCGGCTTATACGGCTCCGCCTTTGAGAGCATGATATGAATTTCTCTTAGTACCTTTTCTGTTTTATCGTTCGCATTCATTTTCTATTTCCTCGGATTTAAATTAACATTATAACTATTCAGGGTGTTTCTGAATACTCACCACTTACCCATATTTTATATGAAAATCCGCTTCTCGTAAATAGCCAAATGAATAATAGTAGTTACTATAATTAAATCAATCCCGCTGCCGCATTTCTCAGCTCGTCTGCCGCATGCTTTATCTCTGCGGCCTGCTCTTCACTCACATTTCCGGGCTTTGTTCTCGAAATAAGCTTCTTCACATATGAAAGTGACGATTTCACACTTTTTTTCTGTGCGCTGTCCATAGCCTTTCTTTTTTCCTTGTCAGCCATGACATTTTCCACCTGGCGCACAAGCGTATCAGCCTCACTTCTTGCATCAATATAAGCCTTTCTCTGTCCGTCTGTTGCCTCATACTCCTGCGCCTCACGGATAGCCTGCTCAATCTCAGAATCAGACAAATTTGAGCTTGCGGTAATCGTAATCTCCTGATGCTTTCCTGTGCCCAGGTCCTTTGCAGAAACCTGCACAATGCCGTTTGCATCTATATCAAACGTCACCTCTATCTGCGGCACACCTGCCGGAGCCGGCTTGATGCCCTTTAGCCTGAAGTTTCCAATCAGCTTATTGTCCCTTGCAAACTGCCTCTCACCCTGCAGTACCTTTATATCTACAGAGGTCTGGAAGCTTCCTGCAGTTGTAAAAATCTGGCTGTATCTCGTAGGAATAGTCGTATTTCTGTCAATAATTTTGGTTGAGACACCACCAACTGTCTCAATTCCGAGTGAAAGCGGTGTGACATCCATCAGTATAATCTCTGCCGCACTGCTGCCTGCGACAATTGCTCCACCGAGCTTGCCACCCTGTACTGCTGCACCGAGTGCCACGCACTCATCAGGATTTAGGTTGTGTGAAGGCTCTTTTCCTGTAATTCTTCTGACCTCCTCAACAACAGCCGGCACACGTGTAGAGCCTCCTACCAACAGCACCATTCCAAGCTCTGCTGCGGAAATCCCCGCATCTGAAAGTGCCTGATTGACAGGAATAGCAGTTCTCTCCACCAGATCCTTTGTTATCTCATTAAACTCAGCCCTTGTGAGGTTCATCTCCATGTGGACCGGCTGTCCCTTTACAGTGGTGATAAATGGCAGGTTGATAGTGGTTGAGGAT
>SKEC01001826.1_pt1 | contig 15594 bp, 21 predicted proteins | sample 4826641 | NCBI WGS metagenome assembly SKEC01 (sample SAMN11008819, study PRJNA524170) | human gut metagenome | biome: Human fecal sample; material: Feces; isolation source: fecal sample from pouch patient p18, p21 | host: Homo sapiens | place: Israel: Tel-Aviv | collected 2015-12-22
CGTTGTCCATCGTCACGATCTCGCAGATGGCGCGGCCCGTGGGGGTGCCGGCGAGACCGCCGATGCCGGTCTCGCGCAGGTCCTTGCTCATCGCGTTGCCGACCTCGGCCATCGCGTCAATGACCTCGTCCGCGGGGATGTGCCCCACGACCCCGGCCAGCGCCATGTCGGCGGCGGAGACCGCGTTCATGGCACCGATGACGTTGCGCTTGATGCAGGGAATCTCCACAAGACCTGCCACGGGGTCGCAGACAAGGCCCTCAAGGTTGGTCAGCGCCATGGCGAACGCCTCGGCGCACTGCTCTGCCGTGCCGCCCTTGATGTCCACCAGCGCCGCGGCGGCCATGCCGCTGGCCGCGCCGACCTCGGCCTGACAGCCGCCCTCGGCCCCGGCCAGCGTGGCACGCGCGGCAACGACCTGCCCGAACCCGGCAGCGATATACAGGGCGCGGTGCACGGCGGCCTCGTCGGCCAGCCCGCGTCGCCGCAGCGGCAGCAGGACCGCAGGCAGCACGCCGCAGCTTCCCGCCGTGGGCGCGGCCACGATGCGCTTCATGCAGGCGTTGCACTCGGCGGTTTTCAGTGCCTCGGCCATGACGTCGGCAAAGTAGCCGTCGGCGTAGAGCACGCCGCGCGCCGCTGCCGCGTTGACCTTGGCCGCATCGCCGCCCGCAAAGCCGCTCATCGAGCGGTCTGCGCCGCAGTAGCCGTCGCTGGTGGTCTGCATGACTGCCCACAGACGGTGCATCTCGGCCTCGCTTTCGGCGCGGGTCAGGCCGCTTTCGGCCAGATCACTCTCAAGGATGACCTCATACAGCGGCTTGCCGCTCTCCTTGCAGAGGTCGATCATCTCATGCACGGATGAAAATGCCATCTTTCCCGCCCCCTTACAGATTCAGAATCGTGACCTTGACGATGCCCGGCTGGCTGCCCAGCTGCCCGGCGATCTCGTCCGGGATAGGCTCGTCGCACTCCAGCACCATGACGGCGTAGCCGCCCGCCGTCGAGCGGTAGAGCTGCATCGTGGCAATGTTGACGCCGTGCTGGCTCAAACAGGTGGTGACGGCTGCCACATGGCCGGGCGTGTCCTGGTTGTGGACGATCAGTGTGTTGTGGTCTCCGCCAAAATTCGTCGTGATGCCGTCAATCTGGCAGATGTTGATCCGCCCGCCGCCGATGGACGCGCCGACAACCTCGAGCTTACGGCCCGACGCACCGGTCAGACGCAGCACTGCCGTGTTGGGGTGCGCGCCGCGCAGGTTTGTGGTGCCGATCTTAAAGTGCAGCCCGGCCTCCTTGGCAATAGAAAAGCTGTGCGGGATGCGGTCATCGTCCGGCTGCATGCCCAGCAGCCCGGCGACAAGCGCCCGGTCCGTGCCGTGGCCGCGCCCCGTGGCGGCAAAGCTGCCGTAAAGCAGGATCTCGGCCTCGGCAGGCTGCTCCCCCAGAAGCCGCCGCGCCGTGCTGCCGATGCGCACCGCACCCGCCGTGTGGCTGCTGGACGGCCCCGTCATGACCGGGCCGAGCACATCAAATAACCGCATAACGGACACCTCACTTATAAAATGGTATAGAATGAGTATAGCGGATTTGCCGCGGGATTGCAAGGCACGGGCAGAAAAGGAAGAAAATGTTAAGAATAACAACACTTCCATGACAAATTTTTACGTTTATCGGGGAAAGTGTTTGAAAAATGCGGAGAGATGTTGGAGACAAACCGTTTCCGGGATGGCACGGAAACGGTAGTACGATACGAAGATTGTGTGTAGGCACCGACGTAGGCACCCGTTGTGTTTTCTGGTGCTTTAGGGCGTTTTTTACGAATGTTTACGAACGGAAAATATAAAAAGAATCAGCCGATATTCAACGTGTTAGCGTTAAATATCGGCTGATTTGGCGGAGTAAGAGAGATTTGAACTATAATTATGATGCAAACCACATTTAATCTAATAAAATCCAGACAAGTAAAACATCATTACAGCATCACTTATTTACAATCCAGTTAAGTTGCTCAAAATGCATTTATATTGTGTTGTGGGTAAAACCGTGGGTCAAAAAGCGACCTTGCAAAGCACTTGACAGCACTACCAAGTATGGCTATAATAGATTATAGAAAAGGCGCTGCGACAAGCGGTTGGTCCTTGACGAGAGAGTTCATTTGAGAACCGTCACCGTGCAGGGTGGCGGTTCTTGCTTTTTACAGTGATCGTTACCGTAAGTCCGAAGACATGGAAAGTCAATGTAATTGGCATTGCCTCACCCCCTTTCGGGAAGTGTGGCCAACCGCCTGCCGTGTTGTGCAGCGCCTTACCGCCGAAGCGGCAATAATAGGATACCACATTTCGACACGCCACGCAATAGGTAAAATAAGTACAGAAAAGCCCCCCGGTGGTTACAAGCCGCCGGGGGTGATTTAGTTTATTGACACGATTCGCGCATCACAGCGCCCACCTCGCCCGCTGAAAATACGCTGCTGTACTTGCTGCCAGTTCAACCGGCGTCTGCTTGGCTGCGTAAATATTTTGCGTCAGGTTAAAGCCGTTGCTGCTGCCCTTACCGCGTCTGTAGCTGTCCGCTTCATCAGCTGTCAGCACCATCTCGCCGCGATGCAGGTTTGCAACGTAGTTGTTATACGGAACATAATCCATGCCGCCTGCGTGGCTGCCGTCTGACCCGCTGTTTACGCCTACATTAACAGAGCGGTTCCCGAACAGGCTGTCCCACAAACCATTGAACCAGCTGACAAGGCCGTCCCAAGCTGCCGAAATGCCGTCAATAATGCCATCAATGACCGCGTCGCCCATCTGCATTGCGCCTTCTACAATGTCCGGCAAATGCTCTATAAAGTAGGTCAGCAGGGTTTCCACGATAGATGCAGCGGCAAGCATAATGTCCGGCAAGTGTTCCGAAACGCCCTCTACAAACGCAATCAGCATTTGTCCGGCAGTGTCAAGCATCTGCGGCAAGTTTTCATTCAGCTTTGAAACCAGCGTCAAAACGATTTGCAATGCAGATTGTGCAACGGTTGGCAGCATTTGATAGATGCCGTTTCCCAGCACGGTTATAATCTGAATTGCCGAATCAATAAGTTGCGCCGCGTTGGTGCTGATTCCCGTAACAAGCGTCTGCACGATGTTCACGGCAGACTGTGCCAGCTGCGGCAGAACGGTTTCAATCAAGCTCGGCAGCTCTGCCATGATGGGCGGGACAAGGCTCTCTATCAGCTTAGCGGCGCCGTTCAGGGCGACTTCTACGCGGGGAATGATATTGCTTGCCGCTGTAGTTGCGCTATCCACAAAGTTGCTGATAAGCTGCCCAAAATTGGCATTATCGTCCGCAACACCTGTGACAAGGTTTGCCCATGCGGCTTTTGCGGCGCTCAAGCTGCCAGAAATCGTGGTAGACGCTTCTTTTGCTGTTGTGCCGGTGATGTCGTACTCTGTCTGAATATCATGGATTGCAAGGATAATGTCCGAAAAGCTGTCAATGCTATAATCTGTGTATTTACCCTGTGCCGCATTGAGCTTGTTTGCATCATCCAGCAAGCGCTCCATTTCTTCTTTAGTGCCGCCATAGCCCAATTTCAGGTTATCCAATAACTGGAACTGTCCCTTTGCAAAGCCATTGTATGCGGCTTGTACGCTATCGGCGGAACTGCCGAATTTGTTCCAGTTGTCGGCCATGTCAGATACAGCCATATTAGACAATTCCGCTGCCTTTTCCGTATCGCCGCCCAGACTAGACACAAGCGAAGCTGCAAAGGTTGTTGCTGTGTTCATGTACTCGTTTGCCGAAAGCCCAGCCGTTTTGTACGCATCGGCTGCATACTGCTGAACTTTATCGGCGCTATCTTTGTACAGCGTTTCCACACCGCCTACAAGCTGCTCATAGTTTGCATAGCTGTTTACCGCAAGCGTTGTCAGCGCTGAAACTGCCGCCTCCCCAGCTGTGGCAGCGGCAACGGATACTGTCGCAACTTTAGCCGCAACGTTAAAGATGCCTTTGCCCACTGTCGAAGCAACCGAGCCGACCTTTCCAAACAGCCCTGTTAAACCGCCCGCGCTGCTTTTCGCATCTTTCATGCCCTTCTCGTATTCGCTGGAATCAAGGCACAATTTTGCATACAGATTATATGCGTCCAACTACATCGCCACCTTTCCCAGCTTATAACCCAGTCTGTACAGCTCGTACAGCGACTTTGCGTAGCGCTGCTGTGCCCGGCTGGCGTGTTTATCCCGCTCATGCTGCCGCATCGGGGAACCCGCAAGGCCGTCTTTGAAGCCCATGTCAACGCAGTTCCGCATATCTGTCGCACTTTTCTGGATGAGGGTTTCAGGCGCATCGGACGGCACAGTGTGACGCACTACGCGCTCAAAATATTCTTGGCTGAAGAGTTCCAAATTCTCACCACCTCTGTTTTATTGATATGGGGGTTATTCTTCGATGGTATTGGCTAAAACAATTTTGCCATCCATAACAGCGGCCAGGTCAATAAGGCGCTGGCAAAACTTGTCGTTTGCAAGGCAGTTGGCGGAATAGCCGTTAAAATCGTTGAGCGCTTTCTGTGCAAACATTTTCAACGTGTTCATCGCTTTCAGCGGGGCTTCAACATCCAAAATGCGCACGTTCAAAGAATGTTTTACAGCGTATTCTCGGATGGGTTTTGCCATAGTCGGGTTCGCGTTGTGCTTGTCGGCAAGGTGCTGCAAGTCAGCTGCGCTCGTGATGAACGTAGGGTTCAACACGGCCAAATCAGCGGTATCAACCTTGCTGCCGTCCGGCGCAATCCATGCAGAATAGGCCGCGTCAAAGTCTGCAATGATTTTGTCAGCTGCTTTGCGATAATCAATTTCTTTCGGGGCAGTTTCGAGAATGGCGGCAAGTTTATTGTTAAATGTGATCTTTGTAATGCTGCGGTCGTTGTACTCGGCTTCGAGTGCGGCACGGGCTGCCTTTTCGGCTGCAACGGCGGCGGCGAATTTGCGATAGTTGTCAATAAATTCTTTTGCGAAATTCATAATTTTTTACTCACTTTCTTTAATTCGCGGCACATCGTCAATTATCACTACGTCGTACCGCTGGTGTAATTCGTTCATCGTTACAATCGCGCCTTTTTGTTCGCCAGTTTTCAGCAGGTAGCCGCCGGGAACAGGCTCAACAATTGCAACAGGGTCTTGCGCTGTCATGGAATCTTCCAGCGCCTTTAGTCTAGCTGTAAAGTCTTTTTTTATTGCCATTCACTCCAATACATCTTATTTTGGTGCTGTCTACTTCCCTTTCAGTTCATCCCGTAGGATTTTCATGTATTTGTCCGCATGGTCAGCAACAGCAGGCTTGATAAAAGGCTTTGCCGGTTGTCCGTTTGTGTAGTACGCTTCAACAGGCGGTTTCTGGCTGCGCAGCATAGCAACAATACGTTTTGCTTCTTCCAGCGTGTACCGCTTGCCGGGGTTTTTGCTTTCATGTTTTTCCCCGCCAACAACATACACCCAGTATCCGCTTGTGTGCGCTGGGCCATATACGCCGGTTCCCACTTCGATGAAGCTGGCATACTCAACATCCGAGCCGATGTACATTGCCTTTTCTTCCATGCTTACCGTGTGCGTGATACTGTTTCGCAAATAGCCTGTACCCTTTTTACCGGGGCTGTTTACCAGTTTTTTGGCATAGCCCTCCGCTACCAGCCCGCACTTTTCCAATCCGCGCAATACAGCACCATTCATTGCTTTCAGCACTTCTTCGCTGTGATCTTCAAGTCTGAAGTTCATTTTTCCCTTTCTTCCAGCGCCTTTAACCGCTCTTCAAAATTTCGTTTCATTGTACTTCGTCACCTTTTGGTTCGGAAAATTCAAGATGTCCCGCTTCAAGGATTTCGTCCTCAAGCTGATATAGGCTTTCTGATAGTGGGTCAATATAACAATTTGGGCGCTTTACTCGCACCAGTTTGCGCCCTTCTGGCGTATAGTAGCCGCTGTGGTTCAGATAATACGTCAAGTCGTAGTTGCCGGATTGGTACTCGCTGCCGTCATCGCAAATATAGACGCGTCCATCTGTATTACTGCCTGCCAGCTGTTCTAACATTGCCAGGCGGGCTTTTGTGCTGCTTTTCAGTGGTCTTGGCTCCTTTCTTCCAGCGCCCGCAAACGCTGGTCAAAGTCGTTGGCTTCTACAAGTCGCAAACCATATTCCAGCACAGCGCGGGCCGCCGCGATATGCTGCTGCGGCGGCTGCTGGTCATCGTTTATAATGCCGCGCAGGCGGTCAATAGCGGGCGGCATAGCCGCTTTTGCATTGTCTGTGGCCGTTTCCAGCAGTTCAGCGCAGCGCCGCTTGTACTCTGTCATAAAGGTGGGGTCTTGCCTGTAGCGGCGAATCGTGCTCTCATCCAGCCCGGCAGCACGGGCAGCTGCTTTTACTGTAGGACACGTCAGCAGCGCCGCCAGGGCCTTTTGCTGTCTCGGTGTAATCTTTCACACCCCCTCTCTGTTGGCCGCGTCTGTGGCCGCCTGTGGGCTGTTTCTGGTGATTTTCTCCCGTTCCATCTTTTCCAAACGCTCCGTGACACGCTCTGCAACGCTGCTGCCTGTCTCTCTCCAAGTAAGGTATCCGGTTCCATGCCAGGCGCGGTTTTCAAGTTCCCTGTCATGCCAGCGCCGTAGTTTCGGGTCGCTGCGCAGCTTTCGAAGTGCGCGGGTTTCTATAGTGCGCACCTGCGCCGGGGTTATCCCCATCTTTTCGCCGGTAGCTGCCATCGACAGCCCATCAAAGAACCTGTGCCGCATTACAGCGCTTTCTATGGTGCCGCAACGGTCTAAGGCATCATCCAGCACGGCGCGGGTTTGGGCGCTGGATATGCGCTCCTCTGCCGCTGTAAACGCCTGTTCTGCTGCCGGGTCTGGCTGAACCTCGCCCAGCGTGGGGCCGTCTGCATTTTCGCTGTCGATGGGCAAGTCCAGGCTGAAACAATGGTTTAGCGGGTCAGCGCTGGTTGTGTGGGCCTTGCCGTCCGCGTCCACAAATTTTCGCCGGTGGCCGTTGGATAAGGCAAGCTGTATCTGCCGCTGCATAGCCTGGGCAAGCCACGTAGAGAACGCACCAGCCGCTTGGTCGTAGGTCTGGGCGGCGTACTTGACGGCGAAAAAGCCTTCCTGTTCAAAGTCATCTGCCGTCACGCCGTGCTGATCTGCAAGGTCTTTGTGATGGGGATACCATTTCCAGAACATTGAGCGGATAAGTCCCCTGTTTGTCTCCCACAGCTGGCCCAGCGCGAACGTATTACCGGCAGCGGCCAACGATGCAAGCGCGGCATTGGTGGCCTGCTGTTCTGCGGTTGCTGCCATTGCTAAAAACCTCTTTCTCTTCCAAAATAAAAAGACAGGCCAAAAGAAACGCGGTCGCATTTCCCTTGGCCTGTCTGGCGCTACCTGTCGGCGGTACTCGGATTGTCTATATTATACCACACATCGTCACTTTTTACAAGTTGTTAAGTAGAACACATGAACGCCGCTCGGCGCGGTGCTGCTGTGCTGCCGTACATCGGGCAGGGTTTGCAGCAGCTCGGCGCGGACGCGCTCAAAGGCGGCGCGTTCCTGATCGGTGAAGGTCAATTTAATTTTCATCGGATACCGCCTTCCCGTGTTTTTTGTCATAATACGCTTTTAGGTACTGCTTTGCATCAGCTGCTGCATCTTCAAAGCTGACCTCATCAATTTGTAAGTATAGTTCATTCAGAATTTTAATGATAAGGTCATCGTCAACGCCGCAATGCTGCATTGCATTCAGCACGTATCCAGCGCAAGCATCCTCATTCCAGATATACGTGCAGCTTTCCATGATTCTGACGTGCTCCTCAGCGGCGGGCCAGGCATCCTTTGCCTTCTCTGCATTACGGCGCAGCTTTTCGTGAAAATCAAGAACGGTCATTCTGCATCCTCCTCCAAACTTTCAAGAATCATCTTTGCGGCAATGCTCCACAGCCGGTCTAACTGTTCATCCGTAGCAGAGGCCAGCAAGCCGTTTAAAGCCGTCACATAGGCAGGTCGATTAAAGTCATTCATAGCTTTCAAATCCTTTCAGAAACGCCCGTATGGCCTGATAGCGCAGCCTTGTCGGTTAATCTTCTCGGGGCTTGTTTTCTCGCGCTTCATCACAAAGATACTCATTGACAATTGCGATTTCAGCCATTGCCGTATCTGCTGCGGTTTCAATCATTGAAGCAACTTCCCATGCGTCATACCGTCCGATCCGTTCCTCGCTGGCGTGTACAAGCTCGTGTGCGAGTGCGTTTGCCGCTGCTGCTAACCAATAGGCATTCTCGCACCGATCACCTGCCGAAATTGTGTTTTCGCCCTTTAATAGCGTTGTCTTGTCCATTGAAATTTCCCTCCAAATGTGATAAAGTGGAGGCGGTAAATCCTACTTGGCAATAAGTTTTACCGTCTGCCGCTTGTGAGTGCTGCAACACTCTGGGCGGCCTTTTTTGTTTGCAATCGCAGCGCTCACCGGGGTCAAGATTCGCCCCGCAATAGGGACATTGCCAGTAAAGCATGGCTGACCACTCCCCCTGCCCCAGTCAGACGCAATAGCGGTAGACATCGCGCAGGATTTTGCCGAACTCGTCCGGGTGGCCTGCCAGCCATTCCAGCGCGGCAAGCTCGTTGCCGCCGATTTCGATACTGTTCAGACGGTAAGCAATGTCCATAATGATGGGTTTCATGACGAACTCAGGGTCTTCAGGGCGATAAATTTTCTCGTTTTTCATAACAATTCTCCTGTTCTGGCGCGGTGGAGTGTGCCCCCACTGTGCCGTTTTGTTTGTCGGTTGTTTGTCGGATTCGGAATAGCGAGAGCCTACAAAGCCTGTTGTTATGCGGAAAACCGTGTGTCTCTGGTTTGCCGTTTTCTGTGCCCCTACCGTGCCTTTTTGTGTGTTGCGGGTGTGTTGATTTGTGTGTTAGGCACGGAGCGGCGACAGCCTATAAAGCCCGCCGCTGTGCGGAAAACTGCGTGTTGATGGTTTGTTACTTTGTGTGTTAGCTTGTGGTTGGAAAGTGGTTGATGCAGGATAGCAGAGGGACGATAAAGCCCGGTGCTGTGCGGTAAATTTCTGTTTGACATTTGGTTGCAATTGCTAGCTTTTGGTGGCAAATGCTAGCTTTTGGTGGCAATTGCTGCGCTTTGGTTACGGCTGCTTTGAAGCGCTTGGCTATTCTGGGTTTTGTTGGGTTTCTTTGGGTTTCTTTGGGTTTTACGTTCGTTGACGGTCGTATACGTTCGTCTACGGTCGTTGACGGTCGTTGGGATTGTCTGCAAAAACATTTTGGCTGTACCACTATGGTACAGTACACTATACCGTTTTGGTACAGTGTGCAGGGCTTTTTCGCTGTTTCCGGCGTTTACACTGTACCATTTTGGTACAACCAGTGAATGAAAAAGTCGTTTGCACTGTACCATTTTGGTACACATTCTAATATGTTAGCCAGGGGGTGCGGTTTTTTTAGGGAGCTTCCAATCAATTTCAAAGCGGTATTTGTTTGGCTTTCGTAGCGTCCGATTATTCGACTCAACAGAGATAAACCCCGCCTTAATCAGTTTTGGTAAGCATCGCCGTAGCGTTGTGCTACTAATCCCATACTGCGCTGCCGTTGCCTTTGGGAACTCAAAACTCACTTGCCCTTTTGCTTCAACACACATGTCAATGTAAAGAAGCTGTTCTCTTGGTGCAAGCTCTCGAAACTGTTCCGATTGCAACAGGTCGGCATATAGCTGCGCAAATGGCAGTTGCTTCCCGTTTGCAGATTTACCGCTTTTCGGACCTGTCAGCCAGTACAGAGGGTCACGCGGTTTCTTTTTCGGCATAGGCGGCCACCGTTAAGCATCTTCTCCGGCATGGCCCGCCTGTTCCAGCAACCACTTATCCAGCGCAGCACGTGGCACGATGAAGCGGCGCTCTGAAATCTGGATTGACGGGAAGTCTTTTTGCCGCATCAATTCGTAGGCGCGAGGTTTGCAAATTCCCAAAGCCTTTGCAAGCTCCGGGGCATCAAGGGTTAGTTTTTCGCTTTTGTTCGACATAAAATTCCTTTCTCGGCTTTATTCGCCGTGTTCGAGTAGGTCTTCCATCTCAACGCCCAGGGCGTGGGCAACGTGCTGCGCGGTTGTACGCCACACTGCCTGACCCCTGCGCATTTTGATAACCGCGCTACGGCCAACGCCAGCCTTTTGGGCTAGTTCCTCGCCGGTGATGCCCAAGCGGGCCATCTGGGCGATGACCTTCACGCGGTCAACAACGATAGATTTCGCCATATTTTCACCTCGCTTTCGTTTTTTCAGAAACATTTGTTTGTTTCTTCACTTATTTTACCACAACATTTGTTTTTGTCAACTATCATTCTATAACTTTTGTTGCGTTTGTTTTGTTTGTGTGATATGCTAAGGTAAACTAAGTAAACTAAGCGAACCAACTTAGTAAACTTTAGTCAGCACAAAAACACAGGAGAAGGCTATGACAACTGGAGAACTTATTCGGCAAGCAAGAATGTCTGCCGGATTAACGCAAAAAGAATTAGGGAATCGTGCTGGAATTGCCGAGCCAACGATAGGAAGATATGAACTTGGGAAACTGAACCCCAAACCCGCCACGCTAAAGAAAATCGCTGCTGCGCTTGGCATAGAATGGTATGAATTGATTTCAAACAGTCCAGATGAGCAATCCGAAATTGCCAAAGAGCAAATGCGACAGGCGATTGGAAGAGTAGCAGACATTATTACAAAACCCTGTAAATATGAAATAAGCGATGAGCTTATAGAGGATTCTTTAAAAAAAGTAACAATTTCTATTCCAACGTCCTACAACTCTGCGCGCTTGGAAAAAATGATCAAAGATTATGGAAAACTCAACGACGATGGTCAGCAAGTAGCCGTTGAGCGCGTCCACGAATTAACCGAGATTCCACGCTACAAGCGTAAGAGCACGCCCGAAGAATAGACGTTATTTCACGACTTTTCGCGTTTTTGGTAAAACTATATGCTTACAGCATCAAACCCGTCATAGGCGCTCTCTCAAGGGCTGAGGGGCATTGCATCGCCGCCTGTTGTCCTGTATCACTGCTTTACTGCCGTCTGACACGATGTACCGTGCCGGGCGGCTTTTCTGTTCATATTCAGTTTTCAAGGTGCAGTTTCCCATCTGATACAGTGCCGGAGATTTCGCTTCAACTCTGTATCATTGGAACGATTTAATTATACCAACGTGCAATGTAATATTCAAACATCGAATAATTTATATCGTTTATTCTAATTCAGAATATTCAATTCCGTTTTATTGCAATCCAGACTATTCCATGCTATAATCGAATAGGAAAGAGGGTGCATATTACGTGGACGGATACTCTATAAACAAAACAGAATTTGGCGAGCGCATAAAAAGTGCCCGGGAAGAATTGAAGATGACGCAAACCCAGCTTGCCCAGCTTTTGAAAACTAGTCAAACCACCGTTGCCAAGTACGAGCACGGCGAACAAATCCCCCGTGCAGACGTTCTGGCCACAATAAGCAAAGCAACAGGGAAAAGTACGGATTGGCTGCTATTTGGGAATGAATCAGCACCCAGCGAAAGCGTAATCACACCAGAGCAATGGCTTCGTTACCTTATGGATTTACTTTTGGATTCGCCGATTGGAACATATACTGAACAAAGCCTAGAGGGAATAGCCCCGGTGTCTATTCCCTATGATTTGATAGATTTCGGCACAAATGAATTAATACATGAATCCGATTGCGGAGCTGGAATATGGTTGCACGGGCCAGATATGCACAACTTGTTTAATATGATTAGTCAAATAAAAAGTCTGAATGAGGGATTTACGCCAGAAATCGTAGATGCTGTAAAGTGCAATATTTGTAAAAAGTACGGAAATTATTTCAAAACTGCAACTGAGCAAGCCAATGAGTCAATACTCGATGAAAACGGCGACATTATTTTTTAGTAAACGTGGTGATTACTATGCCAAACAATAAAACCAACCGTGCGGCCAGCGGGCAAGGCTCCATCCGGCAGCGGGCAGATGGGCGATGGGAAGCCCGGCTGACACTGGGCTATGATGAGGGCACCGGCAAGCGCAAAACGCTAAGTATCTACGGCGCATCGCAAAAGGAAGTCAAGCGCAAGCTGACCGAAAAGCTGCGCCAGCTGGATACAAACAGCTATATTGCCGATGATAAGCGCACGGTAGCGCAGTATCTGGATGCCTGGTTCACCGAGTTTATTGAGCCAACGCAAAAGCCCTATACGGTCACGACCTATCGCGGTATCATTAAAAATCACCTCAAGCCCCATCTGGGCGCGGTCAGACTGTGCGATCTGACCACCGAACAGGTGCAAAAGATGGTACGCCAGCTGGTCAATGACGGCAAATCGCCGAAAACCATAAAAAATATACTGACCGTGCTGAACAGTGCGCTTGAACAGGCCGTCAAGGCGCAGACTATCCAGCACAACCCGGCCAAATATGCAAAGCTGCCGTCTGTCCGCGTCAAGGACATACACCCTCTCTCCCCCGCCGAGATCGTCTCTTTCGTGGCCGCTGCGCAGGATTCGACTTACTATGCCCCTTTGATGTACTGCCTGTTTCTGGGCTTGCGAGAGGGCGAGGCGCTCGGTCTGGCATGGGAGCATATCGACTTCGAGAACAGCAAGGCCATCATCTGCCAGCAGCTGCAAAAGGATAAAAGTAAAAACGGAAAGTTCTACATCCAGCAGGGCACAAAGAACGGCCAAAGCCGCATTTTGGACGTACCTGATTTCCTGTTAGAAATCTTACAGGATGAACGCCAGCGCCAGATGCGAGCGCACTTAGCCGCCGGGCCTGCCTGGCAAAACACATGGGGCCTGTGCTTTACGGATGCTATAGGCCAGTGTATCAACCCGCACACCCTATGGGCAAACTTTAAGCGCATTGCAGCAAGCATCGGCCTGCCGGATGCCCGTGTGCATGATTTGCGGCATACATCGGCCACGCTGGCGCTGATAAATGGCGATGACGTAAAAACCGTGCAAGCCAACCTGGGCCACGCTACCGCCGCATTTACCTTGCAGCGCTATGTCCACGCCAGTGAAGAGATGAAGCGGGCCAGCGCAAACAGGATGCAGCAATTCTTTATCGACAACGTAAAAAAGGCATAAAAATACCCCCGGCAAGCGCAAGCCCGCCGGGGGTAAAATTATGCCAAAAAAGCAGTTTTAAATTCTGTTGTGGGTAAAATTGTGGGTCAAAGGGCATTTTTAGATAACCAAAAACCCGCATATCTTACGCAGATACGCGGGTTTTTGTTGGCGGAGTAAGAGAGATTTGAACTTATTATAATGTGCGCTGTGGTGTGGAAAATTGATTGTTTACGAAAAAAATACGAACCAATGCGATTTATGCGGTGAAGTGCGCGTTGAGGATCCGTGCGGCTTCATCGACGGCGCTGGCCTTGGCCTCGGCATACCAGCGTTGTGTTGTGAGGATGTCCGCGTGACCCATCAGCTCTTTGGCAACCACAGGGCTGATGCCACACTCCATCAGCACGCCCGCAAACTCGTGCCGGAGCTGGTGCGCGGTAAAGTCTGCCTCGTAGATCTCTTTGTAAAGCGGGTAGCCTTTTTTGTCCGTCTTGCCCGTTTTATAACGTTTGCCGCTGTCATGGGCGCGCCCGATGCTGATGCAGTATTGCCGCCATGCGTTTTCGTACCGGCTTTTGGTGTAGGGCTGCGCGCCGCCAAAAATAAAATCGTCGTCCGCCAGATCGTCCAGCCGGCCGGAAAGCACATCCGCCAGCGGCTGCAGGATCGGCACCGTGCGCAGGGCGCTGGCAGTCTTGGGCGGCTCCAGCACCGGCGTGTTGGAGTGCCAAACCACCGCCTTTGTCACGCTGATCTTTCCCCCTGCCAAATCGCGCTTTTGCAGCGCCATCACCTCGCCCAGGCGCAGGCCGGCGTACATCATCACAGCGGGGCACAGGCCAAAGCCCTCGGGGTGGGCTTTTACATCGGCGATTTCCTCCTCGGTGGGGGCACGGCGCTTTTTCTGGGGCAGCCCCTGGGGCAGCTTGAGCAATGTGCAAGGGTTGGTGTCGCCGTCCATCTCGGCGCACCAATACTGCCAGATGAGCGACAGCACCGACTTTTGCCCGGCAATGCTCTTGTAAGAGTACCCCTGCGCCGCCATGCGGGAAAGTTCGCGGTTGATGCCGGTGCTGGTGATCTCGCGCATGCCCTGCCCCTCAAACCAGCCCTTGGCAAGCTCCACCTTGTGGCGGTAGCCCCGGCGGGAGCCATACTTGATGCACGGCTCCTTGGCGCGCCAGAACGCCTCGGCCACATCGCCAAACGGCTCCCCTTTTTCCTTGCGGATGGATGCCTCTACCACGGCGGCGTCTATTTTTGCCTGGACCTCTTTGAGCGTGCGGCCATAGAAATGGCGCTTTTTCCCGTTGATGATCCGGCAGCGCTCAACCAGGCCGTCGGCGCGCTTTGCTACTTTTGGCATACTGTACAACCTCCATATAGATACACTTTGACAAGCGTGGCCGGAGGTGGTACAATACAAATTGCTGGGTCTGTGTTGTACCACTTTGGACACGCTGATCTATACGCTCACGGTGTTGGCGCACTGTGAGCGTTTTTTATTTTTCCTTGCCGTCACTGTTGACGGCATCCATATAACCGGCGGTAATGATACCGGCGGGCAAGGCCACAACCGCGATGCCGACCATTGATGACAGCATCGTGAAGATGCGCCCAGCGGTTGACACTGGGTAAATATCGCCATAGCCTACGGTTGTGAGCGAGATGGTAGCCCAATAGATAGCATCAAAAAATGTGTTGAATGTGTCCGGCTCCACGTTGAACACGATGAGGGCCGAAATCAAGATGTAGCCGCCCGCCAGCGCGCCAACGGTAAATAGTGCAGATTTTTGCTGGCGCAACACGGTGAGGATGATCTCGATATTTTTAGAATAGCGCACAAACTTGACGACGCGGAACACCTTGAACGTGCGGAACAGTCGGAAGATGCGCAGCACCCTGGCCCCACGGCCAACAACCCCAAAGGACGGCAGGATTGTCAACAGGTCAATCAAGGCCATAGGAGTGAACGGGTAAATAATGAACGCGGCGCGGCCCCGGCGGGGCAGCTTGAAATCTGCCGTCCAGACCCGCAAGACATAATCCAGAATGAACACAACCACCGTCGCCCGGTCTACCATGACGGTCCATGCGGCTGTTGATTTTGTCGCCAGCGGTATCAGACTAACAAGGATCGTTGCCATCATAAACCAATCATAGACACGGCTTGCGGCGTCTCCTTCAGACGATACCTCTATTATTTCAAAAATTCTCTTGCGCATACCCTGCCCCGCTCACAGATTGCGGCAGAGACCAACGGCCTTGCCCTCAATGGTGATGTCGTTCATCGCCTCGCCTATGCGGATGATGGTGGGAAAGGCGGGGTTTTCGGCGCGCAGTTCGATGTGATCCTCAAAAATGAACACGCGCTTTAGTGTGGCCTCGCCGTCGATCAGGACGGCGGCGATCTGGCCGTTCTCTACCAT
>SKEC01001850.1_pt1 | contig 15483 bp, 10 predicted proteins | sample 4826641 | NCBI WGS metagenome assembly SKEC01 (sample SAMN11008819, study PRJNA524170) | human gut metagenome | biome: Human fecal sample; material: Feces; isolation source: fecal sample from pouch patient p18, p21 | host: Homo sapiens | place: Israel: Tel-Aviv | collected 2015-12-22
TCTTGTTTGACACTTGCAGTTGCCAGACCGCAAGGTGTTTTAACAAATCAAAAGGGGTTTTAATAACTGGCTCAAAGCTGAAAGCTTTCCGGAACCCCCAGCCTAGCTGGGGGTTTTCTGTGCACAATGAAAAACAGGAGCCATCTGGCTCCTGTTTGCATTTCTGGCGATGGTGTTTATTCCGCGTTTTCGTGAATATGTTTGCTGCTGGCGGGAAGTAAACCGTCGGCACGGAACATCGCTTTAATTCCACGAATCGCCTGACGAATACGGTCGCGGTTTTCAATCAGTGCAAAGCGAACATGCGTGTCGCCGTAGTCGCCAAAGCCAATCCCCGGAGAGACACAGACCTTCGCTTCGTTCAGCAGCTTCTTGGCAAATTCCAGCGAGCCCATGGCAGCATACGGTTCCGGGATTTTCGCCCAGACATACATCGAAGCCTTCGGCATTTCGACCATCCAGCCCGCTTCATGCAGCCCTTTTACCAGTACATCACGGCGGCGTTTGTACTGTTCAGCAATGTCGCGCACGCACTGTTGATCGCCCTCCAGCGCCGCAATCGCTGCCACCTGCAACGGCGTAAAGGTGCCGTAATCGTGATAGCTTTTAATACGTGCCAGCGCGCTGCCCAGCGTTTTGTTGCCAACCATAAAGCCGATACGCCAGCCCGCCATGTTGTAGCTTTTCGACAGCGTAAAGAACTCGACCGCCACATCGCGTGCACCCGGCACCTGCATGATTGACGGCGCTTTCCAGCCATCGTAGACGATATCGGCATAGGCCAGGTCATGGACCACCAGCACATCGTAGCGTTTCGCCAGCGCCACAACCTTCACAAAGAATTCCAGTTCCACGCATTGCGCGGTTGGGTTCGACGGGAAGCCGAGGATCATCATCTTCGGTTTCGGATAACTTTCGCGAATGGCGCGTTCCAGTTCGTTGAAGAAATCGACACCTTCCACCAGCGGCACTGAGCGTACCTGCGCCCCGGCAATCACCGCGCCGTAAATATGAATCGGGTAGCTTGGATTAGGCACCAGTACAGTGTCACCATGATCCAGCGTCGCCAGCATCAGATGCGCCAGTCCCTCTTTCGAACCAATGGTGACGATGGCTTCTGATTCCGGGTCGATCTCGACGTCGTAGCGATCCTGATACCAGTGTGAAATGGCGCGACGTAGCCGCGGAATGCCGCGTGAAGTGGAGTAACCATGCGTGTCCGGGCGCTGGGCCACCGTACATAATTTTTCGACGATGTGCGGCGGAGTCGCACCGTCCGGGTTACCCATACTGAAATCGATAATATCTTCGCCGCGCCGACGCGCAGCCATTTTCAGTTCAGCGGTAATATTAAAAACGTAGGGCGGGAGACGATCAATGCGCGTAAAGCGACGTTCAGGGCGAGTGTCAGCCATAATTTCCTCAGATTAACGTTAGCGCCCGGACCGTCCGAGCGACGCTGCCACGATGGTGGCTGTTTTGAAAATAGCCTGATTAATTTCTGTCTGTCCAGCGTTTTAGAACATTTTTATCAATGGCTTTAAATGAGGAACGCCACTTCAAAAACAGGAAATTTATCTGCGCTAACAAGAAAATTACCACTCATTTTATTAACATTATAATTTCAATAAATTTACCAAGCAGATGTGCATTATCAAGAGATGCATTGCTAATACACCATTTATCTTTCAATCCCCTTTTAAAATTGTGGTTTTTCCTCAAAAACGGCCTGCTGGTCATCAGCCTTCAGGTTACCTATCATAGAGGTTTAATCCTTATTCAGAGTCACCCGTGCACGAAATATTCAACATGCTGCTGGCGGTCTTCGATCGGGCAGCGTTAATGCTTATCTGCCTGTTCTTTCTCATCCGTATCCGCCTGTTTCGCGAACTGTTGCACAAGTCGGCACACTCACCGAAAGAGCTGCTCGCCGTTACCGCCATTTTCTCGTTGTTTGCTCTGTTCAGCACCTGGTCCGGCGTTCCCGTAGAAGGCTCGCTGGTGAACGTTCGTATTATCGCGGTAATGTCAGGCGGGATTCTGTTTGGCCCGTGGGTAGGCATCATTACCGGCGTGATTGCGGGTATTCACCGGTATTTAATTGATATCGGCGGCGTGACGGCGATCCCCTGCTTTATCACCAGCATTCTGGCGGGTTGTATATCGGGCTGGATCAACCTGAAAATCCCCAAAGCACAGCGCTGGCGCGTCGGTATTCTCGGCGGCATGTTATGTGAAACGTTGACCATGATTCTGGTGATTGTCTGGGCACCAACTACCGCGTTGGGGATCGATATCGTCTCTAAAATCGGGATTCCAATGATCCTCGGTAGCGTCTGTATCGGCTTTATTGTGCTGCTGGTGCAAAGCGTTGAGGGCGAAAAAGAGGCCAGCGCCGCGCGGCAGGCCAAGCTGGCGCTGGATATCGCCAACAAAACGCTGCCGCTGTTTCGCCATGTCAATAGCGAGTCATTACGCAAAGTTTGTGAAATTATCCGCGATGATATTCATGCCGATGCGGTGGCGATTACCAATACCGATCATGTGCTGGCCTATGTTGGCGTGGGTGAACACAACTATCAGAATGGCGATGACTTCATTAGCCCGACTACCCGACAGGCGATGAATTACGGAAAAATCATCATTAAAAACAATGATGAAGCCCACCGCACACCAGAGATTCATTCCATGCTGGTGATCCCATTGTGGGAGAAAGGCGTTGTGACCGGAACACTGAAAATTTACTACTGCCACGCGCATCAGATTACGTCATCATTACAGGAAATGGCGGTCGGTCTGTCGCAAATCATCTCCACGCAACTGGAGGTTTCACGCGCCGAGCAGCTACGTGAAATGGCAAATAAGGCAGAGCTTCGCGCCCTGCAAAGCAAAATTAATCCCCATTTCCTGTTTAACGCTTTGAACGCTATTTCATCGTCGATCCGTCTGAATCCGGATACCGCTCGCCAGCTGATCTTTAATCTGTCGCGTTATCTGCGCTATAACATTGAATTAAAAGACGATGAGCAAATCGATATCAAAAAAGAGCTGTATCAAATTAAAGACTATATTGCCATTGAGCAGGCCCGCTTTGGCGACAAGCTGACGGTTATCTATGATATTGATGAAGAGGTGAATTGCTGCATTCCCAGCCTGCTGATCCAGCCGTTGGTGGAGAATGCCATTGTCCACGGTATTCAGCCTTGCAAAGGTAAAGGCGTTGTCACCATCAGCGTTGCAGAGTGCGGTAATCGGGTACGCATTGCGGTGCGAGACACCGGGCACGGCATCGATCCAAAAGTCATTGAGCGGGTCGAAGCGAACGAAATGCCGGGCAATAAAATTGGTTTGCTGAATGTCCATCATCGCGTGAAGTTATTGTATGGCGAGGGGCTGCATATCCGCCGCCTGGAACCAGGAACGGAAATTGCGTTTTACATTCCTAACCAACGCACCCCAGTCGCCTCACAGGCTACGTTATTGCTTTGAGCCGGAGTGATATTGTGAAAGTCATCATTGTTGAAGACGAATTCCTGGCACAACAGGAACTGAGCTGGCTAATTAAAGAGCACAGCCAGATGGAGATTGTCGGCACCTTTGACGACGGTCTGGACGTGTTGAAGTTTTTGCAGCATAACCGCGTCGACGCCATTTTTCTGGATATCAATATTCCGTCGCTGGATGGCGTGTTGCTGGCGCAAAACATCAGCCAGTTCGCCCATAAACCGTTTATTGTGTTCATCACCGCGTGGAAAGAACATGCGGTAGAAGCATTTGAACTGGAAGCGTTTGACTACATTCTCAAACCGTATCAGGAGTCACGCATTACCGGGATGCTGCAAAAACTGGAAGCAGCCTGGCAACAACAGCAGACCAGCAGTACGCCTGCCGCGACGGTAACGCGTGAGAATGACACCATTAATCTGGTGAAAGATGAGCGAATCATTGTCACGCCAATTAACGATATCTATTACGCCGAAGCGCACGAGAAAATGACCTTTGTCTATACGCGGCGTGAATCCTACGTAATGCCGATGAACATTACCGAGTTTTGCAGCAAGCTGCCGCCGTCGCATTTTTTCCGCTGCCATCGCTCATTTTGTGTCAATCTGAACAAAATCCGCGAGATCGAACCGTGGTTTAATAACACCTATATTCTGCGGCTGAAAGATCTGGATTTTGAAGTGCCGGTCAGCCGCAGCAAAGTTAAAGAATTCCGCCAGTTAATGCATCTTTAATCGGGAACTTTCATGAAAGCACCAGGCTTGCCCGCCGATCAACAATTTTTCGCCGATCTGTTCAGCGGCCTGGTGCTTAACCCGCAACTACTGGGGCGCGTCTGGTTTGCCAGCCAGCCTGCCTCATTGCCAGTGGGCAGTTTATGTATTGATTTTCCCCGTCTGGATATCGTGCTACGCGGCGAATACGGCAATCTGCTGGAAGCAAAGCAGCAACGTATGGTGGAAGGAGAAATGCTGTTTATTCCGGCACGCGCGGCTAATTTACCGGTCAACAACAAACCGGTGATGCTGTTAAGCCTGGTGTTCGCACCGACCTGGCTTGGGTTATCGTTTTACGATAGCCGTACCACGTCGTTGTTGCATCCTGCTCGCCAGATCCAGCTTCCCAGCCTGCAACGCGGTGAAGGTGAAGCGATGCTTACCGCCCTCACCCATCTTAGCCGTTCACCGCTGGAGCAGAATATCATTCAGCCACTGGTGTTAAGTTTGCTGCATCTTTGCCGCAACGTGGTGAATATGCCACCGGGCAATTCGCAGCCGCGCAGCGATTTTCTCTATCACAGCATTTGTAACTGGGTTCAGGATAATTATGCCCAGCCGCTCACCCGCGAGAGCGTGGCGCAGTTTTTTAATATCACGCCCAATCATCTGTCAAAACTGTTTGCCCAACATGGGACGATGCGTTTTATCGAGTATGTTCGCTGGGTGCGAATGGCGAAGGCGAGGATGATTTTGCAGAAATATCATCTGTCGATTCATGAAGTGGCGCAGCGTTGCGGTTTTCCGGATAGCGATTATTTTTGTCGCGTCTTCCGGCGTCAGTTTGGTCTGACGCCGGGAGAGTACAGCGCCCGCTTTCAGGGCTAACTTCAGAAGGTTAATTCCGTTTCCAGCAGCGTCAGGATGCTTTGCGCATCTTGCGCGGCGAACAGCGACTGGCGGAAGTTTTTATTCACCAGTTTACGCGCCAGCTGCGAGAAGACTTTCACATGATTCATCCCTTCGTTAGCGCCCAGTGTCAGCATGATCACCAGTTCGACTTCGCCCATTTCTGACTGCCAGTCAACCGGTTTCACCAGCCGGGCAATGCTGATACTGGAATGACGGATCCACTGAGATTTGGTGTGCGGGATCGCTACGCCAAAACCAACGCCTGTGGTAACAATCTCTTCCCGCTGCCAGACATCCTCTTCCAGCTCGAACGGATGTTCAGTGCGCCCGTTAACGCCGAGGTTACCGCACAGGAACTGGATCGCCTGCTCTTTATTGCTAAAGGACTGATCAACAAAGATATTCTCCAGCGCCAGCAGTGGGCGAACGTCTTCTTCCGGCGTAAAGGCGGTGAGTAACGCTTCAATTTCCTGCGCGCTGCGGCATTCACATGCCTGACGCGCCAGTTCCCGACACGCCTCGCTATCCAGTTGACGAAGCTGGCTTTTCACCGCCGGAATGCGCGGGCTACTCATACTTAACTCGTCCAGGCCCAGCCCAAGCAGTAGCGGCAGATAACGGCTTTCACCGCCCAGTTCACCGCAAATGCCTACCCATTTACCCCGCTGATGCGCAGTGGTAACAATCTGCTGCAACATGCGCAGGAACGATGGCGTAATCGGGTTATACAGCGGCGATACGCGCGGGTTATTACGATCGACCGCATACAGATACTGGGTCATATCGTTGGAGCCGATACTGAAGAAATCTACCTCATCGCAGAAGTGATCGATGATGTAGCACACCGACGGCACTTCCACCATGATACCCAGCGTAATCGTCTCTGCATGACGCAGGCCATCGCGCTTAAGCTCAACGATCGCTTTTTGGATCTCGCCCTTCACCCATAAGATCTGATCGAGGCTGTGAACCATTGGGATCATCAACTGGGCGTTGCCGAAACTGGCGGCGCGCAAAATGGCCCGCAGTTGAGTGCGGAACAGGCCCGCAAATTCCGGGTAAATACGTACCGCGCGATAGCCGAGGAACGGGTTCTCTTCCTGGGGAATATTCAGATAAGGAATGCTTTTATCGCCTCCGATGTCCATTGTGCGGAAGATAATCGGCTTGTCGCCCGCCGCCAGTAGCACCTGCTGGTAGGCTTCAAATTGCTCCTGCTCGTCCGGCGCGCTGTCGCGATCCATATAGAGCATTTCGGTACGGAACAGCCCGACGCCTTCCGCGCCGTTGGCAAACGCGCCAGGCGCTTCCAGAGCGGTGCCAATATTCGCCGCGATATCAATGCGCTTGTTATCACGGGAATAGGCCAGCTGCGCGGCAGCCTGCGCCTGCTGCTGCTGACGTTTATCTGCCAGCGTCTGCGCAACCTGATAATAACCGCTCACCGCGTCATTCGGGTTAATCGCCAGCACACCGCACTGGGCGTCAAGCACCGCCGGTTGCCCGGCATAGCGCGCGATCGCATCCAGCGGCAGGCCGCTAAGAACCGGGATCGCCGAGGCACGGGCCAGAATCAGGGTATGCGAGGTGCGCCCGGTTTTCTCCAGAATCATGCCCGCAAGATTTTTTAAATCGAGGCTCAAAAACTGGCTTGGGGTTAAATCCTCGGCCACCAGAATAGTCGGTTTTTCCAGCACCAGATTGTTGCGCGGCTTCAGTTCCGGCCAGGTGATATGCAGCAACTGTTCGCTGATATCGCGAATGTCGCTGACCCGCTCGCGCAGATAATCGCTGGCAGAAGCAGATAGTTTGGCGCAAACCTGCTCCATATTGCTGATGATCGCCGCCCCCAGCCCCTGATGCTGTTCTGCCATAAGGCGACGGATATTGCCTGCAAATTCATCATCCTGAATCAGCGACAAATGGGCGCTGAGGATAGTTTTGCTTTCGCCGTCACGCTCACGCAGCTGCTGGTTCAGTTGCTCGGCAAGCGTTGCCAGGCTGTGCTCCAGCCGGGTGGAGTCTTGCGCACTGGCCGGGATGGCCCGATAACTGTCGAGGCTGTCGCTCTGTAACAGGGTCAGCGTACCCACGCCGACGCCGCTTGCCAGCACATTGCCGTACAGTAAATCAGGATTCAGACGGCTTAATGAACGCGGCAGCGGATGCGCCGTCAGTTCTGCCTGTGTTGGCTGGATGCTGTCGCTGTCGATAAAGCGCACCTGGATGTACTCTTCCAGCACGCGCCGCGCCTGCTCTTCATCGCTGCCGCTAATGTTCAGGCTGCAACTGTCATTAAATAAAGTGCCGGTGCCAATCAGCGCCAGCGAACTTTTCGCATCGGCCTTTGCGTTCTGGCGATGGTTAATAAAAGTGATTTCGCTTTGCCACTGGCTGCACTGTTCTTTAAGTTCCCACGCCGGACGAGCATGAATACCGTTAGGCAAAGGACAGAGAAATTGAATCGTTAACATAACCGCTCCGGGTTAATCAGGAGATCATCTGAAATCCGTCAGTTGAACAACCGTCTCACGGGTAAGACGTTGAATAAGGGCAGATAAAAGCTGCTGCATCTGCAAAATGTCGCGGCAATCGGCAATCGATGCCGCACAATGTCCGTGGCGCGTCGCTGGCCCCATCACCACCGTGGGTATGCCGGTGCCAGTTAAATGCACCGCTCCGCCATCTGTGCCGCCGTTGCTGAACATATCCGCCTGCAACGGTACGCCAATTTCTGCCGCCACGGTTTCAATCCACGCGGTAAGTTTTGGCGGCGCAATCAGCGACTTGTCGCTTAATACCAGCATCGGCCCGTTACCAATCTGGCGATGGTTAGCCGCGCCATAATCAAAGTTTTTCGCCCAGCAGGCGGTATCAAGCACAATGGCGACGTCCGGCGACACCGCGCGGGTGGCAGTTTGCCCGCCGCGTAATCCCACCTCTTCGCTGGAACTTGCCACCAGCCACACCTCCGCAGGCAGTTCGGCGTCGTGCAGCTCACGTAGTAACGTCACCAGCAGATAGCAACCGAGGCGATCATCAAAGGCTTTCCCCATCACCCGCTGGTGAGGGAGAACCTGAAAAGTGGTATCAAAGGTGACGCGATCGCCTGGACGAATTCCCGCCTGCATCACTTCGTCATACGAGCGCGCACCAATGTCCACGCGCATGGCGCTGACATCATTCCCCTGCCGGTCGCCGTCAAGCAGGCCTGGAATTTTGCACTCTTCACGGGTAGTGATACGCACCGACTGAAGCTGGCGGGCAGCCATGCGTACATTGCCAACCGGCAACACATCGATCGCCCCTTCGCGGGAGATGCTGCGCACCATAAATCCCACTTCGTCCATATGCGCACAGATCATCACCTTCGGACCTGTCGACTCATTGAGTCGGATCAGCACCGATCCCAGCCCATCAAATCGCACTTCTTTTTGCAGTCGATCCGCTTCTTCCAGCAGGATCTGCCGTACTTCCTGTTCCGAGGAGGCGATCGCATCTGCCTCGCTCAACGCTTTTAATAACGATAAATCCATTATGCCTCTCCCGTGAGCAACACTGTTTTCGGCATGGCGTAGAGCACTTCTGCGCCTTGCGGGGTGACCAGCACAACATCTTCGATGCGCACGCCCCCTTGCCCTGGCAAATAAATCCCCGGCTCCACGGTCAGTAACATGCCTGGCTGTAGCGTCGTGGTGTCCCGCGGTGAAAAACGCGGATCCTCATGGACTTCAATACCGATAGCATGACCGGTGTTATGACCGAAATAGTCGCCATAACCGGCTTCTGTAATCACCCGGCGCGCGGCGTCGTCAACCTGCTGGCAGCGTACGCCGGGGCGAATCGCGGAGATTGCTGCGAGCTGTGCCTGCAGGACAATCTGATAGACGTTAAACAGCGGGTGAGATTCGGCGCTCACCCCTTCGCCATTCACCAGCAAGGTGCGCGTCATATCAGAGCAGTACCCCTGATAGAGCGCACCAAAATCAAGAGTGACAAACTCGCCCGCTGCAACAATCTTGTCGCTGGCTTTACCGTGCGGCAGCGCGCCACGCCAGCCGCTGGCGACAATGGTGTCAAAAGAAGCTTTTTCTGCGCCCTGCTGGCGCATAAACCACTCCAGTTCAGCGGCTATCTCGCATTCGCTCATACCCGCCTGAATAAAGCGGCGAATATGCTCTGCGCCACGATCGGCAATCCCACAGGCGAGGCGGATTTTCTCCACCTCCTCTGGCGTTTTGATTTGCCGCAGCACATCCGGCGTGGCGCTAACCAGTTTCGCATTGAGTTCAGACTGCCAGCGGTGCGCGGTTTCCCAACTCACCTGCTGGCCTTCAAAACCGAGCGTTTGCAACTGCTCATCGGCAATGATTTGATTGACGATAGTGGTAAGCGTGTTCGTCGCGTCAAGCAAATGCAGCTGGTAGCCTTGCGTGCGGGCTTCTACATCCGCGTAGTAGCGCGAATCCACCAGAATGTGCGCACTTACACGGCTAATCACCACATAGCCTGATCCGGTGGAGATCCCCAGATGCGGCTGTTTGTTCTGCCGTGAGGAGAGAAGCACCGCATCCAGTTGTTGCGCCTTAAGCCAGTCGCGCAGCGAAGCGAGTAATGTCATCAGGATTGTCCTTCTTACAGGCTATCGATTAACAATTTGCCTTTACGGAACATCATCAGACGCAGGAACACCACCATCAGCGCAGTAATGACTGCCCCCAGCGCGATCCCCGCCATGTAGACGCCGAGGTTAGTGACCAGCGGCCATGCCCAGATAGCGGATTCCGGGAACCATTGCACTGCGCCCAGCCAGACAGCGGCGGTTGAGCCGACAATCGCGCCGACCATATAGGACGGAATGGCGGTGATAGGGCTTTCCAGTGCAAACGGAATCGCACCCTCACTAATCCCCATAAAGGCAAGGAACATCGCGGTCTTACCCTGCGGATAAAGTTGAGCGTTGAACAGACGTTTGCCGGTTAAACGACGGTCAATAATGGTTGCCAGACCCAGACCAATCGGCGGAATAACGATAGCGATAGAACGTGCGGTGACCGGTAATACGTGGTCAGTGGTAAAGCTGAAGGCAACGAAACCGGCTGCTTTGTTGATCGGGCCACCAAGGTCAATTGCTGTCGCTGCGGCGATCCCCATTGCGTACATCAGCGCACCCTTCTCACCTGCGGCAGTCAGCACGGTACGGATACCGCCGTTGATCCAGCCGCCAAAGGGGGTGATGACGTAGTACATCGCCAGCATGACAAAAATGGCGGAAAGAATCGGTAGCAAAAATGTGGTTTTGAACGCTAACAGGAAATCCGGTAACTGGATTTTCTGGTTCATCCATTTCACAAGGTAACCGGCAACGATAGAAATAATCAGCGCACCAATGAAGGTGGACGGCACCGGCGAAGAGGTCGCCCATTGCATAGTGCTGGGATCGAAGTTCAGCAGTTGCGTCGGCTGGGTAGACATCAAGCCGCCGATAAAACCAGCCGGAAAAGCCAGTTTGCCACCTATAGAGTTCGCCACAAAAGCGGCAAACATCGGAATGGCGAAACCAAACAACACGCCGCCGAAGGACTGCGACAGCCAGGCAAATTTCAGTAAGGAAAGGTCGAAACCGGAGAATTTCCCGCTATTAAGAGCATCCATGATGCCGATATCAGCAGGAATTTTAAGCCAGCTATAAGCAATAAGCTGGCTGAAAGCGAGGATCACACCGCCCATAATTAAGGTCGGCACCATGCGTGAAATCCCTGACATCACATGCTGCGGGAGTTCACCCCAGAAGCTGCTTTTAGAGGCCTGCGGATTCTTAACTGCCGCTGCCGCACCGGATGCGCCAGGCACAACGGTTGCACTGCGTTTTTTAATGGCCATAACAATTATCCCTGTCGAATATTACTGTTGTTCAGAGGCAATCATCTCTTCGATTTCTTTGATGATGCCCGCAGCGTTTTTAATTGCGTCCTGCAAAGTGATTTCATAAACGTCGCGTGATTCGAAACGTTCGTTATCTTCCGGGGTAACCGCCACGGAGTGGATGATGATAGTCGCTTCGGCGATATCCTGCGCCGTCAGGCGATTCTGGATACCGTCCGCGCCCTGGGTTTCAATTTTTACTTCATAGCCTGCTTCTACCGCCGCTTCTTCCAGCGCCTGAGCGGCCATAAAGGTGTGAGCCAGGCCCATTGGGCAGGCACATAAGGCAATCAGTTTCTTACTCATCGTTAATTCCTCGTTCAGTGATAGTTGACGAGTGAAATTATGAACGTGCAAAACAAATCGCCGTTACCAGACAAATAATGCATTTACTGGAGAATTAATCCCGCTGTACGGAAGTGTGACGCAGGTCGGCCTTGTGAGGAGGACGCAAAGAAAAATTGAATTAACTGTATGATTTAAAAGATTATCGGGAGAGTTACCTCCCGATATAACAGGAAGGATTTACAGAATGTGACCTAAGGTCTGGCGTAAATGTGCACCGGAACCAAGAAGGCCCGGATTGTCATGGACGATGAGATACACCGGAATATCATGGACATATTCTTTAAAGCGCCCTTTATCTTCAAATGCGGCACGGAAACCAGAGGCTTTGAAGAACTCAAGGAAGCGCGGCACGATACCACCCGCAATAAACACGCCGCCAAATGTCCCGAGATTGAGCGCCAGATTGCCGCCAAAACGGCCCATAATGACGCAAAACAGCGACAACGCGCGGCGGCAATCGGTGCAGCTGTCAGCCAGCGCACGTTCGGTAATATCTTTTGGCTTGAGATTTTCTGGCAGGCGGTTGTCGGCTTTCACAATCGCGCGATACAAATTCACCAGTCCTGGGCCAGAAAGCACGCGCTCTGCCGAAACATGACCAATTTCTGCACGCAGTATTTCGAGGATAATGGCCTCTTCTTCACTGTTCGGCGCAAAATCAACGTGACCGCCTTCGCCTGGCAAGCTTACCCAACGCTTATCGACATGGACCAGATGCGCAACCCCAAGCCCCGTTCCGGCACCGTAAACCGCAATAGGCTTACCTTCGACCGGTTCTGCGCCACCAAACTGAATCAGATGCTCTTTTTTCAGCATCGGGATCGCCATCGATACAGCGGTAAAATCGTTAATAATTTCCAGATGGCTAAAACCGAGATTCTTTTTCATTTCGGCAATTGAGAACGCCCAGGTATGGTTGGTCATTGCCACCCAGTCACCGGTAATTGGGCAAGCGATGGCAATACAGCCGTCTTTCACCTCGACCTTATGTTCTTCAAGATAAACGCGAATGACCGCTTCGAGGCTGGGGTAATCAAGCCCTGAATAGGTCTTAGCCTGCGAGATTTCACCACTGGCAATATCACACAGAGCAAGACGTGCGTTGGTGCCGCCCACATCACCGACTAATGCATACTTTGTCATTCTTCAACTGCTCCGCTAAAGTCAAAATAATTCTTTCTCACACTGTAAATACCTGGGGGCATAACAACAACGCCGGAAAGGCAGGCTCCCTGTAAATATCGATCTGGGTCACACAATTACTTTATCGTTTCAGCACCAATTGCAGCGATGCCTTTTTGCAAGCTGGGCAAACTAAGTATCTGACCCCGCATAAGGAATAGAACATGCTCCATCCGCGAGCCAGAACCATGTTGTTATTATCGCTCCCCGCCGTGGCAATTGGGATTGCGTCCAGTCTTATTCTGATTATGGTGATGAAAATCGCCTCGGTATTACAGAATTTGCTCTGGCAACGACTGCCGGGAACTCTGGGGATAGCCCAGGATTCACCTCTCTGGATCATCGGTGTATTAACGCTAACGGGTATTGCGGTGGGGTTGGTTATCCGTTTCAGCCAGGGTCATGCCGGACCAGACCCCGCCTGTGAACCGCTGATCGGCGCACCAGTTCCGCCCTCTGCGCTACCAGGACTTATCGTAGCATTAATTCTCGGTCTTGCTGGCGGCGTCAGCCTGGGGCCGGAACATCCGATCATGACCGTCAATATCGCCCTTGCGGTTGCCATTGGCGCTCGTCTGTTACCGCGCGTCAACCGAATGGAGTGGACTATTTTAGCCTCTGCCGGCACCATCGGCGCACTGTTTGGCACACCTGTTGCGGCGGCGTTGATATTTTCGCAAACCTTAAATGGTAGTAGTGAAGTTCCGCTATGGGATCGTCTTTTTGCGCCGTTAATGGCGGCAGCAGCTGGTGCACTTACTACCGGATTATTTTTCCATCCCCATTTTTCACTGCCCATTGCGCATTACGGAAAAATGGAAATGACCGATATTCTCAGCGGTGCAATTGTCGCGGCGATTGCCATCGCAGCAGGGATGGTCGCCGTATGGTGCTTACCACGGTTGCACGCGATGATGCATCAAATGAAAAATCCGGTGCTCGTGCTGGGTATTGGCGGATTTATTCTCGGTATTCTGGGGGTTATGGGTGGACCAGTTTCGCTGTTTAAAGGGCTGGATGAGATGCAGCAGATGGTGGCAAATCAGGCTTTCAGCACCAGCGATTACTTTTTGCTGGCGGTAATTAAACTTGCCGCCCTGGTCGTTGCTGCCGCCAGTGGCTTTCGCGGTGGGCGAATCTTCCCGGCAGTGTTTGTCGGGGTGGCATTAGGGTTGATGCTGCATGAGCACGTTCCCGCCGTTCCAGCGGCAATAACCGTTTCCTGCGCTATTCTCGGCATCGTGCTGGTGGTAACACGCGATGGCTGGTTAAGTCTTTTTATGGCGGCAGTCGTTGTACCCAATACCACATTGCTACCGCTGCTCTGTATCGTCATGCTTCCGGCATGGCTGTTATTAGCAGGTAAGCCGATGATGATGGTCAATCGTCCGAAGCAACAGCCACCCCACGATAACGTTTAGCAAAAAATGCTCTCCTTTATGATTTAAGAGTTATGGCGATGATACGGGGCTTTACCTCCCCGTAATATTGCGTTAACAGGCCGCTGACGGCTTCGATCGTGAAGGAGAATAACAATGTTCAGGTCACTGTTTCTGGCGGCCACCCTGATGGCATTTACCCCGCTTGCGGCAAACGCAGGTGAAATCACCCTACTGCCATCAATCAAATTACAAATTGGCGATCGCGATCATTACGGTAATTACTGGGACGGTGGTCACTGGCGCGACCGTGACTACTGGCATCGCAATTATGAATGGCGTAAGAACCGCTGGTGGCGTCATGATAATGGCTACCATCGTGGCTGGGATAAGCGTAAAGCGTATGAGCGTGGCTATCGTGAAGGCTGGCGCGATCGTGACGATCATCGCGGAAAAGGCCGCGGACATGGACATCGCCATTAAACGCGTCCGTCAATGGAGCACAATGCCTGATGCGACGCTAGCGCGTCTTATCAGGCCTACAAACCGTCTCTTTAACGCGTAGGGCGGATAAGGCGTTTTGCGCCGCATCCGCCAATGGTGCCAGATGCGACACCAGCTGAACTACAATCCCAGTGCCGTTCCCACCAGTAACCAGATATTCAGCGCCACTACCAGCACCACAATCACCCAGCCTGTCTGTTTTACGCGTTTGCTGTTCACCAGATCGCCCATCAACTTGCTGTCACTGGTGAAAATCAGCAGTGGAACCAGCGCCAGGGCGATACCAAAACTTAACAACACCTGACTCATAACCAGAATCCGTGTCGGATCTAATCCCATCAGAATCACAATAAATGACGGCAACATAGTGACTGTACGACGCACCCACAGCGGGATATGAAAGCGAATGAAGCCCTGCATCACCACCTGCCCCGCCAGTGTCCCCACCACCGTTGAGGACAGTCCGGCAGCAACCAGGCTTAATCCAAAGACCGTTGCCGCAGCATGGCTTAACAACGGTTGCAGCGTCAGATAAGCCTCATCAAGATCGGCAACACCAGTATGACCTGAAAAGTGGAACGCCGCCGCAGCTGTAGCCATCATCGCCAGATTGACAAAACCGGCAATAGTCATGGCGATAGCCACATCCCATTTGGTGGCGGAATAACGTTGTTGACGAGAACCGCCATGTAAATGTTGAGTGAGCGAAGAGTGCAAATAAATCACATGCGGCATAATCGTCGCCCCTAACACGCCTGCTGCCAGGAAGACCGCTTCCGAAGTAGGTAAACTCGGGATCACCATTCCTTTACCCAGCTGCGCCAGGTTAGGCTGGGAGAAAATCAACTCGACAATGTAAGCCGCGGCAACAAACAACAGTAACCCACCAATCACTTTCTCCAGCGGTTTTTGCCCGCGACGTTGCAGCATTAAAATCAGGAAAGTCGCGATCCCCGTCAGCACCGCGCCCTGCAACAACGAAACACCAAGAATGAGTTTAAAACCGATCGCCG
>SKEC01001848.1_pt1 | contig 15482 bp, 14 predicted proteins | sample 4826641 | NCBI WGS metagenome assembly SKEC01 (sample SAMN11008819, study PRJNA524170) | human gut metagenome | biome: Human fecal sample; material: Feces; isolation source: fecal sample from pouch patient p18, p21 | host: Homo sapiens | place: Israel: Tel-Aviv | collected 2015-12-22
AATCAATAGTTTACATATTATTTTTAATAAAAAACAGTAATCCAAGGGGGCGTTTAGATGTCACATTTAGCGCCCTTTAAAGGCTGTCTATGTACCCCAAATTTCCTATTGTTCTAATGCGATAAAATCCGCATAATACGCGGTCTACATTTGAGGCTATCGCATGACACATTATCTTCTTCTTATCATCGGCACCGCGCTGATTAACAATTTCGTGTTAGTTAAATTTTTGGGGCTTTGTCCTTTTATGGGCGTATCGAAAAAAATTGAAACCGCACTCGGCATGGGATTGGCGACGATGTTTGTGTTAACCGTAGCCTCCCTGTGTGCCTATTTAGTGGATCATTATCTGTTAATGCCATTTAATGCGCTTTTCTTACGCACCTTGGTATTTATTTTGGTGATCGCTGTGGTGGTGCAATTTACCGAAATGGTGATCAATAAAACCAGCCCAACCCTATATCGTCTGTTGGGTATTTTCCTTCCGCTTATCACCACCAACTGTGCCGTATTAGGCGTTGCGTTATTGAACGTAAATTTAGCGCATAACCTCACCGAATCAGTGGTTTACGGTTTTGGCGCATCCGCTGGTTTTGCTTTGGTATTGGTGCTATTTGCCGCATTACGCGAGCGCTTAGCAGCCGCTGATGTGCCCTTGCCATTTCGTGGTTCGTCTATTGCCTTGATCACTGCCGGATTAATGTCCTTGGCTTTCATGGGCTTCGCAGGATTAGTGAAATGATTTATTGGTTATTTGCCATTACCGTTACGGTAATTTTTATCGGTTTGTTTTGGAATAAAAAGAAATAATGTATCTGTTACTTGCCATCAGTTTGTTGGCGCTACTATTTGGGGCTATTTTGGGGTATGCCTCTATCAAACTTAAGGTCGAAGCCGATCCCGTGGTGGATAAAATCGATGCGATTTTGCCGCAAAGCCAATGCGGACAATGTGGTTATCCCGGTTGTCGCCCTTATGCCGAAGCCATTGCCAATGGCGATAGCATCACCAAATGCATACCCGGTGGACAACCTACGATAGTGAAGATCGCTGAGATTATGGGCGTTGATGTACCTAGCGGTGATGCACAAGAAGAGCCGGTGACCCAAGTTGCCCTAATCCATGAAGAAATGTGCATTGGTTGCACCAAATGTATTCAAGCCTGTCCGGTTGATGCCATTATTGGTACCAATAAAGCTATGCATACAGTCATCGCCGATCTTTGTACCGGCTGTACTCTTTGTGTAGCACCTTGCCCGACGGATTGTATAAAAATGATTGATGTAAAACCGCAAGTGGATAATTGGAACTGGAAATTCGATGCTAAATTGGTAATTCCCGTGGTAAATACCACAGATAATGAGAAAAAATTAGTGGTGGGGGAATAAATGGCCGATGTGTTAAGTCGTTTTGCCAGCGGTAAACTTTGGCAGTTTAAAGGTGGAATTCATCCTCCTGAAATGAAAGCACAATCCAATCACCAACCGATTAGTGCAGCCCCTTTAAGCAAAAATTTTTATGTGCCAGTTAAACAACATGCCGGCAATCCGGGGCGTTTATTGGTACAAGTCGGCGATCGCGTGCTCAAAGGCCAACCACTCACCCAAGGCGATGGGCTACGCGAGTTGCCGATTCACGCCCCCACTTCCGGCCTTGTGAAAGATATTGCGCCTTATGTAGCGGCCCACCCTTCAGGTCTTACGGAAATGATGGTGCATATCGAGGCTGACGGCCTAGAACAATGGCGTGAACAATCCCCTTTAGCCGACTATCTACATCTGCCACCACAACAATTAGTAGAGCGGATTTATCAAGCCGGAGTGGCCGGGCTAGGTGGCGCAGTATTTCCAACTGCGGCAAAAATCCATTCTGCGGAATCTAAGGTCAAGCTATTAATTATCAATGCAGCTGAATGCGAACCTTATATTAGTTGCGATGATCGCCTAATGCGTGATTACACCGACGAAATCTTGGAAGGTGTGCGCATTTTGCGTTATCTGCTAAGACCGGAAAAAGTCGTGATCGCCATTGAAGACAATAAACCGGAAGCTATTAGCGCATTAGAACGTCATCTCAACGGTGCCGATGATATCGAACTGCGGATCATTCCAACCAAATACCCTTCCGGTGCCGCAAAACAATTGATTTATGTACTAACCGGTATGGAAGTGCCGGCCGGTGGACGTTCTTCAGATATTGGTGTATTGATGCATAATGTCGGAACGGCTTTTGCAATTAAGCGAGCGGTAATTGACGATGAGCCATTGATTGAACGCGTAGTCACCCTGACCGGCGATAAAATTAGCCAAAAAGGAAATTATTGGGTGCGTTTAGGTACCCCAATTAATGAATTATTAGCGCATTATGGCTATCAATTCGATGCTCGTTTTCCGGTATTTGCCGGCGGGCCGATGATGGGCCTACAGCTCTTTGATTTAAAAGCACCGGTGAGCAAGGTCGTCAACTGTCTGCTTGCACCGGATCATTTTGAATACGGCGAACCTGAACCGGAGCAATCCTGTATTCGCTGCTCTGCCTGTTCCGATGCTTGTCCGGTTAATTTAATGCCGCAACAGCTCTATTGGTTTGCTCGTAGTGAAGATCACAAAAAGTCTGAAGAATATTCTCTCAAAGATTGTATTGAGTGTGGAGTTTGTGCCTATGTTTGCCCAAGCCATATTCCACTGATCCAATATTTCCGCCAAGAAAAAGCCAAAATTTGGGAAATCAAAGAAAAAGAAATTAAGGCAGCAGAAGCTAAAGCCCGTTTTGAAGCCAAACAGGCCCGTATGGAACGGGAACAAGAGGCGCGTAAAGCCCGCACCCAACAAGCGGCAGAAAATCGCCGCCAAGAAATCGCACAAAACCAAGGCGAAGACCCGGTTGCAGCTGCACTTGCTCGGTTAAAAGCCAAACAAGCTGAAAATACGCCACTTGAAATTAAAACGGTGATTTCCGAACAAGGGGAAGTTCAACCGGATAATTCACAATTAATGGCCTTACGCAAAGCCCGACGCTTAGCCAAACAAGCTGCGGAAACTGAAAAATCAACACAAGTTGATACCTCATCAACGGCAACAAATGATTCAGCAAGCGATGATAAAAAAGCCGCTGTTGCCGCAGCACTTGCCCGTGCTAAGGCAAAAAAAGCGGCTCAAACTGATAGCACCACAGCTGTTGCTGAAAGAACACCAATGGGAACTGCATCGACAACCGATGAGGCTGATCCAAAGAAAGCGGCTGTCGCGGCTGCCATTGCCCGTGCTAAAGCGAAAAAAGCGGCTCAAACTGATAGCACTACTGCTGTTGCTGAAAGAACGCCAATGGAAACTGTATCGACAACCGATGAGACTGATCCGAAGAAAGCCGCTGTCGCGGCAGCTATTGCTCGCGCTAAGGCGAAAAAAGCGGCTATGGATGCCGCCAAGCAACAATAAAATAAAGAAATTGAGATAGATCCATGTTTAAAAATATGACCAGCTCACCCCATGTGCATTCCGGCAAACTCACAGCCCGAATTATGCTTTGGGTGATCCTTGCTATGTTACCGGCACTGGCCGCCCAGTTATATTACTTTGGTTTTGGTGTGTTGATTCAAATCCTATTAGCTGTGAGCTGTGCCCTTCTATTGGAATTTGGAGTAACCAAACTACGTAAAAAACCAACGCTTTTTTATATCGGGGATTTTAGTGTGGTATTAACCGCGCTTATTCTTGCGATGGCAATTCCACCCTATGCGCCCTATTGGGTAATTCTAATCGGTACCGCTTGCGCTGTGCTATTGGGGAAACATGTATATGGTGGATTAGGACAAAATCCTTTTAACCCGGCTATGGTCGGTTATGTGGTGTTATTAATTTCTTTCCCATTGCAGATGACAACCTGGATTCCGCCAATTGCGTTATTACAGGAACCACCGACATTCCCGGATGCACTTTCCCTTATTTTTAATAATGTGACGACCGATGGCTTTACCCTGTCACAATTGCTACATTCAATCGATGGAATAACCCAAGCAACACCGTTAGATAGCGCCAAAATCTTCTATTCCCTGCATCAGGGTGGCCCAGAGGTTTTCCATCAATTTGTACAACTGCCGATTTTACAAAATGGTAGTGATTTGGCTACCGGCTGGTGGCAAATCAATCTTGCCTTCTTACTAGGTGGTCTATTTTTAATCTGGAAGAAAGCCATTCATTGGCAAATTCCCGTAGCAATGCTAGTAAGTTTCATGTGCTTGGCAATCATTACCGCCTTTTTGGGGAAACATCATCTAAGCGTAATTAGTCAATTATTAAGCGGAGCCATGATGTTTGGCGCATTTTTTATTGCTACAGACCCTGTCACAGCATCTATTACACCTCGTGGAAAACTAGTATTTGGTGGATTAATCGGGTTATTAGTCTATTTAATCCGTTACTTCGGTAACTATCCCGACGGTGTAGCCTTTGCCGTGTTATTGGCAAACATTTGTGTGCCATTGATTGATCACTACACCCGCCCACGGGTGGCCGGTTATGCTGTGAAGGGGAAAAAATCATGAGTGTGATGACTAAAATTTCTTCCCGTTACGGTTTATTACTCGGCTTTTGCGCCTTAATTTGCACAATAATTTCCGCCGGCGTGTATTCGTTGACCAAAAACCAAATCGATAAAGCCATGCTGGCTCAACAAAAGGACCTATTGTTGCAAGTTGTTCCACAAAATTATTTCGATAACGATTTTGTGCAAAGCGACCTAGTACCGCAAACCGAGCAATTGCAGGGAATTCAGAAAATCTATTTTGCCCGCAAGGCGGGCCAACTCACCGCTTATGCCTATGAAACCACGGCACCGGACGGTTATTCTGGCAATATTAGAATGTTGGTTGGTCTGACTCCGGCCGGAGAAGTATTGGGCGTGCGGGTTATCGAGCACCACGAAACACCGGGATTGGGCGATAAAATCGAATTACGCATTTCCAATTGGATTTTATCCTTCTCCAACAAATGGCTAAAACCGGATAACCTCAATGATTGGGCGGTAAAAAAAGACGGCGGTAAATTTGATCAATTTTCTGGAGCCACCATTACACCACGTGCGGTGGTGAATCAGGTACGTCGCTCCGCCCAAATTATGTTGGATAATTCAACGTTATTACAACAAATGGCTGCACAAGAGAAATAATATGAGCGAACCTTCAATCACTCAGAGTGAACAAAATCCACAAAGCGACAGCATCCATAGCCCACAAAAAACGCCATCAATTTGGCGCGACATCTTTTTACAAGGGGTTTGGCAAAATAATAGTACCTTGGTCCAATTGCTCGGTCTATGCCCACTTTTGGCCGTTTCTTCCACCGCAACCAATGCATTGGGATTAGGCTTGGCCACTATGCTGGTGCTGACCTGTACCAATACCATGGTATCGCTATTTCGGAAGCAAATTCCTAACGATATTCGAATTCCAATTTATGTGATGATCATTGCGACAACCGTAACCGTAGTGCAATTATTAATGAACGCCTATACCTATACGCTGTATCAATCCCTCGGGATCTTTATTCCGTTGATTGTCACCAACTGTATCGTTATCGGTCGAGCGGAAGCCTTTGCCTCAAAAAACAGCATCTTACATTCCGCTTGGGATGGTTTTTCCATGGGGCTCGGCATGGCATTAAGCCTTACCTTTTTAGGAGCCTTACGGGAAATTCTGGGACAAGGTACGCTCTTTGAAGGTATTGAAAATCTTTTTGGGCAACAGGCCAAATTCCTTACTCTGCACATTTATCATAGCGATAGCAGCTTTTTACTGTTTATCTTACCGCCAGGTGCCTTTATCGGACTGGGCCTGATGTTGGCAATAAAAAATAGAATCGAGCAAAAATAATGAATCAGGCCAAAAGAATTGAGATTTTACGCCGTCTGCGCGATCAAAATCCCCACCCCACAACGGAATTACAGTATAATTCGCCCTTCGAATTATTGATTGCCGTGATTTTATCCGCGCAAGCAACGGATAAAGGCGTCAACAAAGCTACCGCTAAATTATTCCCGGTAGCCAACACGCCTGAAGCCATTTGGGCGCTCGGGGTTGATGGTTTAAAGGAATATATCAAAACCATCGGACTATTTAATGCGAAAGCAGAAAATATCATCAAAACCTGTCGAGATTTAATCGACAAACACCAAAGCCAAGTACCGGAAGATCGCGCCGCCTTAGAAGCGCTCGCCGGTGTAGGTCGTAAAACCGCTAATGTGGTATTGAATACGGCCTTTGGCCACCCGACCATTGCCGTGGACACCCACATTTTCCGCGTGTGCAACCGAACCCAATTCGCTCCTGGCAAGGATGTCGTCAAAGTGGAAGAAAAACTCAATAAAGTGGTGCCTGCTGAATTTAAGGTGGATGTGCATCATTGGCTCATTTTACATGGCCGCTATACCTGTATTGCGCGCAAACCCCATTGCGGTTCGTGCATTATTGAAGATTTATGCGAATACAAAGATAAAACCGAATATTGATTCGCCAAGCTAACGGATAACAAAATGACAACAACCAAACAACAACGACAAACTTGGTCAAGCCGACTGACTTATGTACTTACTGTCGCCGGCGCAACCGTCGGTTTCGGCGCTACCTGGCGCTTTCCTTATCTAGTGGGACAAAATGGCGGTGGTGCTTATGTATTACTATTTTGCTTGGCGATGCTGCTGATCGGGATTCCAATGATTTTAGTGGAAAACGTGATCGGCCGCCGTTTACGGGTCAATTCCATTGATGCCTTTGGCGATAAAATCCAGGATAAGGGAAAAAATATTTCCCAATACTGGAAAATTCTTGGTTATATGGGAATTCTTGGTGCCTTTGGCATTATGGCCTATTACATGGTGCTCGGTGGTTGGGTGATTTCTTATATCATCAATTTAATCAGCGGTGGCTTGGATATTTCCGAACCAATTACCAAAGATGTAGCCAAAAATTTCTATGAATTACACATTGAAAACAGTCCTTGGGAAATTGTTGGTTATACCTTCCTTTTCGTGGCCATTAACTACATTATTTTGGCCAAAGGTATCATCGGCGGGATTGAACGCTCGGTGAAATATTTAATGCCATTGCTATTTATTTTCCTTATCGGCATGGTGATCCGTAACCTTACATTGCCGGGAGCAATGGAAGGCGTGAGCTTTTATCTCAAACCGGATTTCTCCAAAATTACCCCACAACTATTTATTTTCGTGTTAGGTCAGGTATTCTTCGCCCTAAGCCTTGGCTTTGGCGTATTAATCACCCTATCCAGCTATCTGAATAAGGAAGAAAACCTCATCCACACTGCGGTTATCACCGGTTTTACCAACACCATCATCGCTGTGCTATGTGGCTTTATGATCTTCCCTTCTTTATTCACCTTTGATATTAAACCGGATGCCGGACCAACCTTAGTATTCCAAAGTCTGCCAATCGTATTCTCACATCTTTGGGCAGGCAAATTCTTTGCCATTGTATTCTTTGGTCTCTTACTGATTGCGGCACTGACTACTTCACTCACCATTTATGAAGTGATTATCACCGTATTGCAAGAAAAATTAAGAATGCGCCGTGGTAAAGCGATTTTCTTTACCCTATTCGGGATCTTCCTATTCGGAAACATACCATCAATTTTAGGCGATAATTTATGGAAAGATGTCACTTTCTTCGGTAAAAGTATTTTCGACAGCTTCGATTTCCTTAGCGGTAATATTCTGTTTATGCTTACCGCGTTGGGTTGTGCGTTATTCGTTGGTTTCGTGTTGAAGGATGAAGCGAAAAAAGAACTCAGCCCGACCCCGAATTCACTCTTTACCAAAGTTTGGTTTAACTACGTGAAATTCGTAGTACCGATTATCATTTTGGTGATTTTTATCAGTAATCTGATCTAAACAAAAAAACCGAGGTTCTCCTCGGTTTTCTTTTACCTCTCCCAAACGCCCCTTCCAAAACCAAAGTTTTCCTAAAAATAACGCGTAAGTTATTGATTTTATTAAAATTGATTTAAAACAGGGCATAAAGGACATTTTTCTGCATTAAAAAAGGCGAACACTAAAGTGCTCGCCTTATTAATTAACGCCGTAGGCCTATTCTTCACCCAATAATTTCAACTCACGTTGTCTGACTTGGGATTTTAAGATTTCAGCAAACTCTTCTACGCTGAAGGAGCCTAAATCTGCGCCTTTTCGGGTACGTACCGCTACTTTGCCTTCAGCGATTTCTTTATCACCGCAAACAAGCATATAAGGTACACGACGTAGGGTGTGTTCACGAATCTTAAAGCCGACTTTCTCATTACGTAAATCTGCTTTAACGCGTAAACCTGCATCGGAAAGTTGTTTCACAACTTTTTTCACGTAATCTGCTTGGCTATCGGTAATGTTCATCACAACCGCTTGTACTGGAGCTAACCATGCCGGGAAGAAACCCGCATACTCTTCAGTAATGATACCGATGAAACGTTCAATCGAACCAAGAATAGCACGGTGAATCATAACCGGTGTACGACGGTCATTGTCTTCTGCGACATAAGATGCGTTTAAACGCCCAGGTAATGCAAAGTCTAATTGGATGGTACCGCATTGCCATTCACGATCTAAACAGTCACGTAATGCAAACTCAATTTTCGGACCGTAGAATGCACCTTCACCTTCTTGAATTTCATATTCAAGACCGTTATGCGCTAATGCTGCCGCAAGACCTGCTTCTGCACGATCCCACATATCATCTGCACCGATACGTTTTTCAGGACGGGTGGATAATTTCACTTGGATGTTTTGGAAACCGAAAGTGCTGTAAATATCGTAAACCATTTTAATACAGCTGGTTACTTCACTTTCAATTTGGTCTTCAGTACAGAAAATGTGGGCATCATCTTGAGTGAAGCCACGTACACGCATTAAACCGTGTAAAGAACCCGATGGCTCATTACGGTGACAAGAACCAAACTCAGCCATACGGATTGGTAAATCACGGTAAGATTTCAAACCTTGATTGAAGATTTGAACGTGTCCTGGGCAGTTCATTGGTTTAATCGCATATTCACGGTTTTCTGATTGTGTAGTAAACATCAAATCGCCGTAGTTTTGCCAGTGACCTGTTTTTTCCCATAACACACGGTCCATCATGAACGGACCTTTCACTTCTTGATAATCGTATTCTTTTAATTTAGTACGAACGAAGGTTTCCAATTCACGGAAAATTGTCCAACCATCGTTATGCCAGAACACCATACCAGGTGCTTCTTCTTGCATATGATATAAATCTAACGCTTTACCGATTTTACGGTGGTCACGTTTTGCCGCTTCTTCTAAGCGAGTTAAGTATTCCGCTAATTGTTTTTTATCAGCCCACGCCGTACCGTAGATACGTTGTAACATTTTATTTTTGCTATCACCACGCCAGTAAGCACCTGCAACTTTCATTAATTTAAAGTTGTGGCAGAAACGCATATTTGGCACATGTGGTCCACGACACATATCAATGTATTCTTCGTGATGATAAAGCGCAGGCGTTGCGGTACGTTCGATATTTTCATCTAAAATAGCCATTTTGTATGGCTCGCCGCGTTTTTCAAAAGTATCTCTTGCTTCTTGCCAGCTTACCGGAGTTTTGATGACGTCATAATTGGTTTTCGCCAATTCAAGCATACGTTTTTCGATAGCATCAATGTCTTCTTGGGTTAAAGAACGGTCTAAATCCACGTCATAATAGAAGCCATTTTCAATCGTTGGACCAATTGCCATTTTGACATCTGGGAATAATTGTTTGATAGCGTGACCTAGCAAGTGTGCGCAAGAGTGACGAATAATTTCTAAACCGTCTTCATCTTTTGCCGTAATAATTTCAAGGTTGGCATCTTCATTGATAATATCGCAGGCATCATGACGTACGCCGTTTACACGGCCGGCAATGGTTGCTTTGGCAAGACCGGCTCCGATATCTTGAGCCACTTCTAACACGGAAACAGGACGATCAAATTCGCGTTTAGAACCGTCCGGTAAAGTAATAATAGGCATAATTTTTCCTTCTACAGTGGTCGCCCATACGAAAGGCAACATGCAAATAATGGTTAAAAACAAACCGCACTTTCATTCACTCCCACTATCGAGCAAACCAAGTGCGGCGGAGAATTTTAGCACTTTCCACCACACTTGTTAATATCTCGCTGAATTATTTCCAATGAGTAAACAATGATTTTCCTAATAGATACTTTATCTATTCAAAATTTCCGATAAAATGACCGCACTTTTGATAAACACAAATTAAAGGAAACTCTATGAACGTATTAGTATTAAAATCAAGCATCCTTGCTGGTAACTCTCAAAGCAATAAATTAGCCGATTACACTATTGAAAAATTAAATGGCCACCACATTGTGGTACGTGATTTAGCGGCGCAACAACTACCCCATTTTGATGCAACGGCGGCAACTGCGGTACGTGGCGAACCTAAAACAGCGGAAGAAAATGCACTTTTAGCGTTATCTGATGAATTAGTGGCTGAATTAAAGGCTGCGGATATTATCGTCATTGGGGCGCCAATGTATAACTTAGGCATCCCAACACAACTTAAATCTTATTTTGATTTTATCGCGCGTCCTCGCGTGACTTTCCAATACACCGAAAATGGCCCTGAAGGTTTACTTCAAGGTAAAAAAGCGATTGTGTTAGCAAGCTTTGGTGGTATGTATGATGAAAATAATAATGTGACAAATTACTTAAAAGCGATTTTAGGTTTTGTTGGCATTACCGATGTTCAGTTTGCTTATGCAAAAGGTATTGGATTAGGTGCAGAGGCAATTGAAAAAGCACAACGTTCAGCAAGAAATAAAATTGATGAGATCGTTGCTTCTCTCTAATCACTAAATCTACTTCTCTATTAAGCCATTTTGAGATATGCCTCGAAATGGCTTTTTTCTAATCAACTTCCTCTATTTTTAATATCTTTGGTTAAAAATTAAAAAAATATTGTAAAATTACGCCAATTTTTTGATTATTTTCTTGACTTATGCATTATGTACTAGTTTAATAGTGCAAAAGTTCAAAATAAAGGATTCATTATGAAAAACACCCCATTTATTGCGGTGACCTCTCAACCGGTTCCCTATCATGCCGACACCACCGCAATTTTTAATACATTATGCCAACAGAACTCAAATTCTCTTCTCCTCGACTCTGCCGAAATTGGCAGTAAAAACAGCTTACAAAGTCTTATTCTAATTAATGCGGCCGTTAAAATTACTTGCTTAGGCAATCAAGTGACATTTAGAGCGCTAAATGCGAACGGTAAACAAGTGTTAAAAGAAATTCATCCCGTATTAAGCCAACTCGGTACCGTAAGTGCGGTCAATTTTGATAATGAATTTTCTGTGCAATTTGCGCCGCTCGACAATCAATTAGATGAAGACAGTAAATTACAAGCTGCCACCATTTTTGATGGACTTCGTGTCATTTCTAACCATTATCAACATAGCAGCACACCAGTCTTTTTGGGTGGTTTATTTGCTTATGACTTGGTGGCAAATTTTATTCCAATGCAAGGTGTTGAATTAAAAGATGATGGCATTAGCTGCCCAGATTACAGTTTTTATCTCGCCGAAAACTTAATTACCATCGATCACCAAAGCCAACAAGCCACATTAAAAAGCTTCTGTTTTAGTCAAGAAGAACAAGTGGAAGTCGCGAAAACAGCACTTTCTATTGCACAAAAATTAAAAAATATTGATGGCGTACTTTCCATTAAAGCAGCAAGTGATGAGGTCAGTACCAACTTTGAAGATCCTGAATTTACAGGTATCGTTAAAGCGTTAAAACATCATATTAATATTGGTGATGTGTTCCAAATCGTGCCATCCCGCCGTTTTTCATTAGCTTGCCCGAATACCCTTGCGAGCTACGCACAATTAAAACTTAACAATCCAAGCCCTTATATGTTCTACATGAATGATGAGGAGTTCATTTTATTTGGCGCTTCACCAGAAAGTGCGTTGAAATATGCGCCAGACAATCGTCAATTAGAAATTTATCCAATTGCAGGTTCTCGCCCGCGTGGTTTTGATGCGCATGGCAATATTGACCCTGAATTAGATGCACGCTTGGAATTAGAATTACGTCTTGATCATAAAGAGCAAGCTGAACATTTAATGTTGGTGGATTTAGCCCGTAATGACATTGCTCGTGTTTGCCAAAGCGGTACGCGTAAAGTCGCCGAATTAATGCAAGTGGATCGCTATTCGCACATCATGCATTTGGTTTCTCGCGTGGTAGGTAAACTTCGTCCTGAACTTGATGCCTTACACGCTTATCAAGCTTGTATGAATATGGGGACGTTAACTGGTGCGCCGAAAATCAAAGCGATGCAGTTAATTTATCAATTTGAACAGCAAAAACGCCACAGCTACGGTGGTGCGGTCGGTTATCTCACCTCTGACGGCCGTTTTGATACCTGTATCGTGATTCGTTCTGCCTTTGTACAAAATGGCATTGCCCATATTCAAGCAGGTTGTGGTGAAGTATTAGATTCAGATCCTCAAATGGAAGCGGATGAAACTCGCCATAAAGCGGCTGCAGTGCTTAAAGCAATCAAACAAATCAATACCCAAGCAAAATAAGGACGATACATTATGGCTAATATTCTCTTTTTAGATAATTTCGATTCATTCACTTATAACTTAGTGGATCAATTCCGGGTGCTTGGACATAACGTAAAAATTTATCGTAATGACACCAATTTAGAACAAGTGGTGCAAGAGGCATTAAATACACCCGATACGATTCTTGCGCTCTCTCCAGGACCAGGTACTCCGGCTGAAGCGGGTATCTTACTCCCGCTCATTGAACGTTTAAAAAATGATGTGCCAATTATCGGGATTTGCTTGGGCCATCAAGCACTTATTCAAGCCTTTGGTGGAGAGGTTGTACATGCTGGCGAAGTATTACATGGTAAAGTATCGCGCATTCAACACGATAACCAAGCCATGTTCAAAGATATTGCCAACCCAATGCCTGTGGCACGTTATCACTCTTTAATGGGTAAAAATCTGCCTGACGAATTTATTGTCAATGCCGATTACAATGGTATCGTGATGGCAATTCGTCATAAAACCTTGCCAATTTGTGCTTTCCAATTCCACCCAGAAAGCATCCTTACTGTGCAAGGTTCGAAATTATTACAACAATCTGTGGAATGGTTATTAAACAGAGATTAAGGAAGAAAAATGATTACCGTATATGGATTAAAAGAAGTGCTTGCACCTCGTCGTCAAGATATTGCTGAAGTAATTTATAACTGTTTAAACCTTGGTTTAGACATTCCTCGTGGAAAGCATGCGATTCGTTTTTTATGTTTAGATAAAGAAGATTTTCTTTATCCTATCGATCGTAACGATGATTACACCGTTATTGAGATTAACCTTATGCAAGGCCGTATGGAAGGTACAAAAAAACGTTTAATCAAAATGCTCTTCAGCGAACTCGAATACAAAATTGGGATTAAATCTCACAACGTTGAAATTACGATTAAAGAACAACCGGCGCATTGCTGGGGCTTCCGTGGCATGACTGGCGATGAAGCACGCGATTTAGATTACGATATTTACGTATAAGGGACGAGATTATGCAAACGGCTCAATTATTAGAACAACTTTACAGCGGAAAAACACTTAATAAAGAAGAAAGTGCGGTCATTTTTAATGCTATTATGCAAGGCGAACTGAATAACGAACAAATCGCTGCCATGCTGATTGCGTTAAAAGTACGTGGTGCCACTATTGATGAATTAAGTGGTGCGGTATCGGCCTCCTTGAAAAATGCCAAATCATTCCCTCGCCCTGACTACCCTTTTGCGGATATTGTGGGTACTGGCGGTGATGGTCAAAACACGATTAATATCTCTACGGCGAGTGCGATTGTTGCAGCCTCTATGGGTGCCAAAGTAGCCAAACACGGTAACCGCAGTGTATCAAGCAAATCAGGTGCCAGTGATGTATTAACTGCTCTCGGTGTAAATGTGAATGTCACGCCAGAACAAGCTCGTCAAGCGCTTGACGATATTGGGGTATGTTTCTTATTTGCTCAACAATATCACAGTGGTTTTAAACATGTTGCCCCTGTTCGCGCGGCATTAAAAACGCGTACGCTTTTTAATATTTTGGGTCCATTAATTAACCCTGCTCGCCCAACTTATCATTTACTTGGCGTGTATGCCCCTGAATTAGTAAAAACCTATGCTGAAACTGCTGTCGCATTAGGTCATCAACATACTTTTGTTGTGCATGGTGCGGGTCTAGATGAAATGGCTGTACACGGCGAAACACAAGTGGCAGAAATTAAAAACGGCAAAATTGACTACTTCACCTTAACGCCAGAAGATTTTGGTTTAAAAACACAATCTTTAGAAAGTTTACGTGGTGGCGAACCGCAAGAAAATGCCCAATATCTGACCGCACTTTTACAAGGTAAAGGCAAAGCGGAACATGCTAATGCGGTAGCCGCAAATGTGGCATTATTGTTGAAATTATTTGGTCATGATGACTTAAAACAAAATGTTCAAAATGTATTGGCTCATCTTGCATCAGGCAAAGCGTTTGATACATTACAACATTTGACAAAATATTAAGATAAAGGCTGATTTGATACGCCCAATAAAATAAGAAGAAAATTTATGATCACGCAAGATTTCACCAAACCCATTGACTCTGCGACGGTGCTACAAAAAATCGTCTTAGACAAAGCGCAATGGGTTAAAGCAAAGGAAGCTGAATTTCCGCTTTCACAATTTAAAGAAAACATTCAAAAATCTGACCGCTCTTTTTATGATGCATTGGCTAAAGGCACACATCAAAAGCCGGCTTATATTTTGGAATGTAAGAAAGCGTCCCCTTCTAAAGGATTAATTCGTAATGAATTTAATTTAGACGAAATCGCCAATGTGTATAAACATTATGCATCAGCTGTTTCGGTGCTAACGGATGAGAAATACTTCCAAGGTAAATTTGACTATTTGCCGCAAGTACGTGACGTTGTCTCACAACCTGTATTGTGCAAAGATTTTATGATCAGCGAATATCAGGTTTATCTTGCACGCTATTATCAAGCTGATGCTATTTTATTAATGCTTTCAGTGGTGAATGATGAAACCTATCGAGTACTGGCTGATCTGGCACATTCTCTCGGTATGGGGGTATTGACGGAAACCAGCAACGAAGAAGAGTTTGAACGTGCCCTTGCTTTAGGTGCAAAAATCATCGGTGTTAACAATCGTAATCTTCACGATCTCACCGTTGATTTAAACCGCGTGGTAGAACTCACACAAAAATATGCCGATCGCATTCCTGCTGATGCACGTATTATCAGCGAATCGGGGATTTATAATCACAGCCAAATTCGTGATTTGCAAAAAGTGGCACATGGCTTTTTAATCGGCAGCAGCCTAATGGGCAGTGCAGATTTAAACAATGCTGTGCGTGAAG
>SKEC01001857.1_pt1 | contig 15435 bp, 19 predicted proteins | sample 4826641 | NCBI WGS metagenome assembly SKEC01 (sample SAMN11008819, study PRJNA524170) | human gut metagenome | biome: Human fecal sample; material: Feces; isolation source: fecal sample from pouch patient p18, p21 | host: Homo sapiens | place: Israel: Tel-Aviv | collected 2015-12-22
TATATACAGTTTTTTTTACTGGATTAAGTAATTTCTGCTGAGTTCTCTCAAATAATTCTTTGGGTGAGCTATCAGAATGTATAATTTTCTGCTTACCTGTTTTCATGGTCTGTATTAATCCTAATTTTTCAAGCTGACGAGAAGCCCTTGAAATAGATGTAGGCGTGAGTCCAAGTTCTTTTGATGCCTGACTCGTTGTTATTTCAACAGTCCCATTATATATAAAGTACAACAACAGAACCTGAGCTGAAGGAAGTATTTCCTCATTAGGAAACGTTTCTGCATTGCAACGTTCCTGTAAATATAACGCCATAAAAGGCAGATATATCTGTTTATTATTTACAACAAATGGGATCTTCTCCCGAATCAAATATTCCTTCTGACGATATGTGATTTCGTCCAGAATCATAACAACAGGTAAATTCACTATGCTTTTTATCTTTGAAATATGTTTTTAAAGCTTCAAAAGTTTCTGGTGAAATATAATGTTCGATACGACAAGCATCCTGTGAAGCAGTGGATTCACTGACTCCAATATGAATTAAGATATTTCTTAATTCAGTATGTCTTTCAAATATCATATTCGCAATCTTAGCACCAGCTTCTGTTAATGTAATGGCACCATCTTCATCCATGTTGATGAGTTCCTTCTCTTTCAATCTTTTCATCTGTTGTGAAATAGTAGGTTTAGAGAAATTCATTTCATGGGCGATATCAATGGAACGCACATGTCCTTTCTTCTTCTGAATAACTAATATAGTTTCTAAGTACATTTCTGTTGATTCACTCATTTTATTCACCTCATTTGTATCATTATAGCATAAAAATTCAAATAATGAAAAAGTTAGGCTTTACTAATATTTTTATTGACATATAAAAATAGTAAGTCTATACTAACATTGAAGTTAGAAAGGGCTAATTAGATTAGCCTAATCATCTGAGGAGGCGGAGCATATGCCAATTAGTATGGCAAATCCAGGAGATACAGTCATTATTAGACGTATTACAGGGACTGATAAGGTGAAAAATCATCTTGCAGAATTAGGTTTTGTAGTAGAGGGCGAAGTAACTATTATCAGTAAAGTGGATAATGGAATTATTTGTAATGTGAAAGGCAGTAGGATTGCGCTTTCTGAACAGATGGCCAATCGTATATTATTTTAAGGGAGGATTATCATGAACTTAAAAGAGGTAAAAGTGGGCGAAACAGTAACTATTAAAAAAATTACTGGTACAGGTCCAGTAAAAAGAAGAATTATGGATATGGGTTTAACTAAAGGACAGAGTGTTTATGTAAGAAAAGTTGCCCCTTTAGGAGATCCAGTAGAAATCACAGTACGTGGTTATGAGTTATCATTGCGTAAAGCAGATGCGCAGATGATTGAAGTGGAGGAATAGTTATGAAGATAGCGTTAGCGGGTAACCCTAACTCTGGTAAAACAACGTTATTCAATGCACTGACAGGAAGTACTCAGTATGTTGGTAACTGGCCAGGGGTTACGGTTGAAAAGAAAGATGGGAAACTAAAAGGTCATAAGGATGTGACTATCCAGGATTTACCTGGTATTTATTCATTATCTCCTTATACACTAGAAGAAGTTGTTACAAGAAGATATTTAATTAATGAAACACCTGATGCAATCATTAATATTATTGATGGTACAAACTTAGAAAGAAACTTATATTTAACTACTCAGTTAGCTGAATTAGGTATTCCAATGGTTTTAGCTGTTAATATGTATGATATCATCGAAAAGAAGGGTGATAAGATTGACTTAGATCAGTTAGGCCAGTTAATTGGCTGTAAAGCAGTGACTTTATCAGCATTAAAAGATAAAGGAACTCAGGAAGTAGCTGAAGAAGCAATCAAGCTTGCACATAGCCATAAAGTATCAGAACATCCTCATGTATTTGTTGGCTCTGTAGAACATGCTTTAGCGCATATTGAAGAATCTATTGAGAATAAAGTAGATGCATCAAAGTTAAGATGGTTTGCAGTAAAGGTATTTGAAAGAGATGAAAAGGTATTGGCTGAACTTAAATTAGATCAGGCAGTATTAAATGAAATTGAAGGACATATTGCGGATTGTGAAAAAGAAATGGATGATGATGCAGAATCTATTATCACAAACCAGAGATATACTTATATTAAGAGTTCTATTAATAAGGTTCTTACTAAGAAGAATCCACATCAGACATTATCTACATCAGATAAGATTGATAAGATTGTGACTAACAGATTCTTAGCTTTACCAATCTTTGTGTTAATTATGTGGTTTATGTATTACATCTCAGTATCTACTGTAGGTGATTGGATGACTGGCTGGGTGAATGATGTATTGTTTGCAGAAATCATTCCACCTGTAGTTGAAACGTTCTTAAAATCTATTGGTTGTGCTGCTCCATTAATCAGCTTAATCAATGATGGTATTATTGCCGGTGTTGGTACAGTATTAGGATTCGTGCCACAGATGGCATTGATCTTCTTATTCTTAGCTATTCTTGAAGATTCAGGATATATGGCAAGAATCGCATTTATCATGGATAGACTTTTACGTAAATTCGGTTTATCTGGTAAATCTTTCATCCCTATCTTAATTGGTACAGGTTGTGGTGTTCCAGCTGTTATGGGTACACGTACTATTGAAAATGAAGCAGATAGAAGAATGACTATTATGTTATGTACATTCATTCCTTGTGGTGCTAAGACTGTTATTATTGGTATGATTAGTTCAGCTTTCTTCCCAGGTAACACTTGGATTGCACCAACTATGTACTTCTTAAGTATTTTAGTTATTATCTTATCAGGTATCGCATTAAAGAAGACTAAGTTCTTCGCAGGTGATCCTGCACCATTCGTAATGGAATTACCAGCATATCATATCCCTACTATTAAGGGTGTATTCATTCATGTTTGGGAACGTGCAAAAGCATTCATGTTTAAAGCAGGTACTATTATCTTTAGTATTTGTATAGTAGTTTGGTTATTATCTACATTTAACTTCTCATTCCAGATGGTTGAAATTGAAAAGTCTATGTTAGCCTCTATTGGTCATGTATTTGCAGCATTATTCGCACCAGTTGGTATTGAAAACTGGAAGGGTTCAGTAGCCGTTATATCAGCTCTTGCAGCTAAGGAACAGGCTATTTCTACTATCTCTATCTTAAATCATATGGGTGATGCAGATTCAGGTGCAAAAGCTATTCAGGCTATGGTGAATACTTTCTCTGCAATGGGTGGTTTCTCATTTATGATCTTGAACTTATTCGATCCACCATGTTTTGCCGCTATTGGTGCAATCATGAGAGAAATGGGTTCTAAGTTCTGGGGATGGTTTGCAGTATTATACCAGATGGTATTAGGTTATGTATTAGCTATGATCTCTTATCAGTTAGGTTCATGGTTATTCTATGGTGCATCATTTGGATTAGGTCAGATTATATCAATTGTATGTATTCTAGTAATGATCTACTTTATTGTAAGACCAGCACCAAAACCAGAATTAAAGACACAGAAGGCTTAATCAATTATGGGTAACATCATAGTTGCGGCTATTGTTGTTGTGTTGCTCATTATAGGTGTTCTTCACTACAAGAAGACATTACAGTCAGGATGTTGTGGTGAACACGATCAAATAAAGAAAATAGGTACGGGGGATAAGGATAAAAATCTTTATCCCTATCGTACTATTCTTCATATTGACGATATGTTCTGCAAGAACTGTGCAGCAACAATAGAAAACGCGTTTAATCAACATAAAGAATATCTTGCATCAGTAAACATGAATAAGAAAGAAATCACTATTCTTTCTATGAATCAACCTGATCTAGAAACATATAAACAGATGATCATCAAACTTGGTTATACGCCAAGATAATTGTATAATAGAAGCAAGGAGGAGATAGTATGGGTACAATTATAGTAAGTATTTTATTAGTTATCTGGATTTGTCTTGTCCTTAGAACTATATATAAAAATAAGAAAAAAGGCATAGGTGTATGTGGCCATAATTGTAATACATGTGGCACAAATGATCTATGTCATGCTGATCTCTATAAAATGTATCGTGAAGAGATGCGTAAAGAAGGACACGCTTAGTGTTCTTCTTTTTTTAGTTTGAGCATATTTATTGAATTATATCTCAAAAGGACTATAGTATAAGTAGTAATAATTACTATATACTAAAGGAGGAATTCTGATATGAAATGGGTATGTAAAGTATGTGGATATGTGTATGAAGGTGATGAATTACCTGAAGATTATGTATGTCCACTATGTGGTGTAGGACCAGAAGAATTTGAAAAAGTAGAAGAATAATATTCATTCTTCTAAATAAGAGAGGCTGTAACGCTTAAGGTAGTAGTCAATACTATCTATTCGTTACAGCCTTTTTTCTTAGTATTAATTTAAAAGAGTTCTTTTGCTTTCATACGCTTCAATTCAGCATGTGTACTTTTCTTATGTCTGCAATAGAAGTAAATACCTAGCATAACAAAGTTTCCAGCATTGATAGACACAATAGTATATACAATGCTTGTTGTTGTAAGAGAGTGGTCTCTTAATGCGGTAGATGTTTTATCTGAAGAACTTTCTACCACTTTACCTGTTTCTGTCATCACAGATTGAGTCGTTTCAATTTTATTATGGGTTGGTATGAATCCAAATGCGAATATGAGTGAACTCGCAAAAATAATGATTGGGATAATCAAACCAAATAACTTGTTATCTTTTTTCAATAAAAATATTTGTAGTCTTATAATTGCGATTAAAATAATCACACCAATAATAGTTCTAACCATTTTTCGATTTCTCCTTTATTTTCTTATACTCTGTAATCAAATTCTTAGCAACGTCAAATTCTATATCTTCATCAATGACATATCTTTTGATCAACTCTACAAATTCATCATTATCTGTTTTATCTTCAGCTAACTTGATCTTATCAATCAATTTATTCAATCTGACTCTTACTGTTGGATAAGTAACACCATACAACTTAGCAACTTCTTTTAAAGAACCTGAAGCGAGTAAAAATCTTTTGATAAAAATCATATCTTCATCATCCAAATTTTTCATCCACATAGGAACAGTATCCATATTTATCACCTCTTTTTGTAATATAACATATTTAAATTTTAAATAAAAGATAAATAATTTAATAATGTTAAAGTGTATGTTTAATAAAATTAAAAATACTACTAGTTTTTTAATCATTATGTAAGTGTTGTGTATTTTGATTAGGTTTGATTTATTTCGTTGTTTGATATGATATAGTAGTGTGGAATGGAGAGGTGAATATGAAGAAAATATTAATTTTATTAGTGACAATGATGTTATGTGCCTGCTCACCTGCAGAACCTATGTCACTTAAAGACAGCTATGGACAATACAAACAGGAGAAAATCGTATATGCGAATAAGAAGGATTACATAAAGAAGAAGGATGCTTATAATGCGTATCTTGTTTATGAAATCAATAAAGATGCATGTACATTTGAAAGTGATTTAAAGTATCAGAATATCCAGTATAAGAAGGTTGAACTATCAAAAGATGAGAAAGAAAAAGTTCCTGAAGCACTCATCAAATACAACCTTTATGAAGGTGAAAAACAGTTAGGCATTGCGGTTTATTTAGGTGAAGAAACTGTTTATATTTCTAGCTATGATCAATATGATGGCAGTCCTGTATATATTGCGAAAATGAAAAAAATCACAAAGAAGAGCTAAAATTTACGAAAAACAGAAAATGAATAATTTTGTTTATATTTAAAGGAAAAATATTGACAAAGTAAAAAAGTGATTGTATTATAGACCCAAGTTAAATAAACAAATCGATGAACGAGAAGAGTATCTTACAATCACCTACAGCGAGATGACATAGAGTGGAAGGTCATCAGGAAGATATAAGAGAAACGCACTCGGGAGAGTCTGTTGGAATTGAGTATAACAGAACGTGAATCTGCGTTAATGAAGAGGTGGTTTGTATGATACAAGCAACTAGAGTGGTACCGCGTTTATATACGTCTCTGGATTAATCCAGAGGCGTTTTTTGTTTATTAAAGGGGTGTTTGATATGAAGGAACGACGATCTAGTTAAGTAGTGGGGCATTAAAATAAAACATCAAACATTTAAAGGAGAAGAAAATTATGGAAAAGAAAACATTTAAGAAAGTTGTATTAGCTTATAGTGGAGGATTAGATACTTCAATTATTATTTCTTGGTTAAAGGAAAATTATGGCTGTGAAGTTATTGCAGTTGCTGCTGATGTGGGACAGGGTGCTGGAGAACTTGATGGTCTTGATGAAAAGGCTGCAAAGACAGGTGCTTCTAAATATATTTGTGTAGATTGTAAACCTGAATTCGTTAAGGATTTCTGTTTTGAAGCAGTTAAAGCCAATGCATTATATGAAGGTAAATATATGTTAGGTACTTCTCTTGCAAGACCAATTATTGCGAAGAAGTTAGTAGATATCGCTTTAGAAGAAGGTGCAGATGCAATCTGTCATGGATGTACTGGTAAAGGTAATGACCAGGTAAGATTTGAATTAGCTATTAAAGCATTCGCACCAGATATGCCTATTATCGCTCCTTGGAGAGAATGGGATATTAAATCAAGAGAAGAAGAAATCGAATATGCTGAAGCAAGAAAGATTCCTCTAAAGATCAACAGAGAAACAAACTACTCTAAAGATAAGAACTTATGGCATTTATCACATGAAGGTTTAGATCTTGAAGATCCAGCTAATGAACCTAAGTATGATGAAATCCTAGAAATGGGTGTTTCACCAGAAAAGGCACCAGATGTTCCAACATATATCACTTTAACTTTTGAAAAGGGTGTAGCTGTCGCATTAAATGGTGAAAAGCTTGAACCAGTAGAAATGTTAGCTAAGTTAAATGAAATCGGTGGTGCGAACGGTGTTGGTATCGCAGATATGGTTGAAAACAGACTTGTTGGTATGAAGTCAAGAGGTGTATATGAAACACCTGGTGGAACTATTTTATATGCAGCACATCAGAACCTAGAAGAAATTACTGTAGATAAAGAAACACAGCATTTCAAACAGCAGGTAAGCTTAAAGCTTGCTGATAATATCTATAACGGTCAGTGGTATACACCTCTTACTGAAGCATTACTTGCATTCGTAGATAAGACTCAGGAAAACGTAAATGGTGATGTTAAACTTAAATTATATAAGGGTAATATCGTAGGTGCTGGTGTTACATCTCCAGATACATTACATGACTTACAGACAGCATCATTTGATGAAGATGATGATTATGATCAGTATGATGCTAAAGGATTCATCACATTATATGGTTTACCAATCAAGGTAAAAGCTAAGTTAGATCAGAAGAAAAAGAAATAGGAGTTTAAGATATGGTATTGTGGAAAGGTAGATTTTCTAAAGAATTAAATCATGAAGTGAATGCATTCAATTCATCTCTTTCATTCGATCATCGTATGTATAAACAGGATATCAGAGGATCTCTTGCTCATGCAAAGATGTTATGTAAACAGAGTATTATTGAAGAGAAAGATTATGAAGAGATTGTAGAAGGTTTAAATGCAATTTTAAAAGAGATTGAAGAGGGTACACTCCTCTTTGATCCTGAAGCTGAAGATATTCATATGTTTGTGGAAAGTGAACTCACAAAACGTTATCCAGTGGCTGGTAAAAAACTACATACAGGACGTTCTAGAAACGATCAGGTTGCATTAGATCTTCGTTTATATGCACATGATGAAATTCTAGAAATCAAGAAGATGTTAGTGAATCTGATTCATACATTAACAGATTTAGCTGAACATAACCTTGATACAATCATGCCAGGATACACACACTTACAAAGAGCACAGCCTATTACTTTTGCCCATCATTTAATGGCTTATGCATCAATGTTTTTAAGAGATATTGATCGTTTAGAAGATGTTGATAAGAGACTTTATGTATCACCTCTAGGAAGTGGTGCACTTGCAACAACAACTTATCCATTAGATAGACTATTTGTGGCAGAAGAATTAGGTATGTATGATATTATGTATAACTCTTTAGATGGTGTGAGTGATCGTGATTATGCGATTGAGTTATCAAGTGCCTTAGCCACAATCATGATGCATTTATCAAGATTCTCAGAAGAAGTGATTCTATGGTGTTCATGGGAATTCAAATTCATTGATCTTGATGATGCGTATGCAACAGGTTCTTCTATTATGCCTCAGAAGAAGAATCCAGATATTGCAGAATTAGTAAGAGGTAAGAGTGCAAGAGTCATTGGTGATGTGAATACATTACTTACAATGATGAAGGGACTCCCTCTTGCTTACAATAAAGACATGCAGGAAGATAAAGAAGCTTTATTTGATGCAATTGATGAAGTTAAGCTTTGTCTTCCAGTCTTTACAGATATGATGGCAACTATTACTGTTCATAAAGATAAGATGAGAGATGCTGCTGCAAGAGGATTTATTAATGCGACAGATTGTGCAGATTATTTGACTAAGAAAGGTATGGCATTTAGAGATGCTTATAAGATTACTGGGGAACTTGTAAGATATTGTATTGAACATGGAGAAACATTAGAAACACTTCCTCTAGATGTTTATACAGGTTATACAGATATGTTTGGTGAAGATGTTTATCAGGCTATTTCATTAGAAACATGTCTTAACAACAGAGCAGTTGTTGGTGGACCTTCTCCTAAAATTGAGATGGAGAATATTCATAGAATCAATCAGAAAGTGAGTGGATATTGTGATTAAAGCAGGTATTATTGGTGCAAGTGGTTATGCAGGATGTGAACTATTAAGAATCTTATTAATGCATCCTGAAGCAGAAGTAACGGCTATTTCTTCACATAGCTATACTGGTAAGAAGATTTATGATCTTTATCCTAACTTCTATCAGGTATGTGATTTAGAGTTTATTGAAGATACAGAAGTCATTGAGAAAGCAGATATTATTTTTGCATCTCTTCCTCATGGCTTATCTGAAAAGTATGCCAAGACATGTGTAGAAAAGGGTAAGAAGTTTATTGATTTAGGGGCTGATTTCAGACTTGATAAAGAAGAAGATTATCAGAAATGGTATGGTTTAGATTATAACTTACCAGAACTTCATAAGAATCAGGTATATGGTTTACCTGAAGTCAATAGAGATAAGATCAAGGATGCTACTATTATTGGAAATCCTGGTTGTTATCCTACAACTATTACTTTAGGTCTTTATCCATTATTAAAGAAAAAGCTCAATGTATCACAAAAGATCATTATTGATTCAGCATCAGGTACAACAGGTGCTGGTAAGAATTTAAGTGATGGTATGCATTTCCCAAGATGTAATGAATCGTTCCATCCTTATAAAGTAGGTGTACATAGACATACACCAGAAATTGAACAGGAATTAAGTAAGATGAATGAAAAAGATGTACATATCACATTTGTCCCTCATTTACTTCCTGTAGACCGTGGTATTGTTTCTACTATTTATGTTCCTGTAGATAAGTCTTTAGAAGAAATCTATGAAACATATGTAGAAGCATATAAGGATGAACAGTTTGTGAGAGTATTACCTCTTGGACAGGTCGCAGACTTAAAGTTTGTGAAAGCATCTAACTATTGTGATATTTCATTACATATGGATGAACGTGATCATACATTAATTGTAGTGTCTACAATTGATAATATGGTGAAAGGTTCTGCTGGTCAGGCAGTACAGAATATGAATATTATGTATGGACTCGATGAGAATACAGGTTTAAATCTTGTCGCTCCATCATTCTAAGGAGGATGTTATGAAAGATATACTTGGTGGTGTTTGTGCACCAATAGGATTTAGCGCAAATGGTATTCATGCAGGAATGAGAAAGAATAAATCTAAGAAGGATTTATCTCTTATTGTGAGTGAAGAGTTATGTACAGCAGCTGCAACATATACACAAAATAAAGTAAAAGGTGCTCCTTTGACAGTTACAAAGCAGCATTTAAAGAATGGTCGTGCAAGAGCTATTATCTGTAACTCAGGTAATGCGAATACATGTAATTCAAATGGTATTGAGCTTGCAAATGAAGTATGTGCTTTAACTGCAAAGGAATTAGGTTTAAAGGAAGATGATATTATTGTCGCTTCTACTGGTGTTATTGGTCAGCCTATGTCTATTGATCCTTTTAAAGATCATATGAAAGAACTTGTAAAGGGATTAAATGTAGATGGGTCTCATGATGCATGTTATGGAATCATGACAACTGATACACAGCCTAAAGAATATGCAGTAGAGTTTAAACTAGGTAATGCAAAGTGTCATATTGGGGCTATCGCAAAGGGTTCTGGTATGATTCATCCAAATATGGCAACAATGCTTGCCTTTGTAACAAGTGATGTAGCTATTTCTAAAGAATGTTTAGAAGCAATGGTACATGAAGTTGTAGATGATACATTTAATATGGTCAGTGTTGATGGGGATACATCTACTAATGATATGTTATGTGTATTATCAAATGGTATGGCACAGAATAATAAGATTGTCTTAAAGGATCAGTCTTATAATATTATGAAAGATGCGTTATATCATATTTGTGAACAATTATCTCGTGGTATTGCGAAAGATGGTGAAGGAGCAACTAAGCTTCTTACATGTAATGTCAAGAATGCGAAGACACTACAGGATGCCAAGATCGTCGCAAAGAGTGTCATCACTTCTACTTTATTTAAAGCAGCGATGTTTGGTAGAGATGCGAATTGGGGTCGTATCTTATGTGCTATTGGTTATTCTGATGCTGATTTAGACATCAATAAAGTATCCGTGACATTGGCTTCATCTGCAGGAGATATTCATGTTTGTGAGAAGGGCATGGGTGTGATCTTTGATGAAGACAAAGCATTAAAGGTCTTATCTGAAGATGAGATTGATATTAATATTGATTTAAATGATGGAATATGGGATGCAACAGCATGGGGTTGCGATCTAACATATGATTATGTAAAGATTAATGGGGAATATAGAACATAATGGAAGAAAGAGAAATATATCGAGCAAAAATCTTATCTGAAGCTGTTCCTTATTTACAGGAATACAATGGTAAGACAGTAGTAGTAAAATATGGTGGAAATGCGATGATCAATGAAGAATTGATGAACAATGTCATTTCTGATATATGTCTAATGACTTTAGTTGGTATTAATGTGGTATTGGTTCATGGTGGGGGCCCTGAAATCAATAAGGCATTAAAACGTTCTGGTATAGAATCAAAGTTTATTAATGGGTTACGTTATACTGATGAAGAAACAATTGATATTGTACAAGAAGTATTAGCCGGTAAAGTCAATAAAAATCTTGTAAAGCTAATAATGAATGGGGGAGGCCGTGCAGTAGGTCTTTGTGGTATTGATAATAAGTTATTAGAGGCGAAGAAGATTAAAGACGAATTAGGTTATGTAGGCACTGTTACACAGGTAAACAATGAAATCATTAAGGATGCAATCAAGAGTGGTTATATTCCAGTTATTGCGTCTATCGCGATGGATGATGAAGGTAATAGTTATAATGTGAATGCAGATTATGCAGCAGCAGCTATTGCGGATAGTCTAGAAGCAGAAAACTTGATTGTAGTTAGTGATATTCCTGGTTTATTAAGAGATCTTCATGATGAAAAGACATTAATTCCAGAGGTATCTATTCAGGATGTAGAAAACTTAAAAGCAGAAGGTATTATTGCAGGAGGTATGATTCCTAAAGTGGATTGTATTACTCATGCTTTAAAAGGCAACATGTCAAAAGCAGTCATTATTGATGGTCGTATTCCACATTCTATTCTTATTGAAATATTATCTAAGGATGGTAGTGGTACACTATTCACAAGATAACAGAGTTACATCTGTTATCTTTTTTTTACCTCTAAAATAGTATATTATTAAAGATAAGGAAGGGTGAAACGATGAAAAGACTATTATGCTTATTATTATGTAGTATATTGTTTGTGGCATGTGGTACTACAAAAGAGACAAAAAAGAAAGATACTGCAGTAGTAGAGAAACAAAAGAAAAAGAAAGAGGAAACTAAGAAATTAGAAGAACAAAAGAAAAAGGAAGAAGAAGCTAAGAAACTAGAAGAACAGAAGAAACAGGAAGAAGAAGCAAAAAAACTAGAAGAACAGAAACAAATAGAAGAACAGAAAAAACTAGAGGAACAGAAGAAAGCTGAAGAACAGAAAAAAGCTGAAGAAACTAAAAGACAGGAAGAAGTAAAAAGACAACAGGCACCTGTTGCGATAAATAATAATGTGGTAGCTATTGATGCAGGACATCAGGCGAGAGGTAATTCACAATTGGAACCTATTGGCCCTGGTGCTTCAACACAAAAGGCTAAGGTCGCAGGAGGGGCAACAGGTACTGCCACACGTATTCCTGAATACCAGACAACTCTTAACGTGAGTTTGAAACTAAGAGATGTATTACAGTCTAGAGGGTATAAGGTTGTTATGATTCGTACAACCAATGATGTGAATATTTCTAATAGAGAAAGAGCTGAAATGGCTAATAATGTAGGCGCTGGTGCTTTTATTAGATTACATTGTGATGGTATTGGTAATAGTGGTGTCACTGGTGCAAGTGTACAGGAACCAGCTAATGGAAATCCTTATATGAGTGCAGGTAATGTATCTGCTTCACAATCTTTAGGAAGAACAGTACTTAATCACTATTGCAGTACTACAGGTATTAGAAATAGAGGAATGGCTGCACGTAATGACTTAAGTGGAATCAACTGGTGTAAGACACCTGTCTGCTTACTTGAGATGGGATTCATTTCTAATGGTGATGAAGATAGAAAATTAAACAACAGTGATTTCCAGCAGAAAATTGCGGAAGGTATTGCGAATGGTATTGATGCGTATTTTGGTCGATAATAATTGCATTTATGCCGAGTAACTGTTTATAATGTTTTTTGGTAAGGTTATCCTTAAAGGATAACCTTGAATTTTAGAGTATATTCCTATTTGTTTAGTAGGGACAAGAGGTGAAATAATGGATAACATAAAAGCGATAGAACGTAGTATTATTACAAACTTTAGAAAACCTTTATGGCGTAGATTTATTAAGGGAATTCAGGATTATGAATTAATTGAACCTGGTGATAAGATTGCGGTATGTATTTCAGGTGGAAAAGATTCAATGCTTCTTGCGAAGCTATTACAGGAATTACAGAGACATGGTAAGTTTCATTTTGATTTAGAGTTCATTTGTATGGATCCAGGTTATAATCCTGCCAATAGAAAACTGATTGAAGAGAATGCGGAAAAGCTAGGTATTCCTATTCAGTTCTATGAATCAGATATATTCAATGTCGTACATGGAATAGAAAAGAACCCTTGTTATTTATGTGCAAGGATGCGTAGAGGGTTCTTATATAATAGAGCACAGGAATTAGGATGTAATAAGATTGCGTTAGGACATCATTATTCTGATGTCATAGAAACAATATTAATGGGTATGATGTATGGGGCTCAGATCCAGACTATGATGCCTAAACTTCATAGTAAGAACTTTAAAGGTATGGAATTAATCCGTCCTATGTATTTGATTCATGAAGAAGATATTATTGCCTGGGCTGAGAAGTTTAATTTAAAGTTCTTACAGTGTGCATGTCGTTTTACAGAAGAGTCTGAAGCACGTGGAGAAATTGAACATACATCTAAACGTGCAGAAACTAAGATGTTGATTAAGAAACTAAGAGAAATCAATCCTAAAGTGGAACAGAATATCTTTAAGAGTGTAGAGAATGTAAATCTTAAAACAATTATTGCCTATACTGACTGGGATGAATCAAAGAAGAGTTTCTTAGATTTCTATAAGGAGCAGGACTAATGGATGATCAGTTTACAAGATTAAGATGGGTAGCAGGTAATGAGTCTATTGATATCATGAAGACTAAACATGTTGCAGTGTTTGGCTGTGGTGGTGTTGGAGGCTATGTCATTGAAGGACTTGTTCGTTCTGGTATAGGGACAATTGATGTATTTGATCATGATACAGTGGATATCACAAATCTCAATAGACAGATCATTGCCTTACATTCTACAGTAGGTAAGAAGAAAGTAGATATTATTAAAGAACGTATGTTAGATATTAATCCAAATTTAAATATAAATACGTTTGATACATTTTATTTACCAGAGAATGCTGATACAATAGATTTATCTCAATATGATTATGTAATTGATGCAATTGATACAGTAACTGCAAAGATAGAATTGATTAAGAGATGTACAGAATTGAATGTACCTATTATCTCTTCTATGGGTACAGGAAATAAGCTTGATCCTTCTCACTTACAGATTACTGATATATATAAGACGAAGATTGATCCTCTTGCGAAAGTAATGAGAAGAGAATTAAAAGCAAGAAGAATTAAGAAGTGTTTAGTTGCTTATTCAGATGAGATTCCTGCAAAGACAGGACAGAGAACACCAGGTAGTAGTGTATTTGTGCCAGCAAGTGCAGGGTTAATGATTGCAGGATATGTGTTTCAATCATTGATAGGAGGATAACAGTATGGCTAAAGTTGCAGTTTTAATGGCAGATGGTTTTGAAGAAGTAGAAGCCTTAGGTGTAGTAGATATCTTAAGACGTGCAGAAGTGGATGTAGACACTGTTTCTATTAAAGAGGAGCAGGTTGTCATTTCTTCTAGAAACATTCCTGTACGTGCCGATAAGACACTTACAGACATGGATTATTATGATATGATTGTGATTCCTGGAGGAGCAGGTGCATGGACCTTAAGAGATGATGATCGTATTATTTCACTCATTAAGAAATATGATCATGAAGAAAGATATATTGCCGCTATATGTGCAGGACCTATGGCTTTAGGTAAAGCAGGTGTAATCACTAATAAGAAAGTCACTTCTTACCCGGGAGAAGAAATAGAAAGTTATTTAAAAGCAGGTAAATATGTTGAAGAAGAAGTGGTTGTAGATGGTCATATTATTACAAGTAGAGGACCAGCCACAGCATTTGCGTTTGCCTATAAGCTTTTAGATGTATTAGGTATTGATTCATCAAGTCTTAAGCATGGAATGTTGTATGATTTATACAGATAGCCTTTGTGCTATCTTTTTTAATGCGAAAAAAAACGATCCCGAAGGATCGTAGTATTTAATATGGTGACCGGTACGGGATTCGAACCCGTGAATGCATGCGTGAAAGGCATGTGAGTTAACCGTTTCTCCAACCGGCCAGCGGAATTGAGTATATCATAGGAGAAACGAATACGTCAATAGTTATTTTAATATTTTGATAAGGTCTGAATTGTAAAATGAAACTGGAATTAAGGAATTGGGATAAAGGGGCATGCCCCTTTATCCCAATTCGCGCGGTCGCAGGCCCACTATTCTCAATTTTTGTATAAAAAAAGTCCATAGAAATCGTATTATATA
>SKEC01001874.1_pt1 | contig 15361 bp, 11 predicted proteins | sample 4826641 | NCBI WGS metagenome assembly SKEC01 (sample SAMN11008819, study PRJNA524170) | human gut metagenome | biome: Human fecal sample; material: Feces; isolation source: fecal sample from pouch patient p18, p21 | host: Homo sapiens | place: Israel: Tel-Aviv | collected 2015-12-22
GTAGCAGGCAGCACCCACAATAGCGGCCAGGATGCCGATGAAGGAGTTGCCGGCCACCTTCTGGAAGGCGATGTAGGTAGCGGTGCCCTCTTCCAGAGTACGCACCATGCCCACCACGCCGGGGCTCAGCAGCTGCTGCATCATCAGGTAGCTGACCAGACCGGCCAGACCTGCGGTACCGTCGTTGTCGGCCAGGCCCACAGCGGCACCAATGGCGAACAGCCATGCCATGTTATCGATCAGAGCGCCGCCTGCCTTGACCAGCAGGAAGCCAACGGTGTATGCTGCACCGGAAGTCGGTGCACCGGGAACGCCCATAACGCCCGGAGCGAGGGCATAGCCAAGACCCATCAGGATGCCGCAGATCGGCAGCACGGCGACGGGAAGCATCAGTGCCTTGCCCAGTTTCTGGAGATACTTCATCATAAAGCACATTCCTCCTTAAGAAATGTTTGTGTTTACAGACAGTCTCTGGTTGTAAGCCGTCCATAATTCCGTAATAGAATATTAACATACTTTTGCAAAAAAGGAAAGTCCTTTCCGCGATAAATCTATCAAATTGCGTCAAAAGTCCTTATTTGCGTATTTTGCGTGAACATTTTTTGGTTTTCGTGCACAACCCTCGGCTTTATGTTGAAAAATCTTTTCTTTTCTCCGACATTTTGCCCAAAGGCTTGCATCCCAGACGGGAATCGGGTACTATACTATTATAAGGAAACACAGAATTTTGAAGGAGGTTTTCCCCATGGAATGGACCGATATCCGCCTGACCGTGGCCAAGTCCGACGCCGACAACGCCGAAGCCGTTGCCACCATGATCGCCGAGGGCGGCATCTATATCGAAGATTACAGCGACATCGAGCAGCAGGTGGCCGAGATCGCCCATGTGGACCTGATCGAGCAGGAGCTGCTGGACAAGCCCCGCGACCGGGTCATCATCCACATGTATCTGGAGCCGGGCGCTTCCCCCGTGGAGACCCTGGCCCTGATCTCTGCCCGCATGGAGGCTGCCGGCATCGCCTACACCGTGGAGACCGAGGGGGTAGAGCAGGAGGACTGGCAGAACGGCTGGCGCAAGTATTACCACCCGTTGGAGATCGGCAAGCGGCTGGCCGTGGTGCCCTCCTGGCAGGAGTACGACACCGACCGCGTCAAGCTGGTGCTGGACCCCGGCCTTGCCTTCGGCACCGGCGGCCACGAGACCACCAGCCTGTGCATGGAAGCGCTGGACGAGCGGGTCCAGGGCGGTGAACGGGTGCTGGACATCGGCACCGGCAGCGGCATCCTGGCCATTGCAGCCCTGAAGCTGGGTGCCGCCGTGGCCGAGGGCGTGGACATCGACCCCGTAGCCGTGCGCACCGCCGGGGAGAACGCTGCCCTGAACGGCGTGCAGGATAAGCTGACCGTGCTGGTGGGCGACCTGTCCGACAAGGCCAGCGGCAAATACGACATCATCACCGCCAACATCGTGGCAAACGCCATCCTCAGCCTGGCCCCCGCCGTGCCCGGCCTGATGGCCGACGGTGCCACCTTCATTGCCAGCGGCATCATCGACAGCCGCAAGGACGAGGTGATCGCCGGGCTGGAACAGGCCGGCCTTGCCGTCGTGGAAGTAAAGGAGAAGCGCGGCTGGGAGTGCATCGTCTGCAAAAAGGCATAAGGAGGAACTATGCCGCACCGTTATTTTACCACTGAGATCGCCGACGGCACGGCTGTGCTGCGCGGCACCGATGCCCATCATCTGGCCCGCGTGATGCGTGCCCGCATGGGCGATACTGTCATTCTATGCGACGGCAGCGCCGTGGAATACACCGCCACCATCACCGGCTTCGGGGATGACTGCGTGGAATTCTCGGTAGAGCCGGGCTACCCCAGCGCCGCCGAGCCCAGCGTGGAGGTCACCCTGCTGGCCGGTTACCCCAAACAGGACAAGCTGGAGCAGATCATCAAGCACGGCGTGGAGCTGGGGGCCGCCCATGTGGTGCCCTTCTTCAGCCGGTACTGCGTGGCCGCCCCTAAAAAAGAGGAGCAGAAGAACGAGCGCTACAACCGCATCGCGCTGGAAGCCGCCAAGCAGTGCGGCCGGGGCGTGCTGCCGGACGTGGCCCTGCCGCTGCCCAACTTCGGGGCCGTGTGCCGCACCTTTGACCAGTACGACCTGGTGCTGTTCTGCTACGAGTGCGGCGGTGCGCCGGTGCGCCAGCTGCTGGCCCAGACCCCGGCCCCGGAGGGCCGACGGCAGAAGATCGCCATCATCACCGGGGCCGAGGGCGGCTTTGCCGCCGAGGAGGCCGAAATGGCCGCCAAAGCCGGAGCCAAAACGGTTGGCCTTGGCCCCCGCATCCTGCGGTGTGAGACCGCCCCGCTGGCCGTGCTCGCCGCCGTGATGACCCTGACCGGCAATCTGGAATAACCGGGGCCCCGGGCGGCGCACCTTCCACAAAAGAAAAATTCCGACCCACGGGTTCGGGAAAGTCTGGGGGCTTTCCCGGGCCCATTTTTTGCCCCGTATAAAGATCTCCCGGATTTTTGTGCAGGTTTGCCCTGTCATTCTGTCGCAAATTTTCAGCTTATTTTGTGCTCGTTCCACAAAATTGCCTATCCCCCCCCCGAAAATTCAGCATTTCGTCTTGACATTTTCCGCAGCACAGCACTATACTTGTGCCGCAAAGAGACGCCGGGCATGAAAATGCACAGCTATGTGATTTTATGCCCCGAAGTTCCGGGTTTTGCCGGTTTTCGGCATCGTTCCCGGTAACGTTCACGTCTCTGTAAGTTTTTTGTTTGGAGGGTTTTGCAATGCGGAAAAATGTGAAAAAACAGCTTGCCTTGCGGGTGCTGTCCACAGCGGCTCTGGTGGCCATGGTCTCGTCCATCGCCACGGCGGCGTTTGCGGCAGAATACGATGTAACAAAGGGCAGTGTGGACATCCTTGCTGCGGACGGCGAACAGCGTATCACCCAGTGGGAGGATAAGTCCAAGGGCACCTATGTGACGGACGACAAGGGCGAAATCAAAGACCGTCTGGATGATGACATCACCCTGACCACCAAAGACAAGACCACCGGCGAGACCACGACCACCGGCGAGACCGCGACCACCGGCGAAATCAAGACCACCCACAACGCCATCACCATTGACGCCGAAAAGGGCAACACCGCCAAGGTCACGCTGGACAACGTGAACATCGATGTCTACGGCAGCAGCAAGGCTGCCCTGACCGTGACGGGTGACGGCAATACCGAAATCGAACTGAACGGGGATAATACTCTTATCAGCGGAAGAGGACATGCAGGTCTGGAAAAAGCCGATGATGTGAGTCATGGCTCTCTGACCATCAAGGATGATCTGAACAACAACGGCTCCAAAAAAGAAGAGGGACAACCCGGTGATGTCGGCAGTCTGAATGTAGTTGGCAAAGGTGGTGGTGCCGGTATTGGCGGTCGCAAAGGCAGTTATGACGATACCTGTCAGGACACGTCCAACATCACAATTACGGGCGGTTGTATAAAAGCAGGCCCTGTTGACGAAAATCTCGAATATTACACGGGTAAATACCAGGATATGTGGGGTGAGTATAATTCCGGTGCCGGTATCGGTGGCGCTGTCAGTTACGGAGATGCCAAGAATATCACGATCACCGGCAATGCCGATGTGACTGCTGCAGGCGGCTACTATTCAGCTGGGATCGGCGGCGGCGAGAACGGCAATGCCACCAACATCACCATCTCCGGCAGCGCTAATGTCACGGCTTCCGGTTCGGGCAGCGGCGGTGCCGGGATCGGCGGCGGTGAGGATGGTATGGGAACGGATATCCTCATCAAGGATGATGCCAAGGTGACCGCTTATGCCGGGTATGGTAGCGCAGGCATCGGCGGCGGCCGCTACCGGGGAGGAAGCGTCAAAATTTCCGGCAGCGCTGACGTCACTGCCTTTGGCGCTCAAAGCGGTGCCGGCATTGGTTCCGGAGAAGATGTGTATGGGACTTCGAATGATGATGTAAGATGTAACACGACTGTTGATATTTCCGATAAAGCCAATGTAACAGCTGTTGGCTCCCACGGAGCAGCTGCGATCGGAAGCGGAAACGGGTGCACTAAGGGGAAAACAACGGTCACCATTACCGGTGGTACGGTAAAGGCTATTGGCGGAGAATACAGTGCATCTGCTATCGGCGGCGGCTACAACTACGACGGCACAGTGCAGGATGTCACCGTTACCATCAACGGCACCACGGGCAACACCACCGTCAATGCGTCCTGCCAGCCGGATCAGAAAGGTGCCATCAGTGCCGGTAATGGCGCTCCCGATATCATTCACTATGACGAAAAAGGAACATCTCCCTTCGGCGAAAAAAACAGCGTCATTGTCCGGATGTATAACAATGCTTCGTATACTAAAGAGAAGGATTTGGTCGGCTGCAACCCCGGTACCCTTTACCAGACCGTCCACAACCGCAAGTACATGGAAGAGAACCCCGAAGAAATTGTTGACATCACCAAGCTGAAGGACGAGGACCTGCACGACTGGAAGCTGGTGGGCGAGGTCGTACAGCCCACGCTGGAAAAGGACGGCTATGCAGACTACATCTGCAGCATTGACAAGTGCGGCCAGACCAAGCGTGTGAAGCTGCCCAAACTGACCCCGGAACCCAGTGAACCGGACACCCCCAACAAGCCGGACGTCCCCAACAAGCCGGACACGCCCGACACCCCGGACACGCCCAGCACCCCGGACGTCCCGTCCACCCCGGAGGTGACCCCGGCAGACCCCGCCGTGACCCCGGATGCCCCTGCACAGGACGGCACTGCACCGGCTGACACACTCACCACAGACACCACCGCAACCGCACAGAACGTGGCGCAGAATGCAGAGCCGAAAGCTGCTGCTGCTGCTCCTGCCGCTCTGCCCCAGACCGGTGCAAACTGGCTGGCAGTGGTGGGCAGTGCCCTCAGCGGTATGTTCCTGCTGGCCGCAGGCTTTGTGCTGGACCGCAAGAACCGCCGCATGAACTGAGAACCCATTTTTATAAAAGCCATCTCCCCCTGCTGTGCATACCGCAAGATGCACGGCAGGTTCCCCAAACAAAGGGGGCTGCTGCACAGCGTGCAGCAGCCCCTTTCTTTTATCGCTTTATTCCAGCTCGGTGTCGTCCGGGTGGGCGTCGGCTTCCAGCAGGGTCTTTTTGGTACTCAGCAGGTTCTGCGGGCTCACCGAGAAGCTGCGCAGGCCCATTTGCAGGTACTGCACCGTATTCACCGGGTTGCCCACGGCCAGGCCGCAGATGGTCACCGGCACGTTGCCGGCCTTTGCCGTCTCCATGACCATGGCGATGAGCTTTTTCATGGCCGGGCTGGCGGGGCGGTAATAGCGCTCCGCGCTGGCCAGCTCCCGGTCGGCGGCGTGGGTGTACTGGGTCAGGTCGTTGGTGCCGATGACCAGAAAATCGCACCCATGGGCCACGAATTCCTCCGCGGTCAGGCAGGCCGACGGCACGCTGAGCATGACGCCGAAGGGGGTCTTTTCGTTGAAGGGCACGCCCCGCTCCCGCAGACTCTGGCGGCAGTGCTCCACGATGTGCATGGCGGCGTCCCAGTCCTCCACGTCGGTCACCATGGGGAACATCACCCGCAGCGGGCCCCGGTGGGCGGCCCGCAGCAGGGCACAGATCTGGGTCTCGAACTGCCGGGGCTGGCGCAGGCTGTTGCGGATGCCCCGCAGGCCCAGCTTGGAGGACTGCACGCCCTGATAGGCGTCCGCCATGGTGCGGTCAGCGCCAAAATCGAAGGTGCGCACGGTCACAGGGCAGCCCTGTGCCGCTGCAAGGCAGGAAGAATAGAAGTAGAACTGCTCCTGCTCGTCCAGAATGCGGCCGGGCAGCATCATATAGCTGCTGCGCAGCAGGCCCACGCCCCGGGCACCGGACTGCATGGCGGTGTCGATATCCTCCGGGCCAAAGCAGTTGGCCAGCAGCTCAAAGGCTGCGCCGTCCCGCGTGTAGCCGGGCTGGCGGCCCAGCACCCGCATTTCTTCGTTTTCACGCTGCAGCTCACAGATGCGGGCCTCTGCCTGCTGGCGGGCCACCGCGTCCGGGTCCAGGATGCACTCGCCCTTGGTGGCGTCCAGAATGACCGTGCGGCCGTCGCAGTCGTCCAGGAACTCCGGCCCCACCTGCACGATGCCGGGGATGTTCATGGCCCGGGCAATGATGGCGGCATGGCTCTGGCCGCTGCCCTCGGTGGTGACGACGCCCAGGATCATGCCGGAGGGCACACTGAACAGGTCGGTGGGCATCAGGCGGTCGGCGGCCAGGATCACCGGGTGGTCCAGAGCCAGCCACATGCGGGGCCGGTTGCCCAGAATGTTGATCACCCGGCTGGTGGCGTCCAGAATGTCCACGCTGCGCAGCTGCATGTAGGGGTTGTCCTTCATGTTGGCCAGCTGGTCGGCGTAACGCTGGCCCACCTTGTCCATGGCGGCAGCGGCGCTGATGCCTGCCTTGATGCAGAACCGCACCTCGTTCATCATGCCTTCGTCGTCCAGCATCATGCTCTGGAACTGCAGGATGGCCTGCTCGGTGGAAGCGGCCCGCTCTGCCATACAGTCCAGCTCGCTCTGGGCGGTGCGCACCGCATCTTCCAGCTGGCGCAGCTCCCGTTCCGGGTCAAAGGGCCCGGTGCTGAACGTTTCCACATGGCGTTCCAACCGGCTCACCTGCCCCAGCACAAGGCCCGGGGCCGCAGAAACACCTTTACAGATCTTCATGTTCGGTCACCTCCGGCAGTTCCGGCGCGGTCAGGGCCTGCCAGACCAGCGCCTGCAAGAATGTATTGGGCAGCAGGGCTGCCAGCGCCGCCCGGCCCGCGTCCGCGCTGCCTGCAAACAACGGGGCAAAGCTGGCCATGCGCGCCGGGTCGCAATGCTCCAGAAACGCCTGTTCCAGCGTCCGGGTGGTGTAGTACACCGTGGGGTCTACCCCCACGTCCTCGGCCACGGTTTCCAGCGGGGCCAGCTCGGCGTCCTTCATCCGGGCCAGCAGCAGGGCCGCGTCTGCGGTAAGGGTCACGGGGTATTTCTCCCGCACGGCCTTCTGCACCGCGTCGAACCGTGCCCGGAATGCGGCAGCATCGGCGCTGCTGTCCGGGCCGTTGTCCACGGCATAGGCGCAGCCCCGCACCCGGCCAAAGGCCCGCAGGGTGTCGTAATAACCCAGCTCCACATTGCGGCGGGCGGTATCGGGGTCAAAGTGCAGGATGTCGCCCAGCTCCCAGTAGCTGCGCACCATGGTGGTGGGCAGACCGGTGAGGTTGGGGCGGGTGATGCCCACCCCCTCCAGGTCCACGCACACCAGCTCGTCGGCACCCATCTTTTTGGCAAGGCCGGGGGGCATGTTGTCGCTGTAGCCGCCGTCCAGGAACTTGACCCCGTCGATGTCCCGCGCCCGCAGGGCAGGGAAGCAGGCCGCCGAGGCCATGAGGTAATCCTTTACCCGGCCCTGCGGGATCTCGTCCAGCGTCAGCTCCCGGGCTTTCAGGCCCCGCTGCTCCACGGTGACAAGGCCAAAGCGGATGTTGGCGCGGCGCAGCGCGTCCTCGTCCAGCACCCGTTCCACGATCTCTTCCAGCGGCGAGACGTCCATACCGCCGGCCTTCACCACGCTGCGCAGAAAACTGTGCAGGGCCGACAGGTCGGCGTTTTCTTCGGGCAGCTCCATCACATCCTTGCTGCGGATGGTCAGCCACATATCCCGCGCCACCTCGTACAGGTCCAGCACGAACATGGCACCGTTCAGGCTGCCCACACTGGTGCCGGTGATGATCTGCGGGTGCCAGTCCAGCTCCATCAGAGCCTTCCACACGCCCACCTGATAGCTGCCGCGTGCTCCGCCGCCGGCCAGCACCAGCGCTTTGCACGGAGTGGTTTGGTTTTCCATACTGCCTGCCTCCCTGTCTGTCTTTGCTGAAATTATACCATATTTTCCGGAAAATTTCTCCCCGTTTTTTGGTTCCTCACGGCTTTTATACGGCTAAGATCCGTGGTATACTGGGCAGGAATCATCTTGAAGGAGGAACTTTGCCCCATGCGCTGCAAGCAATGGATCTTTGATATGGACGGCACCCTCACCGACAGCATGACCGTGGTGTGGCGGGGTGCCCCGCTGGCGCTGCTGCAGCGCTATGGCCGCACGCCCAAAGCAGACCTGAACGACGTGCTGCTGACCATGGGCATGGCCGACGGTGCCCGCTACCTCATCCGAGCATACGACCTGCCCCTGACCGAGGCGGAATATTACGACGTGATGCGGGACGTGATCGCCCAGCTGTACGAAACGGTGGACCTGAAGCCCGGTGTGCGCACCCTGCTGGCAAAGCTGCAGGCCGAGGGGGCCCGGCTGTGCCTGTGCTCCAACACCTGGTCCGACCAGTGCCGCACCGTGCTCACCCGGCTGGGCATCGCGGACTATTTTTCCTTCATCGTGGAGGCGCAGGGCGTGCTGCACAAGAGCCGCCCGGAGGTGTTCTTCGAGTGCATGCACCGGCTGGGCGGGGCCGACCCCGCCGCCTGCGCCGTGTGCGAGGACGCCATTTACGCCGCTTCCACGGCCCACAAGGCCGGGTTCACCGTGCTGGGCGTGCAGGACGCCGCCAGTGCCGCCGACGCCCCTGCCATGGCGCAGGTGTGCGACCAGTTCCTGCCGGACTGGACCGCACTGGACTGGACAAAGATCTGAGAAATTTTTCCGCAAAAAACACGCCGGTGTTCCCGCTGTGGGAGCACCGGCGTGCTGTTATTTCAGGCTGTATTTCTGCTGCTGCACCCATTGCTGGAAGGCGTCCCGCACGGCACCCTCCCGCCCGCGGGGGATGGAGATGCGGGCCCCGCTGCGCATGCGCAGCTCCCCGGCAGAAAGCAGGTCCGCCTCGGCCAGATTGACCACATAAGAGCGGTGGGGCTGCAAAAAGCGCCCATCCGCCAGCAGAGGCTGTGCCACCGCAGAAAACGGCACCCGCAGCGACAGGGTGGGCACGTCCTCCCCGCTGGTGAGGTGGAAGTGCACGATGTGGTGGGTGCACTCCAGATATTCGATGCCCGCATAGGGCAGCGCCCGCAGGCCCTCGGCGGTGTTCACCGTGACGGACGGGCCGTATTCCGGCTCGGTGGCGCGGGCCAGCAGGGCCGAAAGCTCCCGCTGGCGCACCGGCAGCAGCAGATATTGCAGCGCATCCACCTTGTAGGCGCTGTAAGCGTGGGCCGTGGTGCGGGCCACAAAGGCCAGCGGGGCCCGGCGGCCCCGGCGGCGCAGCTCCCCGGCAGCCGCCAGCCCCACCGGCGCAGCCGAGCCGGAAAGCTCCAGCAGGTACAGGTCGTACCGCACGCCCTCCCCGTCCTTCCGCAGCAGGGCGTCGGTGTCCGGCAGGTGTTCCACGATGCAGGCGTCCGCTCGCCGGGCAAAAAATTCCATGCACTGGCGTTCCAGCCCGCTGCGCAGGCCCGCGTCCGGGCTGCACACCGCAATGTGAAAGATCACAGGATCCCTCCTCTTCAAACCCGCCCTTGCATTTTGCGCGGTGCGGGGGTATAGTAATCAAAAAAACAACAAAGGAGACGCCGCCATGTCAAAGCCCCTTGTCAGCATCATTCTGCCCGTGTACAACGCCCAGAACCACATCGCCCGCTGTCTGGAGAGCATCTGCGCCCAGAGCTGGCAGAACATCGAGGTCATCGTGCTGAACGATGGCTCCAAGGATCAGAGCCTGCCCGTGTGCGAAGCGTTCCGCGCAAAGGACGAGCGCATCGTGCTGGTGGACAAGGCCAACTCCGGCGTGTCCGACACCCGCAACCTGGGCCTGAAGCTGGCCAGCGGCAAGTATGTGCAGTTCGTGGACAGCGACGACTATATCGACCCGGACTTCACCGAGCATCTGGTCACCGCTGCCGAACAGAACAACGCCGACCTGGTCATCGCACCTTACAAGATGGTGATCCCTGCCGGGGCCAGCAAGCCGGAACAGGTGCTGGACAAGCTCCAGGACGAGCTGGGGGTCATGACCGTGGCCCGGCCCCCGGAGGTACGGGAGTACGGCTTTCTGCCTGCCGGGGTCTACACCCAGGACGAGTTTGCCCGGCATCTGATGGACAAGCCTGCCTCTTATTTTTACGGGGTGCTGTGGAACAAGCTGTACCGCCGGGACCTGCTGGTGGACCACCAGATCCAGTTTACCAGCGAGGTGCGGTGGGCCGAGGACCTGGTGTTCAATATGCAGTACCTGGAGTACGCCAACGTGCTGGTGTCCATCCCGGAGGCAGGGTACTACTATGTCCAGAACCCCCAGAGTATCTGCCACACCCAGATCAACCCCGCCACCATCGTGCAGAACAAGATCCAGGTGTTCCGCTACTACAAGGACCTGTACACCCGTCTGGGCATGTACGAGCAGGTGCGCCCGCAGCTGTACAAATTCCTGGTGGACATTGCGGAGAGCACTTACCCTTCCGGCCCCTTCAAGGAGGTCATCGACGAGGCCAAGGCCTACTGGAAGGATGCCCGCGAGGACGTGCAGACCCGCACCGCCGAAGCGCGCGAGCGCTGGAACGGCATGCGGGAGGAGCTGCGGGAAACGGCGCAGGAACGCAGTGCCGAGTGGAAGGCCCGGCACGACAGCGACCCTAAAGAATAAGCAAAAGCAACAAACGGGAAGCCGCAGGAGCTTGCACGCTCCGGCGCGGCTTCCCGCTTTTTTATGCGATGTTCAGCGGCCGGGTGCTCAGCAGCCGATGGCGGCGCACTTCTTGGCCAGCCACTCGCGCTCCTCGTCGTTCAGGCGGGGTGCCAGCTTCTCGAACACCTGACGGTGGTAGTTGTTCAGCCAGTCCAGCTCGTCCTTGGTCAGCACACCGGGCACGATGGGAGAAGTGGCGATGGGCACGAACATGATCGGCTCAAAGCCCAGGAAGGTGCCGTACTGGTTGTCGGCCTTGTGCACGCACACCAGCTCGTTCTCGATGCGGATGCCCACCAGATCGGTCTCGTACACGCCGGGCTCGTCGGTCACGATCATGCCCGGGCGCATCAGGGTGGTGTTGCGGCCGTTCAGGGCGTGGGGGCCTTCGTGGACGTTGCCCACAAAGCTGACGCTGTGGCCGGTGCCGCAGCGGTAGTTGATCAGGTGCTGCCACAGCGGTTCACGGGCGATGGTGTCGATCATATGGCAGTCGCAGTAGTCCAGCCAGACCGCCTTGGCGATGTCGATGTGGCACTGCAGGGTCCAGGTGTAGAACTTGCGCTCGTCCTCGGTCAGCTCACCCAGCGGGTAGGTGCGGGTGATGTCGGTGGTGCCGTCCATGTAAGTGGCACCGCTGTCCACCAGCAAAAAGCCCTTGCGCTGGAGCTTTGCGTGGTCCTCCGGGGTGGCGTGGTAGTGCATCATGGCTGCGTTGCCGCCGTAGGCCGCAATGGTGCCAAAGCTTTCCACGATGAACTTATCCGTGGTGCTGCGGTACTTGTGCAGGATCTCGTCCACGGTCAGCTCGGTCAGCTCTTCGCCGGCTTCCAGACGCTTTTCCAGCTCGATCTGGAACCGCACCATAGCCACAGCGTCGCGCAGGTGGGCTTCCTTGTCGTGGGTCAGCTCCACCTCGTTCTTCACGCCCTTCATGGGCAGCAGCGGGTCGGCCAGGTCCTTCACGATGAGGGCGGCGTTGTTCTCCAGCACCTGATACACGGCATAGTTCACGGTGGCGCTCTCTGCCAGCACGGTCTGGGGCTCGGTCTCAGCGGCCATGAAGTCCAGCACACTGTCGTACTCGGCCAGGGTCACACCGTTGGCTTCCAGTTCCGCCTTTGCCTCCGGGGTCACGCGGGCGGTGTGGATGAACAGCACGGCGCGGTCCGGGGTGACATAGCAGTAGGCCATGGCGTAGGGGGTGCACTCGATGTCCATGGCGCGCAGGTTCAGCAGCCAGGCAAGGTTGTCCAGCTTGCCCACCAGCTGGGCGGTGCAGCCCAACTCGGCCAGCTTTGCACACAGCTGGCCCAGCTTTTCGGCGGGGGAGAAGCCTGCGTATTCCTTGGGCAGGATCCAGGCCGGGGTGGCGGGCAGGGCAGGGCGGCCCTCGGTCCACAGCTCATCTTCCAGGAACAGGGTCTTGATGGCGGCGTTCTTGGTTTCCAGCGCCTTCTTCACGCTGTTCACCAGCGCGCAGCTGGCGGTCAGACCGCACAGGCCCAGCTTGCCGCCCTGAGGCACCACCTTGGCGCAGTATTCCTCCACGGTGGGCACGCCCGGCTCACCCATCTTCATCAACTGGATCTCGGTGCCTGCGATCTCCTTCTCGGCCTGCACAAAGTAACGGCCGTCGGCCCAGACAGCACTCTCGGTCATGGTGACCACAAAGTTGGAGTTTTCACCATGGAAGCCGGAGAAATAGGTCAGGGAGGTGTAGTGGTCGGGCAGGTACTCGCTGGAGTGGGGGTCGCCCACCGGGATCAGGTACACGTCCACACCGTTTGCCTGCATGGCGGCACGCAGAGCGGCCAGCCGTTCGGGAACTGTATTCATGCTCATAAGAAAAGCCTTCTTTCTCATATTTGCCGGAAGAACGTCCGGCGGCGGTGGTTTGCTACTGCATATTGTAGCATTCCGGCGCAAAGAATGCAATGCGGGAGTGGCGGCTGCATCCTGCGGGGGCTGACCGCCTGCCGGTCGTTGACCGTCCGTTGGCGAGGTCTTGCCGTCCGGGGGCGTCTGTCCCTCTGCCGGAGCCTGCCCCTTGCCGAATCGCTGCCCGCCGGGGCCGCCGGTTCCCCTTATTTGTCGTCCAAAACGCGAAAACGCAACCAAATTGCAAAAAATGTTACAATTTTTTCTTGAAAAAGGCCGTTTTCCCATTGACAGGCTTGCTATAATAGAGATGTAAGATTTTACGGGCCAGCGCTCTGCGGCTCTGTCTGCTAACAAAGAAAGAGGCATTCAAACTATGACCAAAATTGATATTTTTTCCGGCTTCCTGGGCGCCGGCAAGACCACTCTGATTAAAAAACTCATCAAGGAGGCCTTTGCCGGCCAGCAGGTCGTTCTGATCGAGAACGAGTTCGGTGAGATCGGCATCGACGGCGGCTTCCTGAAGGAGTCCGGCATCCAGATCAATGAGCTGAACGCCGGCTGCATCTGCTGCTCTCTGGTGGGTGATTTCCGCACCGCCCTGCAGCAGGTGGTGGAGCAGTACCACCCCGACCGCATCGTCATCGAGCCCTCCGGCGTGGGCAAGCTGAGCGACGTGACCCGCGCCGTGGAAGGCGTAGCCGAGCACCTGGATGTGCAGCTGAACAGCTTTGTCACCGTGGCCGATGTGAACAAGGTCAAGATGTATATGAAGAACTTCGGTGAGTTCTACGACGACCAGATCAGCCATGCAAGCTGCATCCTGCTCAGCCGCACCCAGACCGCCAGCGAGGAGAAGATCGCCGCCGCCGTGGCCATGCTGCGCGAGAAGAACCCCACCGCCACCATCGTGACCACCGCATGGGACGAGCTGACCGGTGAGCAGATCCTGAAAGCCATGTCCACCAAGGACGACTTCAAGGCAGAGCTGATCGCCATGGCCGCCAAGGCAAACGAGAAGCACGCCGAGGAGGACGAGGAAGAAGAGCACCACCATCATCACCATCACGACGACGAGAACGGCGTGTGCAGCTGCGGCCATCACCACCACGATGATGACGATGACGATGATGAGGACGAGCACGAGCATCACCATCACGACCATGACGAGAACGATGACCACGACGAGCATGAGCACCACCATGATCACGATGAGGATCATGACCACGAGGAGCATTGCTGCTGCGGCCATCACCACCATCATCATGACCACGACGCCGATGAGGTGTTCACCAGCTGGGGCGTCGAGACGGCCCGCAAGTTTACCAAGGCCGAAGTGGAGCACGCCCTCACCGAGCTGGACACCGGCAATTACGGCATGATCCTGCGCAGCAAGGGCATCGTGGACGGCGGTGCCGACGGCTGGCTGGAGTTCGACTATGTGCCCGGCGAATGGGAAGTGCGTGCCCGCGGTGCCGACGTGGGCGGCAAACTGGTGGTCATCGGCTCCAAGCTGAACGAGAAGGCCATTGCAGAGCTGTTCGGCTGCTGAGATGTAAAAGAAGGAGAAACCATCCATTATGGCAAAAGAAATTCCGGTCTACCTGTTTGTGGGCTTTCTGGAAAGCGGCAAGACCAAATTCATTCAGGAGACCTTTGAGGACCCCAACTTCGACTCCGGCGACAAGACCCTGCTGCTGATCTGCGAAGAGGGCGAAGAAGAGTACAACCCCAAGAAGTTCGCCTTCCCCGGTGTGACCGTCAAGGTGATCGAGGACAAGGCAGAGATGAACCCGCAGAACCTGGCCAAGCTGGAAAAGGAATCCGGCGCAGGCCGCGTGGTCATCGAGTACAACGGCATGTGGCTGCTGCAGGAGCTGGCCGATGCCCTGCCGGAAAACTGGCTGGTGTACCAGTGCATCGCCACCGCCGACGGCACCACCGCCCTGACCTATGCCCGCGACAACTCCATGCGCAGCCTGCTGCTGGACAAGATCGCCCGCAGTGAGCTGATCGTGTTCAACCGCGCCGAAGCCGTGAACAACGACGAGGCCCGGCAGGAGCTGCACAAGCTGGTGCGTCAGGCTTCCCGCAAGTGCGACATCGCCTACGAGTTCAAGGACGGCAGCGTGGCCTATGACGACATCCCCGACCCGCTGCCCTTCGACGTGAACGCCCCGGTCATCGACATCCATGACGACGATTTCGGCATCTGGTACATGGACTGCCAGGACGAGCCCCAGAAGTACACCGGCAAGACGGTCAAATTCCTGGCACAGGTGTGCCAGACCAACCGCGCCGGCAAGAACAGCTTCGTGCCCGGCCGCTTTGCCATGACCTGCTGCGTGCAGGATATCCAGTTCGTGGGCTTCCCCTGCAGCTACGACGGCTACAAGGCTCTGGAGCAGCGCAGCTGGGTGCGGGTGACCGCCAAGGTGAGCTACAAGTTCCACAACATCTACCGCGGCAAGGGCCCGGTGCTGACCGCCATTTCGGTGGAGCCTGCCGAAAAGCCGCTGAATGAAGTCGTAACGTTCTCGTAACGTTTCCAACCCAACGCAAGGAGGTTCTGGCATGAAAACACTGTTCCGCATTCTGGGCACGGCCGCTGCCGTGGCCGTCACCGGTGCCGCCATCGTGGCACTGGACAAGATCCTGAACCAGAAAGACCCGCTCCATGTGGAGGAGGTCGAGTTCCCCGAAGAAGCCGAGCAGGACGCCGCCGAGGCCGAAAAGACCGCTTTGGCCTACGCCGAAGC
>SKEC01001876.1_pt1 | contig 15351 bp, 15 predicted proteins | sample 4826641 | NCBI WGS metagenome assembly SKEC01 (sample SAMN11008819, study PRJNA524170) | human gut metagenome | biome: Human fecal sample; material: Feces; isolation source: fecal sample from pouch patient p18, p21 | host: Homo sapiens | place: Israel: Tel-Aviv | collected 2015-12-22
CCCCTCCGCCCCGCGGGCACCTCCCCTCAAAGGGGAGGCTTTTTAGCTTGCACTTATTTATAAAAAGTATAAAAATATGACAAAATCAACGCTGCAACAACAATTGGAAACCCTCTCCGCGGCGCGTTACCCGCTGCACATGCCCGGGCATAAGCGGCGGGTGCCGCCCGCACCGGGGCTGGGCTGCTATGCCTGGGACCTGACCGAGATCGACGGCGCGGACGACCTGCACGACGCGGACGGCATTCTGGCCGACGCCATGGCCCGCACGGCGGCGCTGTACGGCGCGCGGCGGTGCTGGTACCTCGTCGGCGGGTCCACCGTCGGCCTGCTGGCGGGCATCCGCGCACTGGCACCGTTCGGCAGCACGGTCATTGCGGCGCGCAACTGCCACAAGGCCGTCTACCACGCGATTGAGCTGGGGCAGCTGAAGGCCCGCTGGCTCACGCCGCCCGTGGACCCGCAGTTTGGCATTTACGGCAGTGTGCGCCCCGCCGATGTGGCCGCCGCGCTGGACACTGCGCCCGACGCCCGCTGCGTGATCCTGACCAGCCCGACTTATGAAGGTGTTTTGAGTGATATACGTACTATCGCGGAAATCTGCCACGCCCGCGGCGTGCCGCTGCTGGTGGACGAGGCCCACGGTGCGCACTACCTGCCCTTTGCCGCCCGGTACGGCTGGCGCGGCGGGGCCGTAGCCGCAGGGGCCGATCTGGTCGTGCAGAGCGCCCACAAGACGCTGCCCAGCCTGACCCAGACCGCGTTTTTGCAGCTGAACGGCGATCTGGCCGACCCTGCCGAGGTCGAGCGCCAGCTGGACGTGTTCGAGACGAGCTCACCGAGCTACCCGCTCATGGTCAGTCTGGACGGCTGCACCCGCTGGCTGGCCGACGAGGGAGAGGCCGCCTTTGCCGCGTGGCGCGCCCGGCTGGATGCCTTTGACGCGGCGGTGCGGGATCTGAAAAATACAAAAATACTGTGCTGCGGCGCGGACGCACTGACGGCGCACCCTGATTTTTTTGCGCATGACAGCGGCAAAATTTTGCTGCAAATCGGCGCGGCGGGGGCGGCGTACCTGCGGGCCGACGGCTTTGAGCCCGAGATGGTCTGCGGCCCGAACGTGCTGGCCATGACCAGCCCCTGCGACGACGCCGACGCGCTGGAACGGCTGGCCGATGTGCTGCACGCCTGGGACAAAACGGCGGCCCCGCCCGCGGCCCCGCGGCATATTCTGCCCGCCCCCGGCGCGGCCCGCTGCACGATTGCCGAGGCGCTGCTGCGCCCCGCGCGGGCCGTAAGGCTGCGGGACGCGGTGGGGGAGACCGCCGCGGAGTATCTCTGGGCCTATCCCCCCGGCGTGCCGCTGGTGGCACCGGGCGAGGAAGTGACGGCAGAGCTGGTGACGGCCTGCCGTGCATTGGAGCAGGCCGGAACCGCGCTGAAGCATACGGGCGGCAGCGGTGCGGAGGAGATTGCGGTTTTGTAATTTGTAAAGGGAGGCAGCGGCACGGCCCGTCGGAACCCTTCCGGCCTGCGCTGCGCGCGGCCACCTCCCCTGATGGGGAGGCTTTATTCGGGCATGCGCCCGCGAAAGGCTCCCCATCAGGGGAGCTGGCCGCGAAGCTGGCCTGAGGGGTTCCGACGGGCCTCGCGTAGACTATCGTTTTCCCTCCGCCCCTATTGACAAACCCCGGATTTCCGTGTACAATAATAATAATTCTAAAATGTATAAAGGGGTGACTGTTTTATGAAGCACATCCAGACTCTCGAGACCCGCGACATGGCTAAGAGCCTGCTGAACGGCGGCTGCGGCGAGTGCCAGACTTCCTGCCAGAGCGCCTGCAAGACCAGCTGCGGCATTGCCAACCAGCCTTGCGAGAAGACCGACAAGTAATTTTTGCTGGCTTTGATGCCGGGATGCCGTGTGGCAGCCCGGCATTTTCTATGATATAATGCGGCGGGGCGTCGGGGACGCCGCCCCTACAACTACAAAAACGGAGAAAACCATGATCCATCAATACAAATTAAGCGGCTACAATATCGTGCTGGATGTGTACAGCGGCAGCGTACACGCGGTGGACGATGTAGCCTATGACGCCATCGCCCTGATCGACCAGGGCAGCAGCCGGGAGCAGGCCGCCGCCGCCCTTGCCAAAAAATACGCAGGCCGCGCCGACGTGACCGAGAGTGACATCAACGACGTACTGGACGATATCGACGAGCTGACCGCCGCGGGCCAGCTGTTTGCGCCCGACGCCTACGCCGACCACGCCTTTGACTTCAAAAACCGCTCCAACGTCGTCAAGGCGCTCTGCCTGCACGTTGCGCACACCTGCAACCTGAATTGCAGCTACTGCTTTGCCGCGCAGGGCAAGTTCCACGGCGAGGCCGGCCTGATGAGCTTTGAGACCGGCAAGCGCGCACTGGATTTCCTCATCGAGCATTCCGGCACCCGCCGCAACCTGGAGGTTGACTTCTTCGGCGGTGAGCCGCTGATGAACTTCGAGGTCTGCAAACAGCTGGTCGCCTACGCCCGCAGCATCGAAAAGGAGCACAACAAGAACTTCCGCTTCACGATGACCACCAACGGCATCGGTATCACCGATGAAGTCATCGACTGGTGCAATAAAGAATGTCACAACGTTGTTTTGTCACTGGACGGCCGCAAGGAAGTCAACGACCGTTTCCGCGTGGACCTGGCGGGCAACGGCAGCTATGACCGCATCGTGCCCAAGTTCCAGAAGCTGGTCAAGGCACGCGGCGGCCAGGGCTACTATATGCGCGGCACCTTTACGCATCACAACGTGGATTTCACGAAAGACCTGTTCCACATGGCTGACGATCTCGGCTTTACGGAGCTGTCCATGGAGCCGGTCGTGGCCCCGCCGGATTCCCCCGAGGCCCTGACCGAAGAGGATCTGCCCAAGCTGTTTGACCAGTACGAGCTGCTGGCCAACGATATGCTGCGCCGCCAGAAAGCGGGCAAGCCCATCACGTTCTACCATTATATTCTGGACCTGAAGCATGGGCCCTGCATTTACAAGCGCATTTCGGGCTGCGGTTCCGGCACCGAGTACATGGCCGTGACCCCCTGGGGCGACCTGTACCCCTGCCACCAGTTCGTGGGCGACCCCAAGTACCTGATGGGCGACATCTGGAAGGGCGTCACCAACACGGCCGTGCGGGATGAGTTCAAGCACTGCAACGCCTATGCCCGCAAGGAGTGCAAGGACTGCTGGGCCAAGCTGTATTGCTCCGGCGGCTGCGCTGCCAACTCTTATCATGCCACCGGCAGCATTACCGGTGTGTACGAGTACGGCTGTGAGCTGTTCAAGAAGCGCATGGAGTGCGCCATCATGATCAAGGTGGCAGAGAACCAGGAACTGGCTGCTCAGGGCATCGAGGTGCCCATTGAGCTGGGTTCCACCTGCAACGCCTGCGCAGACGGCGAAGCCTGCGAATAAGCATGGACACACCCATCGTGGATTTTGTGCGCGGCTATGCACAGTCCGGCACCTCCCGCCTGCACATGCCCGGCCACAAGGGTCAGAGCCTGCTGGGCTTTGAGCCGCTGGACCTGACCGAGATCCGGGGCGCCGACGAGCTGTACGAGCCGGAGGGCATCATTGCCCAAAGCGAAGCAAACGCTACCCGGCTGTTCGGCACGCAGCACACCTATTACAGCACCGAGGGCTCGTCCCAGTGCATCCGGGCCATGCTGTGTCTGGCACTGCAGGCCGCGCCCCGCACTGGAAAACGTCCGGTACTGCTGGCGGCCCGCAACGCGCACAAAGCCTTGCTGTACGCTGCCGCGCTGCTGGACTTCGACATCCGGTGGCTCTGGCCTGCGGCAGAGAATGCCGGGGCGCTGTGCAGCTGCCCCATCTCCGCACAGATACTGACAACAGCGCTGCAGGAGCTGACCGGGCAGGGGAGTGCCCCCTTTGGGGTCTACGTCACCAGCCCGGATTATCTGGGCGGAATGCAGGACATCCGGGCCTTGTCGGCTGTGTGCGACACCTTTGGGATGCCGCTGCTGGTGGACAACGCCCACGGGGCCTACCTGCGCTTTCTGCCCGGAGAGCCGCTGCACCCCATTGCACTGGGGGCGGCTATGTGCTGCGACTCGGCCCACAAGACTCTGCCGGTGGTCACCGGCGGAGCATATCTGCATCTGGGGGAGAACGCCCCGGTACAGGAGGAAGCTGCAGTGCGCGGTGCACTGGCACTGTTCGGCTCCACCAGCCCGTCCTACCTGATCCTGCAGTCGCTGGACGCCTGCAACCGGCAGTTGACGGAAAGCTATCCCGCCGGGTTGCAGCGGTGCTGTTCTCGGCTTTCTGCTCTGCGCGGGGAGCTGAACGCGGCGGCGCAGGCGGCGGGCTGCCCGGTGCCGCTGGCATTGGACGGTCCGGGCCGGGAACCGCTGAAGCTGACGCTGGACGCTGCGGCCCTTGGCATGACCGGCACCGCGCTGGCGGATGCCTTGCGCGGCGGGCAGCTCGAGTGTGAATATGCCGACCCGCGTTATGTGGTGCTGATGTTCACCCCCTGCAACCCACCGCAGGACTACGCGCGCCTGCGCATAGTGCTCCGGCAGTGTCTGCACGGCCTGCCCGCAGCGGGCGGGCTCCTGCAGCCGGAAGAGCTGGCTGGGGAGTTCGTGGCACTGGCGCAGCAGGCGCGGGCCCATTGCACCATCCGGCAGGCAGTGTTTGCCCCGCAGGAGCGCATCCCGGTGCAGCAGGCGCTGGGCCGCATTTGTGCGATGCCCACGGTGTCCTGCCCGCCGGCTATCCCCATCGCGGTAAGCGGGGAAGAGATCACCCCGGCGGCACTGGAATTGATGCAGCGCTATGGCGTGACGGAAGTCTCAGTTCTGCGCAGATAAACAAAAAACAAACGGCACGATGCAGCGATGCACCGTGCCGTTTTTCTATGAAAAGAGCTTTATTCGTTCTCGTCGGATGCGGCTTCCATGGCGTTGAACCGCTCCAGGAAGCTGTGCTCCACACCCTCGGATTTGTAGCCGGGCATGGTGTCCAGTGCTACCGCATGGATGCTGCGGAAGATGCTGTTCTCGATGTTGGGGTTGTCGCGCTTGAGGCGGCGCAGCAGGGTCTTGACCTCCTGCCGCTTGGAACCACCGCCGCCGTTGTCGCACATGGTGCAGTTCTCAGTAAAGCGGCAGGCACACTGGATGAACTCCAGCTCATTGTAGCGCTTCCAGGCCAGAATGTCCTCTTCATGGATGCAGTACATGGGCCGGATGAGGGTCATGCCGGGGAAGCTGGTGCTGTGCAGCTTGGGCGGCATGGCCTGCAGCTGAGAACCGTAGAACATGCTCATGACGGTGGTCTCGATCACATCGTTGAAGTGATGCCCCAGCGCGATCTTGTTGCAGCCCAGCTCCTTGGCCTTGCTGTACAGGTGGCCGCGGCGCATCCGGGCGCAGAGGTAGCAGGGGTTCTTGTCGGTGTTGTTGGCCACGGCAAAGATGTTGCTCTCGAAAATGGTCACCGGGATGTGCAGCAGCTCGGCGTTGGACTCGATCTTCTGGCGATTGATCTCGTTGTAGCCGGGGTCCATGACCAGAAACACCAGCTCAAAGGGCACGTCGCTGTGGCGCTGCAGCTCCTGCATGAGCTTGGCCATCAGCATGGAGTCCTTGCCGCCGGAAATGCACACGGCAATGCGGTCACCGGCCTGCACCAGCTCGTAGCGCTTGACCGCCACGATGAAGGGAGTCCACAGTTCTTTGCGATATTTTTTGATGATGCTGCGTTCGATCAGCTGATAGGGTTCCAGAGTCTTTTTCATGGGTTACCTCGTTTTACGGTTGGGTCAGAGTGCGGTAGCAGGCATCGAAAGCCTGTAAAAATCCGGTGATCTCCTCATCGGTGGTCCGGTGGCTCAGGCTGATGCGCCAGGAGGAAAGAGCGTTGCGGCGGTCGCGGCTCACGGCGAACACGGCCCGGGAGGGCAGGCCATCGGACGAGCAGGCCGATTTGACCGAGACGCACACGCCATGCGCGTCCAGCTCCCGCTGGAACACGGTGCCCTTTACGTCCTTCACGCTCAGGTTCAAAATCTGCGGTACGGCGGCTTCTGGGCTGTTGATGCGCACTTTGGGGTAGTTTGCCAGTTCGGTGCGCAGGCGGGCGTTCAGGCTGCGCACCCGCTCCACCCGCTCCGGCAGCTCGGTCATGGCCTTGTCCAGTGCAAGCGCCAGCGAGCAGGGCAGCGCCACGGTGGGGGTGCCGCTGCGGTAGATGGTGGTGCTCTCGCCGCCGTGGATGAGCGGTTCCAGCGCGAGGCCCCGCCGCTTGACCAGCACACCGATGCCGTTCAGCCCGTAGAATTTGTGGGCGGTCAGGCTCAGGGTGTCGATGCCCTCAAAAGAGGGAAGCGGCAGTTTGCCCACGGCTTGGGTGGCGTCTACATGCAGGTGGCAGTGGGGATAGTCCTTTAAAAGTGCGGCGATCTCGGTCACCGGCTGCACCACGCCCAGTTCGCTGTCCACGGCGGTGACGGCCACCAGAATGGTGTCCGGCCGCAGCAGCTCCCGCAGGTGGGCAAGGTCCACCGTGCCGTCCTGTTTGATGTCCACAAGGTCGATCTCGTACCCCTGCTCCTGCAGGGCAGTCAGCGAGCCGCTGACCGAGGAGTGCTCCAGCGGGGTGGAAATGATGTGTTTGCCGTGGTGACGCTCCAGCCGGGCGATGCTCTTCAGCGCAAAATTGTTGGCCTCGCTGGCACCGGATGTATAAATGATCTCCGCCGGCTGCACATTAAGGCTGCGGGCAATGCTCTGCGTGGCCTCGTCGATGGCGGTTTTGGCGGCGGCACCGGCCTGATGGCGGGAGTTCGCGTTGCCGGGGCAGCTGCGCTCCACCGCACAGAAGCGTTCCAGCACGGCCTCGTCCACCGGCGTGTTGGCAGAATAGTCCAGATAGATCATAGATCCTCCTGATCTTGTTCGGTATACAGATTATAATAGTAGGTAATATTATAGTGCGCTTTGGACCGGAATGCAAGAAAATTGGCAAAAAAGGTTGCGGGGCAGGCAAAAGTCTGCTATACTATCCAGTAAAGCCTGCCCGGCGGCCCGGTTTGGGGTGCGGGCGGACAGGCTTCTGGCCGGAACGGTTCCGGCGGTTTGGAAGACCCGGACGAAAGGAGAGAGCGGTATGCCGAATATGCATCGACTGCGCTGTTCTGTTTTTATTTTTCCGGGCGTCATTATTGTTCCCAATTCAGGAGGCACTGCCGTTCACCGCGGCAATGCCTCTTTTTTTGGGTCGATGCAGGAGGTATACAAAATCCATGAGTAAACAGATCGATTACTCCAAGGGCATTTACGACGCGCGCCAGCTGGGTGCGGGCCGGATGTTCATCCTGGGCGTGCAGCACATGTTCGCCATGTTCGGAGCCACCGTGCTGGTGCCGCTGCTCACCGGCCTGAGCGTTTCCACCACGCTGCTGTGCGCCGGTCTGGGCACGCTGCTGTTCCATCTGATCACCAAAAAGAAGGTCCCGGCCTTCCTGGGCTCCTCCTTTGCTTACCTGGGCGGTTTCTCCATCGTGGCCCCCATGCTGGCAGACGCTGACGGCAACCTGACCGTGGTCAACACCAAGATGCTGCCCTACGCCTGCGCCGCCGTTGCCTTCTCCGGCCTGGTGTACCTGGTGGCCAGCCTGCTCATCTCCACCTTTGGCATCCGCCGCATCATGCGGTTCTTCCCCCCGGTGGTCACCGGCCCCATCATCATCTCCATCGGTTTGATCCTGGCTCCCTCTGCCATCAAGAACTGCCAGGCCAACTGGCTGCTGGCCTTTGTGGCGCTGGGCGTGGTCATTATCTGCAACATCTGGGGTAAGGGCATGGTCAAGATCCTGCCCATCCTGATCGGTGTGCTGGTGTCCTACGCGGTGGCTCTGGTCACCGGTGCCGTGGACTTCCAGAAGATCGCCGACGCGGCCTGGTTCGGCATCCCCCTGCACAAGGAGGCCATGGGTCTGTTCGCCATCGACGGCAGCCCGGAATTCATCAGCGCTCTGTTCACCATCATCCCCATCGCACTGGCTACTATGATGGAGCATGTGGGCGATATCGCCGCCATCAGCGCTACCGTCGGCCACAACTATATCAATGACCCCGGCCTGAACCGCACCCTGCTGGGCGACGGTCTGGCCACCACCATGGCCGGCCTGCTGGGCGGCCCGGCCAACACCACCTACGGCGAGAACACCGGCGTGCTGGCCCTGAGCAAGATCTACGACCCGCTGGTCATCCGCATTGCCGCTGTGCTGGCCATCATCCTGAGCTTCAGCCCCAAGTTTGAGGCCGTCATCAACACCATCCCCACCGGCATCATCGGCGGCATCAGCTTTGTGCTCTACGGCATGATCTCCGCCATCGGTGTCCGCAATGTGGTGGAGAACCGGGTGGACTTTACCAACAGCCGCAACCTGATCGTGGCCGCTGTCATTCTGGTGTGCGCCCTGGGCTTCAACTCGGTGGGCGGCGTCAGCTTTGCCATCGCAGGCGTTAACATCAACCTGTCCGGTCTGGCCATCGCTGCCATTGCCGGCATTCTGCTCAACGCCATTCTGCCCGGCAACGACTACGAGTTTGATGCTGCCGACGGCTCCGAGGCTGCTTCCAGCAGCAACCTGCAGGTCTGATCTCCCTACAATAAAATAGATGCGTCCGAGGAAACCCGGCAAAGCGCATAGTTTTCTGGCAAGGTTTTTAGTGACCTTGCCAGTTTTTTGTAATTGAGAATAATTCTTAAAATTATGCTTGACTAACTAGGAACTATTCGCTATAATAGAGCCATGAGAAGGGCTGGTGAGTACCAACACCTGCACTTCGATTTCAAAATGAATCAATCAGAGAATGATGGAGGTCTGTTCTTATGAAGAAATATGTTTGCACCGTCTGTGGTTATATTGCTGAGGGCGAGATCCCGGCTCAGTGCCCTGTCTGCAAGGCTCCTGCCTCCGCTTTTGTTGAGAAGAAGGGCAACACCTATGTCACCGAGCACGTTGTAGGCATCGGCAAGGCAGAGGGCGTGCCCCAGGAGATCGTGGACGGTCTGCGCGCCAACTTTGAGGGTGAGTGCAGCGAGGTCGGCATGTATCTGGCCATGGCCCGTGTGGCAGAGCGTGAGGGCTACCCCGAGATCGCCGAGGCTTACAAGCGCTACGCTTATGAGGAAGCTGACCATGCATCCCGCTTTGCCGAGCTGCTGGGCGAGGTCGTGACCGACAGCACCAAGAAGAACCTGATGATGCGTGCCGAGGCCGAGTGCGGTGCCTGCTCCGGCAAGATGGACCTGGCCAAGAAGGCAAAGGCCCTGAACCTGGATGCCATCCATGACACCGTCCATGAGATGGCGAAGGACGAGGCTCGTCACGGCCGCGGCTTCGAGGGCCTGCTGAAGCGCTACTTCAACACCGAAGTCTGATCAGGGTTCCCCGGTTATCCATTCTGCCCGCTGCACAGTGCATCCCGCTGTGCAGCGGGCTTTTTGTATTGACAGGCTCCCGCCCGGCGGCTTATACTAAAACAAACTGCACGAAAAGAGGGGACGGGAATGGACATACCTTCCAAAAACAAACCGGCAGCGGGCCGCTATGCGCTGCTGGATGAGCTGCGCGGGCTGGACCTGCTCAGCATGATCGGCTATCATGCCTGTTGGGATCTGATTTTTTTGTTTGGCATGTCTGCCGCATGGTATACGGGCTGGCAGGGGCACCTGTGGCAGCAGAGCATCTGCTGGGTGTTCATTCTGCTGTCTGGCTTCTGCCTGCCGCTGGGGCATCGCCCACTGCGGCGCGGGCTGATCGTTTCCGGGGCGGGGGTGCTGGTCACGGTGGTCACGCTGTTGTTCATGCCGGAGGACCGGGTCGTGTTCGGGGTGCTCACCCTGCTGGGGGCGGCCATGCTCATCACCGGCCTTCTGCAGCCGCTGCTGCAAAAGATCCCGGCATGGGCCGGGCTGGTGGTGTCGCTGCTGCTCTTCGCGGCAACCTACCACACGCAGGATGGTTTCTGGCAGCTGGGCCCGTGGCAGATATTGCTGCCGGGTGCCTGGTATGCCAACCTCTTTACGGCGTTCTTCGGCTTTTTCCCGCGGGGCTTTTTCTCCACGGATTACTTTCCGCTGCTGCCCTGGCTGTTTTTGTTCTGGGCAGGGTACTTCCTGCATTTCTGCATGGGGCGGGCCCGCATGGAGCCGCTGCGCCGGTCGGTCTGTGCGCCGCTGGGCTGGCTGGGCCGACACTCGCTGGGGATCTATCTGCTGCATCAGCCGGTGATTTATGGGGTATTGCTGCTTCTGTTCCATGTTTTTGAGCAGTAAACCTTGACAAGCCTGCCAACCTGTGGTATTCTGTTGATGGTTAGAACAAACTAACCACGAGAAATGCGTCGGCATCGTCCGGCCGCATTTTTCTGGAGTTGAAAGTTAGCGTAAACTAACGAAAGATTGATTGAGAGAGGTCGATTCAAATGAGCAAAGTAGCAATCGTATTCTGGAGCCAGACCGGCAACACCGAGACCATGGCAAACTGCATCGCAGAGGGCGCAGGTGCCAACGCCACCATCATCCCCTGCAGCGAGATGAACGCCGCCAAGCTGGGCGAGTATGATGTGGTCGCCTTTGGCTGCCCTGCAATGGGTGCCGAGCAGCTGGAGGAGAGCGAGTTTGAGCCGATGTTCTCGGATCTGGAGGGCTCGCTGAACGGCAAGAAGGTGGCTATGTTCGGCTCCTACGGCTGGGGCGACGGCCAGTGGATGCGTGACTGGGTGGAGCGTGCCCAGGGCGACGGTGCACAGGTGTTCGGCGGCGAGGGCCTGATCTGCAACGAGGCTCCGGACGATGACGTGCAGGCCGCCTGCCGCAAGCTGGGCGCAGACCTGGCTGCCTGGTAACCACAGACCGGGCGCCTCTTGACAAATGAGGTTTGTTCGTCTAAACTAATAGGACCGGTTTCGGCAGTTTTGCTGTGGACAGCCCTGTACAGAAGAACGTAAATACATGCGGCAGGGGATAAGATGGGCGCGGTACAGCGCTCTCGGCCCCTGCCGCTTGGCTTTTTGAAGGACGGTGTGTATGGCAGTGGTGGTGGCAGTTGGAGTGACAGCCTGCTTTGCGGTGCTGCGTCATGCAGTGCGCCGTGCAGCGGTGCGCTCAGGCCGGAAGCGGGAGTAAAAACAGCAGGAGGAATGGATCTCATGAAGGAGACTCCGAAGAACTTGGACAAAAAACGTGCCGACGAAAAATTGCTGGTGAGCGAGATGATCGCGCTTTACTGCCGCAAACAGCACAAAACACCCAAAGGGCAGCTGTGCCCGGCCTGTCAGGAACTGCAGGACTACGCACTGGCCCGTATTGACAAATGCCCGTTCATGGAGACCAAGACCTTCTGTTCGGCTTGCAAAGTGCACTGCTACAAGCCCGCCATGCGGGAGCAGATCCGCGCGGTGATGCGTTGGGCCGGTCCCCGGATGCTGCCGGTGCACCCGGTGCTGTCCGTGAAACATGTGGCGGTGACCCTCAAGGCAAAACGGGAAGCGCAAAAAACAGATGCATAATCGCCCGGCAGACGGGGCATCCTGTCTGCAGAGAGGTGATCAATATGGAAAACATCGGTGTTACCTGTGATGTCTGCGCATGCTGCCACAATGTGGCCGGCTGCAAATGTGACCTGCCGCAGATCAAAGTGACCGAGCAGTGCACCTGCAATACGCAGCAGGAAGGCACCCCGCACTACTGCCAGAACTACGAGGAAAAGTAATTCTGCACACAAGGAACAGCCCCCGCCGGGACGAGAATGCCCGGCGGGGGCTGTTTGTCTGTAGAAAGGTTACCGCAGCGTCACGTTGCAGGTGGCAAGGCTGCGCACCAGGGTGCCGACGCTGTCCTTCATCTGGATGCCGGCAAAGCCCAGCGCAAAGGCGGCCTGCACATTCTCCAGCCGGTCGTCGATGAACACGCACTCCTCGGCCTTGAGAGAATACTTGTCCAGCAGGGCCTTGTAGATCTTCGTGTCCGGCTTGTTGATGTGTACCTCGCAGGAAGCCACACCACCGTCAAAGCCGTCCAGCACGCCCCGGTCCCGGAGCAGGTCCAGCACATCCTGCGGGATGTTGCTCAGGTAGTACACGCAGTAGCCGTGGCTCTTCAGGCGGCGCACCAGCTCTTCCATCCGGTGCCGGGGCCGCAGGATGTGCAGCCAGTCGTCCAGCACGCCCTGCACCTCAAAGGCACGGCCCGCAGCCCGGGCCTTTTCCAGCATCCGGTGGTTGCCGTCAAAGCGGGAGATGAGCCCGGCATCCAGCAGCTTCCATTCCTCGCTGCCAAAGGTCAGGTCGTAGACCTCTTCCTCGGTCTCGGCGTTGCACAGGCGGTCCACCAGATAGCCTCTGGGGTCAAAGTCGATCATCACGCCGCCCAGGTCAAACACGATACTTTTATACATACAAGCTGCCTCGCTTTATTCAGAGTTGTTGGGGAACAGCTCCAGTATACCACAACCCGGCGGTGCTTTTCCACCGCTTTTTGCATGGACACGGCCCGGGCCGCATAGGCTGGTGGCAGAGAGGGGAGAGGTGCTGTGACCATCCGGGAACTTTGTGAAAAGGAAGTTGTGCAGCTGGAGCAGGGGGTGTGCCTGGGCCGGGCCGATGATCTGGCCTTTGATCCCGCCACCGCCCGTCTGCAGAGCCTGATCCTGCTGGGGCGGCCCCGGCTGTTCGGCCTGCTGGGCAGGGAAGAGAACCTGACCATTCCGTGGCAGGAGATCGAGACCATCGGCACCGACGCAGTGCTGGTGCATACCCAGCTGCCCTCGGCTGCGCCCTCGAAGCCCGGGCTGTGGCAGAGCCTGCGCGCAAGGCTGGGGCTCTGAGCGGGTTTTACAAAAAACGGGTGATTTTTTTGTAAAACAGGGGTGGACATTTTCGGAGGAATGACTATAATAATCGCAGAAGGCTTGTGCAAAAGCACGAACCGAGGAGATTCTGCTGGTAGATGTGGAAAGGATCGGACCCATGAATTCGTTGAAAACTCCCAAGCCGCTTCTGGCGGCCCGCATGGCGTTCCCGCTGGCGGCATCGTTGATCACGGTGCTGCTGGGCGAGTGGATCGCCCGCGGCGCGCTGACGGTGGACACCGTTACGAGCTTTATTTTCCCCCATGCTGAGGCCTATCTGCTGGCATGGCTGTTCCTGTTTCTGGTCTGGCTGCTGCTGGACTGGATCTTCCAGCTGCCGCCGCTGTCTACGCTGGGCATGGCGGTACTGGGCTGCGTACCCTGCGCGGTGAATTTCTATACCCTGCAGCTGCGCGGTGAACCCTTCCTACCCTGGGACCTGGCACAGGTGTCGGAGGCCGCCGGTGTGGCGTCCGCTGCCGGCATCAAGATCCAGACCAGCATGATCGTCACGGTCGTCGTGGAACTGGCGCTGATGGCGGGCAGCTTTTTCCTGTACCGTGGGCGGCATAAACAGCGCTGGCTGCCCCGTGTGGCGGGCAGTGCGGCCACCGCAGCGGCCCTGTGCCTGCTGATTTTTGGCGTGTATTTGCAGCCGACCGTCTGCCAGGCCATCGGCATCGTGCCGGACGCCTGGATGCAGGATCGCTATTACCGCTACTATGGTGTTGTCACCGGCTTTATGACCAACCTGTCCAATCTGGAGATTGACAAGCCGGACAACTACTCAGAAGAGACGGTGGATGCCATTCTGGACAATGTGGATGAGAGCCGGAAGTTCTCCACCGGCCCGCTGTACCCCACCAGCTACGCGGCCACCACCGCCAAGGACGAGCAGGTAAAAAAGCCTACCATTATTTATGTGATGAACGAGTCCTACTGGGATGTGTCGGAGCTGGAACAGTACGGCATCAAGTTCGACACGGATGTGTCGGCCAACTTGCACGCCCTGCAGCAGACCAGCGCTTATGGCCGGGCCTACAGCCCCAGCTTTGGCGGTGGCACCTGTGATGTGGAGTTCGAGGCTCTGACCGGCTATTCGGCGTCCTTCCTGCCCAGTGGCTCCAAGCCCTATCAGCAGCACGTCACCAAGCCCATATTCGCCCTGCCCAGCTACCTCAAGACGCAGGGCTACCAGACGGCCGCCGTGCACTGCTTCTGGGCCAAGTACTGGAGCCGCGACACGGCTTACCCCAACCTGGGACTGGATGATTTTATCAGTCTGGAAGACATGCATGGTGTGACCAAGGTGCGCAAACACTATTGGACGAACGGCCTGGTCACGGATGATTCCATGGCAGACCAGATCATCGGCCAGTATGAGAAGATGAAGGCATCCTCCGACGAGCCGGTGTTCCTGCACGCAGTCACCATGCAGAATCATACCAATTATAATAAGGACAACTACCCCGACGACCAGCGCGTGAAGGTGCTGGAACACCCGGCGGGCATGAAGGCCAGCACGGTGGGCGCGCTGGAGGACTTTGCCACCGGCATCCGGGACGCCGACGCCATGCTGGGCAAGCTGACGGCGTACTTCTCGCAGGTGGATGAGCCGGTCATTCTGGTGTTCTGGGGCGACCACTACAACCCCATCGACTCCAACTACGACGTGTACACCACCACCGGCTATGCCAGCGATTCCAGCGCGGACCCCCGCCTGCACCAGACCACGCTGCTCATGTGGTCCAACTACAGTGACGCACAGGTGGACCTGGGCACCATTGCCGCCTACGACATCTCGCCGGTGATGATGAACCTCTACGGCCTGCAGCAGCCGCTGTACTTCCAGTTTCTGAACCGGCAGCTCCGGGTGGCCAGCCGCGCCTGCACCCGCGGCGTGACCATGAACCTGGACGGCACCACCACGCTGGAACCCACCGAGTTCCAGCAGCGCTGGACCCAGGAGCACTGGATGCTGCAATATGACCTGATGTTTGGCAAGGGCTATGCCCTCACCCGCATGGGGCTGGAAAGCGTGGCAGAGCCCGCCAAAGGCAAATAAGCAAAAAACCGGAAACTTTTTTGGACAAAACAGAGAAAAACTCTTGCAACCGTGCACTTTTTGTGCTATGATAACAAGGCATTACACACGCATCACTATGCCCTTTTGTGCCCTTTTGGGTGGAGGGCAGTCCGGAGCCGTCCGATACGGTGCCGGATCACGGTGTGCGGAGGCAAAACAAATATCTGGAGGTATTTTACTATGGCAGTCGTTTCTATGAAGCAGCTTCTCGAGGCAGGTGTGCACTTCGGTCACCAGACCCGCCGCTGGAACCCCAAGATGAAGAAGTATATCTTCACCGAGCGCAACGGCATCTACATCATCGATCTGCAGAAGACCGT
>SKEC01001882.1_pt1 | contig 15337 bp, 9 predicted proteins | sample 4826641 | NCBI WGS metagenome assembly SKEC01 (sample SAMN11008819, study PRJNA524170) | human gut metagenome | biome: Human fecal sample; material: Feces; isolation source: fecal sample from pouch patient p18, p21 | host: Homo sapiens | place: Israel: Tel-Aviv | collected 2015-12-22
CCTTTGGGAAGAAGTATGATCAAAAAATTACACGTATACGCTGGACCAGAGCACGAACAACAAGCTCAGAAACCAGAAGTATTAACATTTTAAGGAAAGGTTGAAAGGAGGAAGTTATAATGGCTAATGCAAAATTCTACGGAACAGGAAGAAGAAAAAAATCAATCGCAAGAGTATATTTAGTACCTGGAACAGGTAAAATTACAATAAACAAAAGAGATATTGATGAATATCTTGGATTAGAGACATTAAAAGTTGTAGTTCGTCAGCCACTCGTTGCTACAGAGACAGTTGACAAATTCGACGTATTAGTAAACGTACACGGTGGAGGATACACAGGACAGGCTGGAGCTATCCGTCACGGTATCGCAAGAGCTTTACTTCAAGCTGATGCTGATTACAGACCAGTTCTTAAGAAAGCAGGATACTTAACACGTGATCCACGTATGAAAGAACGTAAGAAATACGGCCTCAAGGCTGCCCGTCGCGCTCCCCAGTTCAGCAAGCGCTAATCAGCACTTCAAACTGGTTCAAAGATGCTCAAAAACCCCGAAAAACTGCGGTTTTTCGGGGTTTTTCTATTTCACATCTTCTGTTGCAGCTTGTCTGATTCTGGCAGGATTTGAACTGTTCTTACCCTGTTTTTCTTGATTAAAAATGGGGCAACCGGCCCTTTTTGACCCCATTATGATTAAAAAATGGGGCAACCGAGAGCCAAAATCGAGCCGTTTTCTAGGTGCTTTTGCCCTGTCCTTTGCCCCTCATTTTAGGAGCCTTTCTTTATGATTTTTCTTTTGAAAGGGCTGGCCTGATTTGTCAGGATTTGACCAAATCGAATCCGGTTTATCTTTTCTTGCTCATGGCGTCCAATACCCTTAAAGCTGGTGAATACTCGCACATTTGCGCTGCACGTCTTTGAACAGCTACAATGAAGGCGAAAAGGAGGACTGCACTATGAGGAAACAGAAATTCAAGGTATACCTCACCCCTGCTGAAAACAGCATTGTGATCCAGAGCCTGAATCATCTGCGGAACACCCTGCTGCGGGAAAATCGGGACACCGGCTGCGTGGATGATCTTTTGCTCAAAGTCATGTGCGCCCCTGTCAAGAGAATTTGAAAACTACATATTGTGCCGACTGAATCAAGCCGTTTATTCTTTCATAGAGTAGACGGCTTTTTTTCATGCCCATTTTACCGCATACATAGCTGTTCGTCTTGCCAACGGGCAGCTAAATCTATCAAAAAGGAGGACATGAAAATGCCGGAACAGAGAAGCCGCCCGAAGGAAGGCCGTGTCATCGCATTGGCCAACCAGAAAGGCGGAACAGGCAAAACCACCACAACGGTGAATCTGGGCATTGGGTTGGCCCGCCTGGGACAAAAGGTTCTGCTCATTGACGCAGACCCCCAGGGCGACCTCACCACTTGCCTGGGCTGGCAGGATCAGGACAGCTTGCAGACCACCCTTGCAACCATCATGGAGAAGGTGATCCGCGACGAGCCGTTTTCTGTGGATGAGGGCATCCTGCACCACAAAGAGGGTGTTGACCTTATGCCAGCCAACATTGAGCTGTCGGCTATGGAAATGAGCTTGGTAAACGCCATGAGCCGGGAGTTCACGCTGCGAACCTATGTCAATGCAGTCAAGAAGAACTATGACACGGTTCTGATCGACTGTATGCCGTCCCTCGGTATGATTACGATCAATGCGCTGGCGGCGGCAGACAGCGTGATTATCCCGGTGCAGGCCCACTATCTCCCGGCCAAAGGCATGACCCAGCTCATGCGAACCATTGGCAAGGTCAAGCGGCAGATCAACCCGTCCCTCAAGGTGGACGGCGTACTGCTGACCCTTGTGGATGGGCGCACCAATCTGGCCAAGCAGACAGCCGAAACCTTGCGGCAGAGCTACGGGAGTGTTTTGAAAATCTATCGTTCCGAGATTCCCGTTGCAATCAAAGCCGCAGAAATCAGCGCCGCTGGCAAGAGCATCTACGCCTATGATAATGGCAGCAAGGTAGCTCAGGCTTATGCGGAATTTTCAAAGGAGGTGCAGGCGGATGGCGAGAAACAACGCGCTAAACTTCAATCTGCCCTCAGTCGATGACCTCTTTTCCACCGAGGAAAGCCGTGCAGAGGCCAGATTGGAGAAAGTCGTCAACCTGAATCCCTCAGAGATCAGCAATTTCCCAGATCACCCTTTCAAAGTGCGGATGGACGCGGCCATGCAGGAAATGGCGGAGAGCGTCAAGCAGTACGGCGTGTTGGTTCCTGCGCTGGTACGCCCCAAGCAGGGCGGCGGTTATGAAATGGTAGCCGGACACCGCAGGAAAATGGCGGCGGAGCTGGCGCAGCTCCTGGAAATCCCCTGTATTGTGCGAAACCTCACCGACGATGAAGCAACGATCATCATGGTGGATTCCAACCTGCAACGAGAGCAGATTTTGCCCTCGGAAAAAGCCTTCGCGTACAAGATGAAGCTGGATGCCATGAAACGGCAGGGACAGCGCACGGATTTAACTTCTGCAACAGTGTTGCAGAAGTCCACAGGAAAGACTTCGCGCCAGATGCTTGCCGAGCAAGTAGGAGAAAGTCACGAACAAATCCGTAAGTATATCCGCCTTACCCACCTTATCCCGGATATTCTGGAACTGGTGGATAATTCCGTTCTGCGAGAGCCGGAAGTGCTGCAAATCGCCATGCGTCCTGCGGTGGAACTGTCCTACCTGCGAAAAGAAGAACAGGCAGACCTGTTTGCTATCATGGAGGAAATGGACTGCACTCCATCCCATGCCCAGGCAATCAAAATGCGGCAGATGTCCGAAGCCAAGACCGGTGATGAGCGGCTTGCCAAAGATGCCCTTGTCGCCATTATGAAGGAGGAAAAGCCCAATCAAAAAGAACAAATCAAAATTCCGAAAGAGCGGATCAGCAAGTATTTTGCGCCGGGGACGCCCGCGCAGAAGATCGAGGATACCATTGTTCAAGCTCTGGAACTTTACCGCAGACGTCAACGCAGTTTAGAACGATAATCCCACTCACAAGGGAAAAGTACGCCCATTTGCCGGGGAACGAATTTTCCGCTCCCCCCTCTCCACACCTCACCCCCTACAAACAGCCTAAACAACCCAAAAAAGAAGATATTGGGGCAGCCTGTTTCAAAAAAATACCGGCTGTATTGGTAAAAGGCTGACATGGAGAAAAAGCGGCGTACCACTTCTTTTTTAGACAGTAACCAACAATCATAAGCTGAACGGCAGCACATCAGGAAACGATGTGCTGTTTTTTTCGGCCAATTTTCAGGAGGTAACAAGATGAAAGCATTGAAAAAGCCTTTGTCCCTGTTCCTGGCGTTTCTGATGTGTTTTGGAGTGTTCGCCGGAACGGGCGTCACGGCCTTTGCCGCAGGCGAAACCATGACCACCTATATGGTGGATATTCCCCGTGCCAGCGATCCCAATAAAGCCGGATGGGGCCACTCTGACATGAGCTTTCTGGGCGGCTGGTCTGCGCAGGCCAATGACAGTTTTTCTGTTCATACACAGGACGCTTACAACGGCAAGGCCATCTATTGCATTGAGCCTGGTATCGGTGTGAAAACCGGCGACCAGTACACGGGCCGGGGCGAGGATTTCTGGGACAACTATCCGTCCCATCTGAACCCCACCATTCCGCCCAGCACCATCAAGGAATATATCGGACGGATCATGACCTACGGCTGGCAGGGCAACGCCGATACTTCGTGGAACAGCAACAATCCCGATGATGCCAATGAGATGGCGGGCTATATCGCTACCCAGCTTCTTGTTTGGGAAACGGTTGTCGGTGAGCGTGATAGCCAGTTTAACCATGTGGATGCCAATGCTCAGGGGAAAAACAACGTGGCTGAATATATCAGCAGCAGTCATCCGCTGCGCAGCCAGATTTTCAGCCAGTATTCCGCCATTGAGAGCGCCGTAAAGCGCCACACCATGCTGCCCAGCTTTTTCAGCGGTTCCCCGGATGCTAGAGCTTATGAACTGAAATGGGATGGCGAGAAGTATTCCGTTACCCTGACGGACACCAACAATGTGCTGGGTGATTACACCTTTACCAGCAGCACCACCGGCCTGAACTTTTCGGTGGACGGCAACCAGCTTACCATCACATCCAATCAGGCCATCAAAGGTTCTGTGACGGTGAAAGCGGAGAAGATCACCGCCCAGCGCAGCGGCGTTGTGGTCTGGACGGACGGTGTAACCGGTGGTGGTACGCAGGACTTCGCCACCTATGGAGCTACCGTTTCCGACCAGATGGTGGGCTATCTCAATTTGGAAGTCAAAACCGGCAACATGAAGCTGATCAAAACTTCCGAGGACGGCAAAGTAGAGGGCATCTCCTTCACGATCACCGGCGAGGGATACAGCGCCACCAAGACCACCAATTCGGCGGGCGAAATCGACATCACCGACCTCAATCCCGGTGTTTATACCGTCACCGAGCAGGCCATCGACAAATACGAACCCCAGGCTACTCAGCGCGTGACCATCGTCAGCGGCCAGACGGCCACCGTGAACTTTAACAACGTGCTGAAGCGCGGCAGTCTGGAGGTCACAAAGACCAGCGAGGACGGTTTGGTGGAGGGAATGACCTTCCATCTCTATGGAACTTCTCTTTCCGGCCTGCCGGTGGATGAATACGCTGTGACCGACTCCAGCGGTGTGGCAAGGTTTGAAAACGTCCTCATCGGCTCCGACTTCGTGCTGGAGGAGGTTGATACGCCGATTCGCTATGTGGTGCCGGAGGCTCAGAGTGCCACGATTGCCTGGAACGAAGTCACAAACAAGAGCGTGAACAATGTGCTGAAAAAGTTCCGTGTCACAGTAACTAAGAGCGATGTGGAAACCGGCGCGCCCCAGGGCGACGGTTCTCTTGCCGGAGCCACCTATGGGCTTTATAAGGGCGACACCCTTATCGACAGCTATACCACCGATGAGAACGGTCAGTTTACCACGGATTATTATATCTGTGATTCCGACTGGACGATTCGTGAAATCAACCCCAGCGAGGGGTATCTGCTGGATTCCACTATTCACAAGGTAGGTGCGGAGCCGGAACTGTATGAGATCGAGCTGAACGACACCGCCAATGATGTGACTGAACAGGTTATCAAAGGCGACATCGCCATCATCAAGCATACCGACGACGGAGAAACCCAGATCGAAACCCCGGAAGTCGGTGCGGAGTTCCAGATTTATCTCAAGGCGGCAGGCAGCTATGACGCTGCAAAGGAATCTGAGCGCGACGTTCTCACCTGTGACGAGAATGGCTTTGCACAGTCCAAAAAGCTGCCCTATGGAACCTATATTGTCCACCAGACAAAAGGCTGGGAAGGCCGAGAGCTGATGGACGATTTTGAAGTGTATATCGCTCAGGACGGCCAGACCTACCGCTATCTCATCAACAACGCAAACTTTGAAAGCTATATCAAGGTGGTTAAGGTGGACGCAGAAAGTGGTAAAAACATTCCTTATGCCGGTGCTGGGTTCAAAATCTTTGACCCGGACGGCAATCAGGTAACAATGACCTTCACTTATCCTACTCCGACAACGATAGATATTTTCTACACTGATGCAAACGGACAGCTTGTTACACCGGAGAAACTGGAATACGGCAAGGGATATTCTCTTGTTGAGGTTCAGGCTCCTTACGGATATGTGCTTGACAGCACACCGGTGTACTTTGATGTGGCAGAGGAACATTCTTCCGATGAGGGTGGTATTACCGTGATTAAGGTCGATAAGCCTAATATGGCACAGAAAGGTACTGTCAGCATTGAAAAGACCGGCGAGGTATTCTCAGGGGTAAATATCTCCGGAGAGGAAAATGCCGATGTGATTTATCAGCCTGTCTATGAAGTGAAAGGTCTTGCAGGTGCGGTTTATGAGATTACCGCAGCAGAAGATATTATCACTCCTGACGGAACACTCCGTTATGCAAAGGGCGAGGTCGTAGATACTGTTACCACAGATGAAAACGGACTTGCAAAGAGTAAGGAGCTTTACCTCGGCAGATATACGGTAGTTGAAATTACCGCACCGGAGGGTATGGTTATCAACAAGGAAGCACACGAGGTCGAGCTTACCTACGCAGGTCAGGAAGTTGCCGTAACTGAAACCGCAACCAGCTTCGTAAACGAGAGACAAAAGGTTACGGTAAGTCTTGAAAAAGCTATCGAGAAGAACGACATCTTCAATATCGGCAACGGCGATGAAGTGAAGAACATCAGCTTCGGACTTTTCGCTGCTGAGGAACTTGTTTCAACAAGCGGTACTTCTATCCCGGCAGACGGTCTGATTGAGATTATCTCACTTTCCGAAAACGGTAAGGCTGTTATCAAAACCGACCTTCCTTTTGGAAGCTACTATGTAAAGGAACTTGCAACTGATGAGCATTATATCCTTTCCGACAGCAAGTATCCGTTTACTTTCAGCTATGCGGGACAGGATACCGAAACTGTTGAGATTGCAGTCAATGACGGCAAGCCGATTGAAAACAAGCTCATTTACGGTTCTGTTTCCGGTAAGAAGATTACCGAAAACGGCGAAGCACTGGGAGGTGCTGTAATCGGTCTGTTTAAGGCTGATGAAACCGAATTTACAAAAGAAAATGCTTTGATGACTGCTACCTCCCAAAAAGACGGTAGCTTTTCTTTTGAGAAAGTACCGTATGGCAACTGGCTTGTAAGAGAAATCGAGCAGCCGGAGGGCTTCGTGCTTGATGAAACTTCTTATGAAGTTAAAATCTCCGAGGTCGCTCAGGTCATTGAGGTCGAAATCGTCAATGAGTATGTTCACGGCAATATCAAGTTGACTAAGGTCGATGAAGATTACTCGGACAACAAGCTGACAGGAGCGACCTTTGAGGTTTACAAAGATGTAAACGGAGACGGCAAATTGGACGACGGCGACGAGCTTATCGGAACGCTCTCCGAAACCTCTACCGGTATTTACGAGATGAAGGAGCTTCTCTACGGAAAATACCTTGTAAGAGAAACCAAAGCACCGGAAGGCTTTGAACTTGATAAGGGTGTGTACTCTGTTTTCATTGAAAAAGATGAAACCACCTACGAGGTAGAAAACAAAGCCGGCGTCGGCTTTATTAACACGGCTATGAAAGGAAACCTGAAAATCGTTAAGACTTCCTCAGACGGTAAGGTTGAAGGCTTCACTTTCAGAGTTACGGGAGTAAACGGATACGACCGAAGCTTCACGACCGATAAGAACGGCGAAATCGTTATTGAGGGACTTCGTATCGGCGATTACACCGTTTCCGAGGTTCAGGATAGTGTTTCTGCTTCCTATGTGCTTCCTGCGGATAAGATTGCAACAGTAAAGGTCGGCTCTACTACCGTTGTGGAAATGCACAATGAGCTGAGAGACACACCAAAGACCGGAGATAACAGCAATGTGGGCTTGTGGACGGCACTTGCGGGACTTTCTGCCCTCGGTATTGTCGGCACAGCCGTTGTTGCGTACAGAAAAAAGAAGAAGGAGGACAATGAGTAATGGACGCTAAAACAATCGTAGCAGTTGTATTAGTCGCCTTTATTATCGGCGGCTTTATCTTCTTGCAGATTAAGAACAGAAAGAAATAAGGAACGCTTGTGTGGGCGGAGTGAAAACTTCGCCCACCGTTCTTTTACGGAGGTGCATTATGAATAAGCAAAAGACGGTTGACAGCAAGGTGCTTGCAATACTCAGAGAATGCCCCGAAACGAGGTATGACGATATGCAGCTAATCCTTTGCTATTACAACCGATACAGCTATATGAGAGTCGGAGATTTACCGCTTGAGGATATAGTCAACAACTATAAAGGCTACGGCTTGCCGTGCTTTGAGACTATCCGCAGAGCAAGACAGAGAGTGCAATCCCTATTTCCCGAACTGTCAAGGCAGTGCAGTGGCTGCGACTGCGGAAACATCAGAATTGTGATTGAAGTAAGCTGAGGTGTGGATATGAACGAGGAAAAAAGAAAAATCGGTGAATACACTGTTCTTTGCTCGGTCAATGTGGGCGAAAAGGAAGTTATCTTGGCTTCCAATGAGCAAAGCACAAACGGCGATAAATATATGTGCGGCTTTGCAGAGCGAAACGACCTGTTTGAACTGTGTTCGGAATGTATGGTAAGCGATGACTATATCGAAATCGTACACCTTTTCGGTAGCCGTGTGGCGAATGAAGCGGAGCTTTTCAAGGAACAGGTCGAAAAGCTGGATATTCCAATCACACTCATAACGGAAGCCGACTGTATCCCCGACCACTATTCCAAAGACATCAACGGCACAATCATTGCCATTGACCCAAAGGTATTAAAACCTGAATTTCAAAGAGCCGACAGACAGCTCTACTATGTTACAGGTGGTTTCGGTGCGTCTGCAAACAGCCGTGGAAGTGCTGTGTTCTGCACAAATCTTCACACCGGCAAATCCACCCGATATGAAAGAATGGACGTTATGGGCGAGGTAAAGCCTGAGTGTCTGCCTGAATGGGCAAAGGAAAAGGCACAAGAGCTTTTACACAAGAAGCGAAACAAAGACAAAGAACGATAAGGAGGACAAAGCAATGAAGGAAAAATTCACTTTTCAACAGAAAACAAAGCTTCTGACGAAACTGTTTGACGCAGGCTGCAATACCGAAAAGAAATTGCAGCAGCTTGATATGGAGAGCATTTTGAAAATTCCGGGTATCACTATTCCGGATATGAGCCTGATTATCGAGATTCAGAAGCAGACCAAAGCCAATAAGCTGTTCTCTTATTTGGGAGGTGGCACTGATGAGCAGTCAGGAACAGAATGACCGCCATATCATTTGGAGCGACATTAGCCTTGACCTTGATGATTGGCGAGAGTCTTTGGAGGAACTGTATCCCGGATATTCTGATGATGAGCTTTACGACATTATGGTAAAATCCAATGCCGAAAATCTTTATGATGAACGAGTAAATCTCAACATTCAGCTTTCACAGCCGATTATCGTAATCGGCGACCTCGGCAGATGGAACGGCAGAGTGTCGGGCTACAAGATGATTGATTCCGGCAACATCAAGGATTGCCTTTATTCCGATACCGATTACACCGAATGGTATGTGGATAAGTACGGCGATCTTCGAGCCGACGCCGTTCATCACGACGGAACAAACCATTATCTATACCGTGTATTCAAAGACGGTGTTACCGATATGCAGATTGAAAATCTGCAAGATAAAATCTACAACGGAAAAGCTACAAGAGCCGACATCACACGAGTTACCAAAAGGCTCGGCGATGACATTGCCGGGGTATATGGCTTTTCTATTCCAAAGCAAAGACAACCAAACGAACAAGCGAGGTGATGAAAATGGATTACAGAGTATTGACCGAAGCAGAGCGTAAATACACCTTCAGCCAAAGTCAGCAGCTCTCTATGCAGACCGGTCTTATCGGATATTTGAGAGCCGACTTCGGTTCTAACGGGAACGAGTTTTGGACGACTTGGAACGATTTCAGAAAGGACCTGAAAACCGATGAATTTAAGGCTGAATTTGACGATGTGATAAACGGATTGCGTGACGGCGATGTTTTGTCCGGCAGAAAGGCTATGTCCTCTTACTGTTATTCCACTCCCGACAGTTCCTTTAATGATGACCGCAACCACTACGGCATTCGTCTTGATACGGAAAAGTACAGCTATCTTATGAGGTTTAACCCCAATAGGGGCGAGTACAATCTGTACTGCTATTGCTATCAGAAAGAGTGGCTGAACAGCCACTTGAAAAATGCCGAGCGTGGTATCCGATTTATCGACCCGCACTATCAGGAGCAGTTTCGCATTGCGGACGGAGAAAAAATCTCAATCAAGCTCGGCGACGGCAAAACAATGGAGAGAACTTGCAGATATATCGACGACTACCATTTGGAGGTCGGCACAAATCTCTACCATATCTGCGAATTTGCCGAGCTTTGCGAGAGAAACGGTCATACCGTAGAACCAGCCGCAAAAGAAAACACGAAGCCTGCAAAGGACAAAGAAAAAACACGATAAGGAGGTGCAGACGAGGTGGCAAGGAAATTTGACCTGATTTCGGAGCTGTATGAAAGAACCTGCTTTGCAGTTACAGACAATCCGGTAAACTGGCAATCGTTTCTGAAAACAGCAGGCAGAAATTTCAGGCTCCGATTTGATGAACAGCTTCTCATTTATGCCCAAAGACCCGATGTAACAGCCGTGCTTGAAATCGAACGATGGAACGGCACTTTCGGTCGCTGGGTAAATCGAGGAGCAAAAGGTATTGCCGTATTTGAGGACGCAGACAGAAGCCGTCAAAGGCTGATTCATTACTTTGATATATCGGACACCCACGAAAGCAGATATTCCCGCCCTGTTCCGATTTGGGAGATGAGACCCGAATTTGAAGCAGAGGTTATTGAAACGCTTGAAAACACTTTCGGTGCGGTAAACGATACAACGAGTATTGAAAATGGCGTCAAAGAGAGCATTGCCAATGCCGTCGAGGACAACATCGCAGACTATATCTCCGACTTTATGAGCTTAGGTGCAGGAAGCGATATTGAGTATTTGTCTGCCGACGAAGCAAATGCCTTGTATTTGGAGCTTGTCAGAAACAGCGTGTCATATATGGTTATGGCACGATTGGGACTGAACGCAGACAAGGTCTATTCTCCCGATGACTTTGCCGGTATTTCAAGTTTCAATTCACAGGAAGTTCTCAATGCGGTGGGTATTGCTACAAGCGACATTGCAGAAATGGCGTTGCTCCCTGTCAGCAGAACAATCAGCACGCTCAGCAAGGAAAATCGCATAATTGATGAACAGGAGCAATCCGAATACAATAAAGACATCAAAGACGAAAGGAGTCAAAGCGATGAGCGAAATCACATACACGATGGTGGGAGATTACAATCTTCCGAACCTGAAACTGCCGGAGCAGACGGAAGTGACTCTCGGCAGATGGTCGCAGATGAGGAGAACTTATCTGAAGGAACATCACAAAATCCTGTACTACAATCTTCTGACGAAAGGGATTCTGAACAGTCACTTGGCGGAGGTTCAGCAGAGAGCCAGCGAACTGGAGGAAACTCTCGTGAAGCAGATGGCACAGAAAGCCGGGCTGACGGAGCAGATGAAAGCGGAAGATATGATGAAGTGGGTTCGCCTGATGAACAACATCAGGAACTCGGCACAGGAAATCGTGAAGAATCAGGTAATATTCGCTTAGAGTATTACGACAGAAACCACGAGGACAAGAGCCTGCCGTTTTTCGGTGGCGATGATACTATCCGAGAGATACTCGGTACTACTCCGCATTTGTCCGCTTCAAAGGAAGAAATCAAAGACTTCTATGAGAGAAATACGGACAATGCGACCCGTACCGAATATATCAAGGGTATCTTCAATAACGACTACACCCGGCTTACCTTAAACGACGGCAGGCTTGTGGGATACAAAACATTTCAGAATGTCCTCCACTTGTGGGAGGGTGAATACGAAAACAGAACCGCTCAGAGTTTCTACGACTGGGGCGTTATCGCACAGCATTTTGAAGCAATGAGACTTTTGGGAGAATTGACCGATACAATGAAACCGATTCCGTCTATGGACGGTCAGTTGACTCTCATTATGGGAAATCAGGCAGAGGAACAAAAAACCTCTGCCTTTACTTTTTCTCAGGAAATCATAGACGCTGTATTGACCCGTGGAAGCGGAGTTTCCGAGGGTAAAATGCGTATCTATGAGCAGTTTGAAAAGAGCATTTCCGCAAAAGAGAACGCCGACTTCTTGAAAAACGAATACGGTTGGGGCGGCTCTTATCCGGTCATCATCGGTGCAGGCATTGACGAACAGCACGACGGAAAAGGTATCACAATTTCAAAAGGTATCGGAAGCGACAAGCCGCACATTACTCTTTCTTGGTCTCAGGTGGAAAAGCGTATCGGAGACCTTATCCGTATGGACAGATACCTAAACCCAAAGGAAAAAGAAAAGTACCCTGAATGGCTTGAAAAGCAGGAAGAACGGCGAGCCGAGCTTGCAGAGCAGAGAAAAAACCGTGAGATACTTTCTACCGCACCGCCTGAACCTGAAAACAAAGAGGACGAGCCGGAAGCACAGTATGAATATCATCTCGGCGACAGCGTGTATATTGGGGCTTCTCAGTATGAGATTTTGTCCTTTGATGAAAACCGTGTAATGCTCTATGACTTCGATATGCCCTTATTCAACAAGGAACTTTCAAGGGAAGAATTTGACCGCAAAGTGCGTGAAAATCCGATGAACGACCACTTGAAGGTCAGTGTATTACCGGCGGAAGAAAAAACCGTTACAGGCGAAAATAAAGCTCAAAACGATACTGAAACCGTACCAGATTTCAGTCCGAAAACCGGTTATGACGACGCCTTCTTTATTGACCGGGACAATGAAAGTGTAACTTGGATGTACTATAACCCCGACAGCAATGCCGGAGGTCAGTATGTTACAAATACTCTTTCTTTTGACGAGATACAGCAAGTCGCACGGGAGTATGACTCGGCAGAGGATTTCTTTGATTATCTCGGTAGCATTGCAAATCAGGAGCTTGCCGATGTAGGTACGGAATGGTTTGTGGACGCAGACCGAGAATTTCACAGGACACCGGATTTGACCGACTGTACCTCTGCCACAATGGAAGCTCTTATTGAAAACACTGAAAGAGCTGATATGGTGGCAACAAATATCGGGAATGTACCGATTGAGGATTACAGAGAAATCGTTGCTACTCAAAAAGGTTTTGACAGCTATGAGGAAATGTATAACGAGGGTGTTCGTATCGGCAACGGTTACGACAAAGAGCCTGAACCGATTGTCCCCGCTTGGGAGCAAAAGAAAAAGTCAAAAGTAAAGAGCTTTGACCTCCACCCGGATATTCCTATGTCCGAACGACACAACTTTGACCTTGCCAATAATCAGGTTGAGGAAGTGAACAAGAAAGAGCGTTTTCACAGAAACTATGCAGCGATTAAGGTCTTGAAGGATTGTCAAAACGAAAACCGTTTTGCAACACCCGATGAGCAGAAAATCTTGTCGAGATATGTCGGTTGGGGCGGTATTCCCGAAGCCTTTGACGAACGAGCCGGAGCTTGGCATACAGAGTATGCAATGCTGAAAAACATCCTGACGCCGGAGGAATATGCGTCGGCAAGAGAAAGCACACTGACTGCATTTTACACTCCGCCCGAAGTATCTACCGCCATTTACAAGGTGTTGGAACAGATGGGATTTCAGGAGGGCAACCTGCTTGAGCCGTCCTGCGGTATCGGTAATTTCATCGGTATGCTGCCCAAGTCAATGGAAAACGCAAAGGTTTACGGTGTGGAGCTTGATACCATTTCAGCCGGTATCGCTCAGCAGCTTTATCAGAAATCTTCTATTGCGGCACAGGGTTTTGAGGAAGTAAACGTCCCCGACAGCTTCTTTGATGGCGTTATCGGCAATGTGCCTTTTGGAGATTTCAAGGTATCCGACAAACGATACGACAAGTACAACTTTCTCATTCACGATTATTTCTTTGCGAAATCGCTTGATAAATTACGCCCCGGCGGTGTGATGTCTCTTGTGACAAGCAAAGGAACTATGGACAAAGAAAACTCCAATGTCCGCAAATATATCGCACAGAGGGCGGAGCTTCTCGGAGCAATCAGACTTCCGAACGACACCTTCAAAGGCAATTCCGGAACAGAGGTTGTATCCGATATTCTGTTCCTGCAAAAGCGAGACAGGCTCATAGATATTGAACCTGATTGGGTTCATCTTGACACCGACGAAAACGGTATTAGGATGAACTCATATTTTGTTCAGCACCCGGAAATGATACTCGGCGAAATGAAAATGGTAAGCGGTCGCTTCGGACCGGAAGCAACCTGTGAGCCGTTTGAAAACGCCGACCTTTCCGAGCTTTTGAACGAAGCGGTATCAAACATTCACGGAGAAATCTCCGAATACGAGGTTGCCGATGAACTGGAGGAAGAAGATAATTCTATCCCGGCAGACCCTACGGTAAGGAACTTCTCTTATACGGTTTTGGACGATAAAATCTATTTCCGAGAGAACTCCCGTATGTCTCCGGTGGAGGTATCGGCAACCGCTGAGAACCGTGTCAAGGGTATGATTGGGATAAGGGATTGCGTCCGCAACTTGATTGAACTGCAAACCGAGGATTACCCGGACAGTGAAATCAAACAGGTACAGGAAAAGCTGAACACTCTGTATGACGGCTTTACAAAGAAGTACGGACTGATTAACAGCCGTGCCAATACTTCCGCCTTTTCCGACGACAGCTCCTATGCTCTGCTCTCAGCTCTTGAGGTCATCAATGAAGATGGCGAACTGGAACGCAAGGCGGATATGTTCTTCAAAAGGACGATTAAACCGCACAAGCCGGTAACGGAGGTTGACACCGCTGACGAGGCTCTCGCTGTCTCTATGGGTGAAAAAGCCGCCATTGATATGGAATATATGATGGAGCTTTCCGGCAAAAGCGAGGAGGAATTATTCGCTGACCTAAAGGGTGTAATCTTCTTAAATCCTCTTTATGAGTACGGCAATTCTTATGAGCCGAAGTATCTGATGGCAGACGAATATCTGTCGGGCAATGTTCGTGAGAAGCTGGCGACAGCCAAAAGGTCTGCGACTCTATATCCCGAAGATTACACCGTCAATGTGCAGGCACTTGAAAAGGTGCAGCCAAAGGATTTGACGGCAAGCGAGATTTCCGTAAGGCTCGGTGCGACTTGGATACCGCCCGAAATATTCCAACAGTTTATGTTTGAGTTTCTCGACACCCCACGCTATGCACAGTGGAATATCAAGGTTCACTACTCCCAGTTTACCGGCGAATGGAACATTGAGGGAAAGAGCTATGACCGTTCCAATGTAAAAGCGTACAGCACATACGGTACTTCCCGTATCAACGCATATAAGATAATCGAGGAAACTCTGAACCTGAAAGATGTCCGTATCTTTGACTATATCGAAGATGACGAGGGCAAAAAGAAAGCAGTTCTCAATAAAAAGGAAACGGCAATCGCACAGGCAAAGCAGGAACTCATAAAGCAGGGCTTTCAGGACTGGATATGGGATGACCCTGCCCGCCGAGAAAAACTTACGAAAATGTATAACGAGAAATTCAATAGTATTCGTCCTCGTGAGTACGACGGAAGCCACATTGTTTTCAACGGTATGAACCCGGAAATCGAACTCCGTGAACATCAGAAAAATGCGGTTGCACACATTCTGTACGGCGGCAATACGCTGTTGGCAC
>SKEC01001887.1_pt1 | contig 15306 bp, 17 predicted proteins | sample 4826641 | NCBI WGS metagenome assembly SKEC01 (sample SAMN11008819, study PRJNA524170) | human gut metagenome | biome: Human fecal sample; material: Feces; isolation source: fecal sample from pouch patient p18, p21 | host: Homo sapiens | place: Israel: Tel-Aviv | collected 2015-12-22
CTGCGCGCTGGGCGGCGCGGCGTTCTGCCTGCTGTGGGACCTGCTCGCCCGCAGCCTGTTTGCGCCGACAGAACTGTCGATCAGCTCGGTCACGGCGGTGTTCGGTGCGCCGGTGGTCATCTGGCTGCTGGTGCGCCGCCACAGCGGGGAGGGAGCAGCATGAGCTATTGCGAAACACAGGCCCTCGCCATCGGCTATGGCGCACCGCTGCTGCGGGACATTGCCCTGCACGCTGAGCGCGGCAAGATACTGGCTCTCATCGGCCCCAACGGCGCGGGCAAGTCCACCTTATTAAAGACGCTGGCGGCGCAGCTGCCCACACAGGGCGGTGCGGTGCTGCTGGACGGGCAAAACCTGGCCGCCTACACCCCCAACGCCCGCGCCCGCAAGCGCTGATGCTGCCCCACACGGCCCGCACCGAGCTGACGACCTGCTTTGACGTGGCTGCTGCCGGGCGCTACCCCTACACCGGGCGGCTGGGGGTGCTCTCTGCCGCCGACAAACAGCAGGTGCGGGCCGCGCTGGAACTGGTGCAGGCCGCACCGCTGGCTGACCGGGATTTTACCAAAATCAGCGACGGCCAGCGCCAGCGCGTGCTGCTGGCCCGTGCTGTCTGCCAGCAACCGGAGATTTTGCTGCTGGATGAGCCTACGTCGTTTTTGGACGCAAAAGGCAAAGCAGAACTGATGGCCATACTGCAAACGCTGGCCCATGAAAAAAACGTCGCGATCATCGTGACGCTGCACGAGTTGCAACTGGCGCAAAAGCTGGCCGATGCCGTCGTCTGCGTTGCGCCGTCCGGGGTATCCGGCGTGCTGACGCCGCAGGAGGCCTTTGCCGAGCAGAACATCCGCAGACTGTTTGATTTGACTGCCGAACAGTACGCCATGCTGTTTAAAAATGGCGATACAAAGCCAAAGTTTGAGCGCTATATCCGCAGCGGGCAAAAGCTGCTGCGCTGCGGCTACACCACCGGCACCTGTGCGGCGCTGGGGGCGGCGGGGGCGGCGCGGCTGCTGCTGACCGGCCATGTGCCGGAATCTGTCGGCCTGCGTACCCCCAAGGGTATTGTGGTCGAGGTCGCGCCGCAGTTCTGCCGCCCCACGGCGGACGGCGCAGAATGCGCCATTGTCAAGGACGGCGGCGACGATATCGACGCCACCACCGGCCTGCCGGTCGTTGCCGCGGTCACGCTGCTGCCGGATGCGCCGCGCACTGTCACCATCGACGGCGGCGCAGGTGTGGGCCGCGTGACAAAGCCCGGGCTGGACCAGCCGGTGGGGGCGGCAGCCATCAACCATGTGCCGCGCCAGATGATCACCGAGGCTCTGTTGAAAGAGGCCGACGCCGTGGGCTATGGCGGCGGCTTCGCGGTCACTGTCTCCATCAAGGGCGGCGCGGCTGCGGCCAAGCGCACTTTCAACCCGCATATCGGGGTCGAGGGCGGGCTGTCCGTGCTGGGTACCAGCGGTATCGTTGAGCCGATGAGCCAGCAGGCGCTTTTGGACACACTGCAAATCGAAATCCATCAGGCCGCGCTGAAAAGCCGCCGCCTGATCCTGGCCCCCGGCAACTATGGGCTGGATTATCTGGCTGCGCATATGCCGGAGCTGGCCAGAATTCCCGTCGTCAAAATCTCAAATTTTGTCGGTGAGGCGCTGGACATGGCGGCAACCGAACACTTTGCGGAAGTGCTGCTCGTCGGCCATGTGGGCAAGCTGGTCAAGCTGGCGGGCGGCATTATGAACACCCACTCCAAGCAGGCTGATTGCCGCACCGAGCTGTTCTGCGCCCATGCGGCGCTCTGCGGGGCGGATGCGGCCACTTGCCGCGCCTTGATGGACGCAGCGACTACCGACGCCTGCCTGGAAATTCTGGACGCTGCCAACCTGCGCGAGCCTGTCGTGGCAAGCCTACTGGATGCCATCCAAACGCATGTAGACCGCCGCGCGGCGGAGGCGTTTCGGGTGGGGGCGGTGCTGTTCTCCAACCAGGCGGGGCCGCTGGGCCAGACAAAAACCGCCGATACACTGTTGAAAACGTGGAAAGGAGCCTGACATGGTACATTTTGTGGGGGCTGGCCCCGGCGCACCGGATCTCATCACCCGGCGCGGTGCGGCGCTGCTGCAAACGGCGGACTGCATCATCTACGCGGGCAGCCTAGTCAACCCGGCGCTGCTGGGGCTTGCAAAGGCGGACTGCGCCATTTACAACAGCGCGGAAATGACGCTGGAACAGGTGCTTTCCGTGATGAAAGAGAACGAAACAGCGCACAAAACCACCGTGCGGCTCCACACCGGTGACCCCTGCTTGTATGGTGCAATTCGTGAGCAGATGGACGCATTGGATGCCGCAGGCATTCCCTATGACGACACCCCCGGAGTGTCCAGCTTTTGCGGCGCGGCGGCGGCACTGAATGCCGAGTACACCCTGCCCGGTGTCAGCCAGACCGTCATCATCACCCGGATGGAGGGCCGCACCCCGGTCCCGGAAGGGGAGCGGTTGGCTGCGCTGGCCGCCCATGGGGCCACGATGGTGATTTTCCTCTCCATCGGCCTTGTGGAAAAAGTCCAGGTCTCGCTTCTGCAGGGTGCGTATACGGTACAGACCCCCGCCGCCGTCGTCTACAAAGCCACCTGGCCAGAACAAAAAATCGTACATTGCACCGTTGGAAATTTGGCGCAGAGCACCCGCGAGGCCGGCATCACCAAAACCGCGCTCATCGTCGTGGGGAACTTCCTCGCCGCGCGGTACGATCGCAGCAAGCTCTACGACCCGGCGTTCACCACTGCGTTCCGCAGGGGGACCGACGCATGATTTGCGCGTATATCGCCTTCACGGCGCGGGGGCTGGCATTGGCGCAGCGGCTGGCGGCCGCGTGTCCTGGCAGTGTGGCCCGCGGCGGCGCAGACGGCGTGCCGCTGGCCGACTGGACGGCCCGGCAGTTTGCACAAAGTGATGCACTGATTTTTGTGGGGGCTGCCGGAATTGCGGTGCGGGCCATCGCGCCCCATTGCCGCAGCAAGGCCGCTGACCCTGCCGTTGTGGTACTGGACGAGGGCGGTCAGTTTGCTATCCCGCTGTTGTCTGGGCATCTGGGCGGCGCAAACGACCTGGCGCGGTGGCTGGCGGCGGTTTGCGGCGCGGTGCCGGTCATCACGACGGCCACCGATGGGCGCGGCGTTTTTGCTGTGGATGAATGGGCCAGGCGCCAGAACTGCGCCGTGGCCGAGCCGGAGCGCATCAAGAAAATCAGTGGCGCATTGTTAGCGGGTGAGCCGGTGCACTATGCCGCCGATTGGCCCATTCAGGGTACGCCGCCCGCAGGTGTGATGCCCACCGACACCGCCGACTGCGCAGATTTTGCGCTGACGCTGACGCCCCGGGGCGAAGCCTTGCACGTCGTCCCACGCATTGCGGCGCTGGGAATCGGCTGCAAGCGCGGCACATCAGCGGAAAAGCTGGAAGCAGTGTTTGCGGCGTTCTGTGCGGAACATCGTCTGGCCCTGCAGGGCATTATGCAGGCCGCCAGCATCGATTTGAAACAGGATGAGCCGGGCCTGGCGGCGTTCTGCCATGCCCACGGCTGGCCCATGGACTTTTATACTGCCGATGAACTGCGTACGGCACCGGGGAATTTTACGTCGTCCAATTTTGTGCAGAGCGTCACCGGCGTGGACAATGTCTGTGAACGCGCGGCGGTGCTGGCGTCGGGCGGTGAGTTGCTGCTCCCGAAGTGGGCGCACGACGGCGTGACCTTCGCGGTGGCATGTGCGCCCTTTGCCCCGGACTGGAGATGGAAAAATGATGAACCGTAACCTTGTGTATGTGGTGGGCCTGGGCCCCGGCAACGCACAGTTTTTGACCGCCCAGGCCCGGGCCGCGCTGCAAAATGCCGATGTGCTCTGCGGCTACACGGTCTACATCGATCTGGTGCGGCCGCTGTTCCCTGAAAAAGAGGTCTACGCCACCGGCATGACGCGGGAAATCGACCGCTGCCGCTGGGCGTTGGAAAAAGCGCAGCGCAGTAAAACAGTGGCGCTGGTCTGCTCTGGCGATGCGGGGGTCTACGGCATGGCAAGCCCGCTGCTGGAGCTGGCGGGGAACTACCCGGACGTAGAAGTCGAAATCGTCCCCGGCCTGACCGCGGCATTGAGCGGCGGGGCCGTGCTGGGCGCACCGCTGGCGCATGATTTTTGCGTCATCTCGCTGTCCGACCGGCTGACGCCCTGGGCAGTGATTGAAAAGCGGCTGGCCTGCGCGGCGGCGGGGGACTTCTGCGTGGCGCTCTACAATCCGTCGTCCAAGGGCCGCGCCGACTACCTTGCCAAGGCCGTGCGCGTCCTGCTGGCAAACGGCAAGCACCCCGAGACGGTCTGCGGCATTGTGCGCAACATAGGCCGTGACGGCCAGACCGCAAGGCTGCTGACATTGGCCGAACTCGAAAGCACGCCGGTGGATATGTTCACGACGGTGTATATAGGAAACGATGCTACGCAGAATTTGAACGGCAGAATGGTGACGCCCAGGGGGTATCACGGCGTATGAATGTGGTGATTTTCAGCGGCACGACCGAGGGCCGCGCTCTCTCCTGCCAGGTGGCGGCGCTGGGCGCGGCGGTCACGGTCTGCGTGGCGACCGATATCGGTGCCGAGGAGCAGGGGAACGCCGAGGGCATCACAGTCTGCGCCGGTCGGCTGACCGCTGACGAGATGGCGGCATTGCTGCGCGGTGCGGCGCTTTGCGTTGACGCGACCCACCCCTATGCCACGGAGGCGACGCGCAATATCCGTGCAGCGGCCCAGGCTGTGGGGGTGGAATATCACCGCCTGTTGCGCCCGGCCAGCGCCCTGCCGGCGGGCAGTGTGACACTGCAAACCGCCGCCCAGGCCGCCGCCTACCTGGCGGACAAATCCGGAAATGTCCTGCTGACGACCGGGGCCAAGGAACTGCCCGCCTTCGCGGTGCTGGACCCGGCGCGGCTGTACCCCCGGGTGCTGCCGACGCTGGCAGGCATCACTGCGTGCGAAGCTGCGGGCATTCCGCATCGCAATATCCTTGCGATGCAGGGGCCGTTTACCCAGGAACTGAACGCCGCGCTGCTGCGCCAGTTCCGCATCTCCTATATGGTTACGAAGGACGGCGGGGTCGCAGGCGGCTTTGCCGAAAAGGCCGAAGCCGCTGCGCAGTGCGGCGTACAGCTCATCGTGCTGCGCCGCCCGGAGGAGCAGGGCGAGAGCGCCGAAACGATTTTACAGCGATGCAGGGAGATTTTATGAGGATCACATTGGTGGGCATGGGGAGTGGGGCACCCGGAGGCCTGACGGTGCGCGGGCTGGCCGCACTGCAAGGCGCGGGGCTGATCATCGGGGCACGCCGCCTGCTGCAAAACCTGCCCGATGGCTGCACCGGCAACCGAACCGCCCTCTACAAAACGGACGAAATTTGCGCACTGCTGCAAGAGGCCGGCTGCGAGCAGGCGGCGGTCGTTTTCAGCGGGGACACCGGGTTTTACTCCGGGGCGGGGGCGCTCTGCCGTGCATTGGACGCCGCAGGTACCCCCTATACGGTGGAGCCGTGCGTGTCCAGCGTGCAGCTGTTAGCGGCGGCACTGGGCCGCCCTTGGCAGGATTGGCAGCTCGTATCGGCCCACGGCTGCGCCTGCGATCCGGTAGCTGCGTGCCAAAAGGGCGTGCCAACGTTCTTCCTGACAGGCGGCAGTGAGACGCCCGCGACACTCTGCGCCCGGCTGGCAGCAGCCGGGTACGGCGAGGTCATAGCGACCGTGGGGGAAAACCTCGGCAGCGATGCCCAGCGCCTTGTGACCGACACAGTGGCCGCGTTGGCGCAGCAGCAGTTCGCGCCGCTGAGCGTGCTGTTGGCGGAGCGCTGCCCCGCGCCGCCGCGCCGTACCCCCGGCCTGCCGGATGAAGTGTTTCTCCGCGGCAAAACGCCGATGACCAAGCAGGAGGTCCGCGCCGCCGTGCTGGCAAAGCTGGCCGTGCGCCCGAACGATACCCTGTGGGATGTGGGTGCGGGCACCGGCAGTGTCAGTGTGGAAATGGCGCTGGCTGCGCCCGAGGGCCGCGTTTATGCCGCTGAATGTGACGCCGATGCGTGTGAGCTGATTTGCCAGAACCGCGCAAAATTTGCTGTGCAAAATTTGCACCTTACCCAAGGGCTGGCGCCGGAAGCCCTGGCCGATTGGCCTGCCCCGGACGCCGTGTTCATCGGCGGGAGCAAGGGCAATCTGCGTGCCATCGTGGACGCCGCGCTGGCGGCCAACCCTGCCGCGCGGCTCTGTATCAGCGCCATTGCGCTGGAAACTTTGCAGCAGGCCGTCGCCGCACTGACCGCCCATGGCCTGACTGCCCAGGTTACGCAGATCGCCGTCAGCCGCAGCAGGGCGGCGGGCAGCCTGCATCTGCTGATGGCAAATAACCCGGTATTTTTGATCGCGAGGGAGTAATATGCTGCAACTGGTCCTGGCCGCGCCGCGCTCCGGCAGCGGAAAAACAACGGCTGCCTGTGCATTGTTGGCAGCCATGCAGGCCCGCGGGCTGGCTCCCTGCGCCTTCAAATCCGGGCCGGACTACATCGACCCGATGTTCCACCGCGCCGTGCTGGGCGTGGAAAGCCACAATCTGGATCTGTTTTTCTCAAAACCGGAAACGGTGCGGGAACTCTACGCCCGGCACGCGGCGGGCCACGGCGCGGCGGTCGTCGAGGGGGCCATGGGCTACTATGACGGCCTGGGCGGTGTGGCCGACACGGCCAGCGCGTGGCACCTGGCGGATACGCTGAATCTGCCTGCACTGCTCGTCGTGCGGCCTAAAGGGGCCAGCCTGACGCTGGCGGCCGAGCTGCGGGGGCTGATGGCGTTTCGCACACCGCACCATATCGCAGGAATTTTGCTCAACGACTGTAAGGAAAGCCTGTACAAAATGCTGCGCCCCATGCTGGAAAAAGAGACCGGCCTGTCGGTGGTGGGCTACCTGCCGCCGCTGCCCGAGGCTGCCATTGAGAGCCGCCACTTGGGGCTGAAAACCGCCGCTGAGATTACGGACTTGCAGCGCAAGATTGCACTGCTGGCCGACGCCGCCCAGCGCGGCATCGATTGGGCGCTTTTGGAAAAGCTCTGCGGCCGCCCCGCCCCGGCCGCCATACCACAGAATTTTCCAGCCACCCGGGTGCGCATCGCCGTGGCGCGGGATGCCGCGTTCTGCTTCACCTATGCGGAAACGCTGGAAGCCTTGCGGGAAAACGGCGCGGAGCTGTGCTTTTTCAGCCCGCTGACAGATGCGGCCTTGCCGGAAAACAGCGGAGGGCTGTACCTGCCGGGCGGCTACCCCGAACTGTACGCCGCCCAGCTGGCTGCCAACGCGCCGATGCGCCGCGCCATAAAAAACGCAGTAGAGAGCGGCTTGCCCACCGTGGCCGAGTGCGGCGGCTTTCTCTATCTGGGGCAAACGCTGGAGGATGCCAACGGCACGCCCCACCCAATGGCGGGTGTGCTGCCCGGACAGGGGGTTAAAGTTGGACAGCTCATGCGGTTTGGCTACGCAACGTTGACTGCCCGCACCGACAGTTTGCTGTTTGCGGCGGGAGAGCACATCCCGGCCCACGAGTTTCACCACTGGGATTCCACTGCCAACGGAGACGCGCTGACTGCCGCCAAGGCTAATGGACGGCAATGGGCGTGTGGGTTTGCCAATGCACATATCTACGCTGGATTCCCACATCTGTACTGGGCGGGGACACCGCTGCCGCAGCGCTTTGTGTGCGCCGCCGAACATTATATAAAGGAACGACCATGACCGAAACGGAACTAAAAAACCTGCTTAAAACCGTGGCCCCGCCCGACGAGGCCGCCCGCGCCGCCGCACACGCCCACTGGGCCGCGCTGGCAAAACCGCTGGGCGGACTGGGCCAGTTAGAAACGATGGTCGAGGCTGCCGCCGCGCTGACCGGCGACCCCGCGCCCGATTTCACCCGCCGTGCCGTGCTGGTGCTTTGCGCCGACAACGGCGTTGTGGCGCAAGGGGTCAGCCAGACCGACGCCAGTGTGACTCGGGCGGTGCTCGAAAACCTGACCGCCCGCCGCACCAGCGTCTGCTGTATGGCGGCTGCGGCCCATTGCGAGGTCGTCCCAGTGGACATGGGCATTGCGGGTGTACCTGTGCCCGGCGCGGTGGATCGCCGCGTGGCCCCGGGCACGCGGGACTTTACCCAAGGCCCGGCTATGACCCGCGAACAGGCTGTACAGGCTGTCGCGGCGGGTATTGAATTGGTGCGCACCCAGAAGCAGAACGGCGTGCAGCTGCTGGCTACTGGGGAAATGGGCATCGGCAACACGACGACGTCCAGCGCGGTGGCGGCGGTGCTGCTGGGCCGCCCGGCTGCAGGGATGACAGGGCGCGGCGCGGGCCTGTCCGACGAAGGGCTGCACCGCAAAATTCATGCGATCGAGCGCGGCATTGCGGTCAACCACCCCAATGCCGCGGACCCGCTGGGCGTGCTGGCTGCGTTGGGCGGGCTCGATATCGCCGGGTTGTGCGGCGTGTTTTTGGGCGGTGCGCTGGAAAAAATCCCTGTCATCATGGACGGCTTCATCAGCGGTGTGGCGGCGTTGTGCGCGGTGCGGCTGTGCCCGGCTGCGGCCAAGGCCGTGTTTGCCAGCCATGCTTCCAGCGAACCCGCCGCCCGGCTGGTGCTGGATGCGCTCCACAAAAAGCCGCTGATCACCGCAGATTTGCACCTGGGCGAGGGCACGGGCGCGGTGGCCAGCCTGCCGCTGTGGGATATGGCGCTGGCCGTCTACAACCACTGCTATTCCTTCACGGAGGGCGGCATTGCGCCGTACACCCCGCAATGCTGACGCTGGTCATCGGTGGTGCGGCCAGCGGCAAAAGCGCCTTTGCGGAGTCTCTCTGCCTGCGTGCCCCGCTGCCCCGTACCTACCTTGCCACGATGCAGGTGTGGGATGCTGAGTGCGCAGCCCGCGTTGCCAAACACCGCGCCATGCGGGCCGAAAAGCAGTTTGACACGGTGGAATGCCCGCTGCACCTCGACCGGCTGACCCTGCCCAGGCGCGGGACCGTACTGCTGGAGGACCTGGGCAACCTGGCCGCCAACGAGCTGTACGACCCAGACGGTGCAGGGGAAAACGCGGCCGCTGCAATTTTGCGCGGTATTGAAAATGTTGCGCAGCAATGCGAAAATTTAATTCTCGTCTCCAATGAAGTATTCAGCGGCGGGGTCGATTACGCGGGCGATACCGACCGCTATCTGCGCACGCTGGCCGCCGTCAATAACGCGGCGGCTGCCCGCGCCGACGCCGTGGTGCGGGTCGTGTGCGGGATACCGGTCTATTATAAAGGAAGCGAAAGATGATGACAGCTTTGCAGACCATCGCCGTGGCGTTTTCCATGTTTTCCGCCCTGCCGATGCCGCAATTTGACTGGAACGCAAAAAATATGCGGTACGCGCTCTGCGCTTTCCCGCTGGTGGGGGTTGTGTGCGGGGCGCTGTGGTGCCTGTGCGGTATGCTGCCGCTGCCCGCGCTGGCCCGTGCGGCCGGCTTCTGCTTGGTGCCGGTCTGGGTCACGGGCGGCATCCACCTGGACGGCTACGCCGACACCTGCGATGCCCTGTCCAGCTACGGCGACACGGCCAAGAAGCTGGAAATTTTGAAAGACCCCCACTGCGGGGCGTTCGCGGTCATCCGGCTGTGCAGCTACTTTGCAGCGTATTTTGCGCTGTGCGGCTGTGTGCAGTTTACCCTGCGCGTCGGGGCGCTCTGGGCGCTGGCGCTGGTGGGGGAGCGGGCACTGTCGGGCTTGGCCGTGGCGGCGTTCCCGCTGGCGAAAAACACCGGCCTTGCCCACACCTTTGCCACAGCGGCAGACAGGGTGAATGTGCGCCGTGCGCTGGCGGTGCTGTGCGCTGCGGTGGCAGCGGCGCTGCTGGCCCTGGGCGGTTGGGCACTGGTGCTGGCGGCGGTGGGCGTGTTTGTGCGGTATTATTTCGTCGCCAAAAAGCAGTTTGGCGGCACCACCGGCGATTTGGCCGGGTGGTTTTTGCAAAAATGTGAGATCTGGATGCTGGCGGCGCTGGCTGCCTGCCAGTGGCTGGGGGTGCTGTAAATGTTGTTCATCACCGGACCGCTGTACAGCGGAAAACGTACCTACGCGCAAAAATTTGGCGGGCGGCAGATTTATGAGGTGCAGACACGCGCTGCCGATGCCGCCGACCTGGCAGCGTTGGCTGACGAACTGGCTGCCTGCGACGTGGTGACTGCCACCGAGGTGGGCGGCGGTGTTGTGCCCATTGACCCCGCAGACCGCGCCGCACGGGAGGCGGCGGGCCGCCTGGCCTGCCTGCTGGCCGCGCGGGCAGATTGCGTTGTGCAGATGTTCTGCGGCCTGCCCACGGTTCTGAAAGGAGAACTTCCCGAATGCTGATTTACTTTTTACGGCACGGTTTAACGGACTATAATGCCCAGAAGCGCTACCAGGGCCAGCGGGATATCCCGCTCTCGGCGCAAGGGCTGGCCCAGCTGCGCAAAGCGGATATCGACCCAAAGGTCGTCTATATTTCTACCTTACAGCGCACAAAACAGACGGCGGAGGTGCTGTTCCCGCATGCAAAGCTCGTGCCGGTGGACGCCCTGAAAGAGATGTGTTTCGGCAGCTTTGAGGGGCGCAATTATGTCGAGATGGAGCACGACCCTGATTACCTGGCCTGGGTCGCCGCCAACTGCGAAAGCCAATGCCCCGACGGCGAGCGCAAGGCCGAATTTTCCGACCGCATCTGCAAGGCGTTTGCCGCGCTGGTGGACAAGGCTCTGGCCGACGGCGAGGAACTGCTGGTCATCCTGGCCCACGGCGGTACCCAGATGGCCGCACTGGAACGTTACGCCCTGCCGCACAAGGACTATTATGAGTGGTGCGGCCCCAATGCAGGCGGCTATGTGCTGGACGCTCGCGACTGGCCGACACAGCATATTTTGCACCTGGTCAAGACCGTGCAGTACACCAAGGAGGGCACATGTTGATTTTTTGGGCGGTGCTGGGCGGTTTTTTGCTGGATGCCGTTTTCGGCGATCCGGTGTGGCTGCTGCACCCGGTCGTGCTGATGGGGCGGTGCATCACGGCGCTGGAAAAGCGCCTGCGTGCCGCCCTGCCCAAAACGCCGCAGGGTGAGCTGGCGGGCGGCTGCATCGTGGCGGCGGTGCTGCCGCTGGGGACACTGGCTGTGACCGGGCTTTCCTGCTGGGGTGCAGCAAAAATCCATCCGCTGCTGGGGCTGGCGCTGCAAATGTTCTGGTGCGCCCAGGCGCTGGCGGCGCGTGATCTTGTGCGGGAGAGCATGAACGTGTACAGGGAACTGCAAAGGGGCGACCTGCCTGCCGCCCGCAAGGCCGTGGCGCGTATTGTGGGGCGGGACACCCAGAACCTGACTGCCGAGGGCGTGACGAAAGCTGCCGTAGAGACAGTGGCCGAGAACGCCAGCGACGGTGTGATCGCGCCGCTTTTGTATATGCTTATCGGTGGTGCACCGTTGGCGCTGACCTACAAGGCCATAAACACGATGGATAGTATGCTCGGCTACAAAAACGAGAGGTATCTCTATTTTGGGCGCTGTGCAGCCAAATTGGACGACGCTGCCAACTGGCTGCCCAGCCGCCTGGCCGCCCTCTTGTGGGTCTGCGCGGCGGCCTTGACCGGCAGCAGTGCGGCGGGGGCATGGCGCATCTGGCGGCGGGATCGCTGCAACCACGCCAGCCCCAACAGCGCCCAGACCGAGAGCGCCTGCGCCGGGGCCTTGGGCGTGCAGCTGGCAGGGCCAGCCTACTATTTTGGCGAGTATTACGATAAACCGACGATCGGTGACCCACTGCGCCCGGTGGAACCGCAGGATATTCTGCGGGCTGACCGAATGATGTACGCCGAGAGCGTGCTGGCGCTGGCCTTGGGGCTGGCCGTGCGGGCACTGCTTGTGTTTGGATTGTGAGGCAACAAAAATGAAGTTGGTACATGGCGGAGATTGGGCGGGCTATCGGGCAGAATTTGGCCGCGATGCGCTGGATTTTTCGGCCAATGTCAGCCCACTGGGCCTGCCTGCGGGCGTGGCGGCGGCCATCACGGCGGCGCTGCCAATGGCAGACCGCTACCCGGATCCGTTGTGCCGCGACCTGCGGAAGGCGCTGGCAGAGGCTGAGGGCGTACCCGCCGAACAAATTTTGTGCGGCAACGGGGCAGCGGACTTAATTTTCCGCCTGGCGCTGGCCCTGCGCCCGCGCCGCGCGCTGCTGCCCGCGCCCACCTTTGCCGAGTATGCCGCCGCGCTGGATACCGTGGGCTGCACGGTGCAGCGTGTGTTTTTGCAGGAAGAAAACGACTTTGCCGTGACGGATGACTTTGTGGATGCCGTGACCGACGATATCGACGCTGTCTTTTTGTGCCAGCCCAACAACCCTACCGGACAGGTCACACCGCCGGAACTGGTGCAAAAACTGCTGCGCCGCTGTGCCGCCTGCGGCGCGGTGTTGGTGGTGGACGAGTGCTTCTTGGACTTTTTACCCGACCGCGATGCACTGACTGCTAAACGATTTTTACACGATGCATCGAATCTTATCATCCTAAAGGCCTTTACCAAGCTCTACGCCATGGCGGGCGTGCGGCTGGGGTACGCGCTGTGCGGGAATGCCGCGCTGATGGACAAAATGCGTGCGGCGGGGCAGCCGTGGGCGGTGTCCAGCCTTGCGCAGGCGGCAGGGCTGGCGGCGCTGGGCGAGACTGCCTACGCCGACCGTGTGCGGAACCTCATTGCCGAGGAACGCCCCAAGCTGGCAGCGGGACTGCGTGCCCTGGGGTTGTACGTGGTAGGGGGCCGGGCCAACTACCTGCTGTTCCAGGCCCCTGCCGACTTTGGCGAAACCCTGCGCCGGCGCGGTGCGGTCGTGCGCAGCTGCGCCAACTACCCGGGTTTGGATGGCAGCTGGTACCGTACCGCTGTGCGTACCAACGCCGAAAATCAAAAGCTGTTGCAAATCATGGGGGAGGTGCTGGCGTGAGTAAAGCAAAATGTATCATGGTGCAGGGCACGATGAGCGGCGCAGGGAAAAGCCTGCTCTGCGCCGCACTCTGCCGCATTTTTGCCCAGGATGGCTACAAGACGGCACCGTTCAAAAGCCAGAACATGGCGTTGAACAGCTTTGTGACCCGCGACGGGCTGGAAATGGGCCGCGCCCAGGTCGTGCAGGCCCAGGCCGCGGGCGTGGAGCCGGATGTGCGGATGAACCCGATTTTGCTCAAACCCAGCAGTGACATTGGCAGCCAGGTCATCGTCAACGGCGAGGTGCACGGCGATATGCCCGCACAGGAATATTTCCGCCATAAAAAGGCGCTGATCCCCGATATTCTGCGTGCCTACGACAGTCTGGCCGAGGAATTCGATGTCGTTGTCATCGAGGGCGCGGGCAGCCCGGCCGAGATCAACCTGAAGGCAGACGACATCGTCAATATGGGGCTGGCAAAGCTGGTGAACGCCCCGGTGCTGCTGGCCGGGGATATCGACCGGGGCGGCGTGTTTGCGCAGCTGTACGGTACGGTGGAACTACTGGAACCCGATGAGCGGGCACGGATCAAAGGACTTATCATCAATAAATTCCGCGGGGATGTGGAGATCCTGCGCCCTGGTCTGACGATGCTGGAAGAAAAGACCTGCCTGCCGGTGGTAGGCGTAGTGCCGTATCTGAAAGTGGATATCGAGGACGAGGACTCGCTCTCGACGCGGCTGGAACAAAAAAGTACCGTAAAACCGTTGGATATCGCCGCTGTGCGATTGCCGCATATCTCGAATTTCACCGATTTTATACCGCTGGAGCAGCACCCGCTGCTGAGCGTGCGGTACGTGCAGACCGCGCGGGAACTGGGTGCGCCTGATTTAGTCATTTTGCCCGGCACGAAAAACACGGTGGGGGACCTGCTTTGGCTGCGGCAGTCCGGAATGGAGGCCGCGCTGCTGAAATTGGCGGCAGGCGGCACGCCGGTGTTGGGCGTCTGCGGCGGCTACCAGATGTTGGGCCAAACGCTGGACGACAGCCAGGGCACCGAGAGCGGCCGCCCGCAAACGCTGCGCGGGCTGGGACTGCTGCCGACACAGACAATTTTTACCGCCGACAAGCGCCGCGCCCAAATCGAAGCCAGCGCCGCCGCGCCCTTTGCGGGGGCCGCGCTGACCGGGTACGAAATCCACACGGGCCGTACTGCCGTGCAGGGGGCACCGTTCTGCACCCACGCCGACGGCACATCCGAGGGCTGCGTGCAGGGCACGGTGTTCGGAACCTATCTGCATGGCCTGTTTGACAGCGGTGAGCTGACCGAGCGGCTGGCGGCGTATCTCTGCGCACGCAAGGGGATTGCCCCCGAGGCCGCCGCGCCCATCCCGATGGCCGCCTACCGCGAACAGCAATTCGACCTGCTGGCCGACGGTGTGCGCCGCGCCCTGGATATGGACGCTGTCTACGCAGCCATAGGTCTTGTAAACCCGAAAGGAGACAAAAAATGACGCCGCAACATCATTTGCCCGCTGATATTGAGCGCACGAGCATGGGCATCATCACGGCGGAACTGGCCGCGCGGGGATTGCAAATCCCGGAGGAAAGCGCCGCCGTTGTCAAGCGGGTCATCCACACCACAGCGGATTTTGACTATGCCGAAAATCTGCACTTCACCCCCGGCGCGGTGGCGGCGGGCATGGCCGCCGTGCGCAGCGGAGTGACGATCATCACCGACACAAATATGGCGCTGGCAGGCATCACCAAGCCCGGACTGGCGCGGCTGGGCGGGCAGGCGCTCTGCTTTATGGCGGACCCCGCTGTGGCCGCAGCGGCCAAGCAGGCAGGCACGACCCGCGCCGTGGCCGCCATGCACAAGGCCGCACGGGACTACCCCGGCGCGGTGCTGGCTGTCGGCAACGCCCCCACGGCGCTGCTGACCATCGTGGAAGAAATCGAAAACGGCCTGCGCCCGGCGCTGGTCATCGGCGTGCCGGTGGGCTTTGTGAACGTGGTGGAAAGCAAGGAGCGCCTTTTTGCCGTCTGCACGCAGTATGGCGTGCCCGCCATCGTGGCCATGGGCCGTAAGGGCGGCAGCAACGTTGCCGCCGCCATCTGCAATGCGCTGGTGTATTCCGCCGCCGAGATGCTCGACCCTGCGGCAAGAGGATGGCAGTAATACACTTTCTACCCCCGGTGTTTCCCTACAACCGAAAATTTTGGCGCGGAGGAGGCGTTTTGCC
>SKEC01001903.1_pt1 | contig 15208 bp, 16 predicted proteins | sample 4826641 | NCBI WGS metagenome assembly SKEC01 (sample SAMN11008819, study PRJNA524170) | human gut metagenome | biome: Human fecal sample; material: Feces; isolation source: fecal sample from pouch patient p18, p21 | host: Homo sapiens | place: Israel: Tel-Aviv | collected 2015-12-22
TATATATATATATATATTTTTATATATATAAAATAAATCAAAATCTGGTTTATTTACAAAAACAATGGTATACTAATACAAACAGCGGATTCCGCTGAAGATCATAGAATAAAGTACATCGAACAGGAGGATTACAATATGCTCGGTGAGCAGGTACGCAACATAAGAAAATCAAGAGGCTTTACACTAAAAGCCCTGGCTGAACAGACAGGACTTTCCATTGGCTATATATCCCAGATAGAGCGCAATCTGACGGACCCATCCCTGTCAACGCTTCGCAAAATCAGCGCTGCTCTGGATGTTCCCACCTATCTTTTTATGGGAGAAGCCGAAGCTGACAACACACTGACTACCAGAAAAAATCAGGTCATCACTTTATCACAGCCCCATTCCAATATCCGTTACCATCTGCTGACGCCGATGCCATCGGCAGAATTTGTTCCCCAGTCTCTGATTATCGGTTTTGAGCTGGAAGCACATGCTAAGGATGGCGAACGCCCTGTGATTCACCCCAGTGAGGAAATCATCATGGTCCAGTCCGGAGAACTGGATGTTATCATCGGAACCGAGAGAATTCACCTGATGGAAGGGGATTCGACGCTGATTCGATCCAACCTTCCCCATATTGTGGAAAACACGACAGACAAGCAAATGACCGGTATTTCCGTATTCACACCGGCCATCTGGTTTCCATCCATACGAAGAGCTGAACAGAACGGATAAAACTCATCCCTTTAAAAACTCTTTCGTCTCTTCACACTCCGGCTTTTCCCAGAATGTTTCTGCATCCTTTGTTTCTACCAGCCGTCCATTCTGGAAAAAGGCCACATCGTCCGCAATGCGCTTTACCTGCGCCAGGTTGTGGGTAACAATCACAATGGTATAATGCTCCTTCAGGTTCTTAAGCAGCTCTTCTATTTTGGCAGAAGCCTTCACGTCCAGAGCCGAACAAGGTTCATCTAAGAGCAGTACCTTCGGCTCCACCGTCAGCGCCCTGCCAATGCACAGACGCTGCTTCTGACCGCCTGAAAGCTTTTAGGTCAGGTTTTTATAAATAGAAAACAGAAACGGTGCCGGTGTCTGAAACACCAGTCCCACATTTTTCTCAACTCTTCCATGGATAGACTGTGGATATCCGCCTCCTCCAACATAATTCTGCCGGACACATTCACACCGCGCTCCTGCTCCAAAAGACCATTTAACGTCTTCAAAAATGTGTTTTTTCCGCAGCCGGAAGTTCCAAGAATCGCTGCCCACATTGGTATCATGGGTCTTCTGATTGAAATCCGTCATACCTGTTACCTCCTGCTCAAATTTGTCTCGCCGGATTTCGGGCGAAAAAAATAGACCCTCGACCCATTCTCGTTTTCAAAGAATGAGCCAAGGCTCTATGTAACAGGATACCTGATATTAAATTTTTGCAGATTTCGCCAGAACTCGCCAAACGATCCTGCCACTGTTTTTCATTCCATTTCAGCCGGATTTTTACCAAAAATCTGTCAAGGATATGGGGCTAATTTGAAGTCAAATTTCCTCAAATTTCACCATCGGAATCAGGTGATTTTAGGCATAGAAAAAGCCCGGAAATAGCGTATTTCCGGGCTTCTTTAACATTTTTAAGCTGTAGATTATCGCTTGCTGAACTGCGGAGCGCGACGAGCTGCTTTGAGACCGTACTTCTTACGTTCTTTCATTCTCGGGTCACGAGTCAGGTATCCAGCTTTTTTCAGAACTGGTCTGTACTCAGCGTCTGCCTGCAGCAGGGCACGAGCGATACCGTGACGGATAGCTCCAGCCTGTCCGGTAAATCCACCACCGTGAACGTTTACCAGGACATCAAATTTTTCTGTATTGTCTGTTGCTGCCAGCGGCTGACGAACAACAACTTTCAGAGTCTCCAGTCCGAAGTACTCGTCGATGTCTCTTTTATTGATTGTGATCTTACCAGTTCCTGGTACCAGGTATACTCTGGCGATAGATTTTTTTCTTCTTCCTGTTCCGTAGAATTTTGTAGTAGCCAATGTTACTTACCTCCTATTAAAATGTTAAAACTTCCGGTTTCTGAGCTTCATGTCCGTGCTCTGCACCAGCGTATACATGAAGTTTTTTAATCATCTGTCTTCCCAGAGGTCCTTTTGGAAGCATACCTTTTACAGCAAGTTCGATGACTTTTTCCGGTTTCTTGTTCATCATTTCTCTCAGAGTGGTTTCTTTCATACCACCAACATAATCAGAGTGGCTGTAGTAGATCTTCTGATCTAATTTTTTACCGGTCACTTTGATCTTTTCAGCGTTGATTACGATTACATAATCACCTGTATCTACGTGAGGAGTGAAAACTGGTTTGTTTTTTCCTCTTAATACGCTTGCCACTTCGGAAGCTAAACGTCCTAATGTGCAGCCTTCAGCGTCTACTACATACCATTTTCTTTCAATCTTATCTGGATTAGCCATAAAACTGTTCATGGATTTCCCTCCTGTAATTCATTCTTTAAACTATAATTATCTCTATAATGAAAAATATCTTTCCGGGGCTTTGGTAAGATACTTTCGCACTACGTCATACTCGATTATTATAGTATACTGTTCCGTGTGTGTCAATCATTTTTTCGTGATTTTTCCAGGTTTTTTCAGCTTTCTTTGACTTCCACTCACCCAAAACACCTTGCGGGCCATTACCGGTGAATTCTGACGGTTTCCTGACACTTTTCAGGATCTCCTGACCTCAACCGTACCCTCCGGCATTTCAGCACTCTCAGATCCGGCACTCTTTCAGTCTCCTGCGACGTTCTCGGTAATCCGGAAGTTCTGCCTCCACAACTTTCCAGAAAGCTACGGAATGGTTCATCTCCCTGCGGTGTGCCAGTTCGTGTACCACCACATAATCCAGAAGTTCCGGATCCAGCAGTACCAGTTTCCAGTTAAAGTTCAAATTGCCCTTGCTGCTGCAGCTTCCCCAGCGTGTCTTCTGTTCCCGGATCGTGATCCTGCCATAATCCACACCCATCCGCTTTGCAAAATACGCCGTCCGCTCCGGAAAAATCCGTTTTGCCCGCTCGATGCCTTCCCGGCGCACCTCTTCGCTGATCGGGATCTGTTCTGTTTTCCGTTTTTCCACCCGCTGCCTCGTCTGCAGGAGCCAGTCTTTTTTCTCATCCAGGAATTCTTCTACCTGCCGCTTCGTGATTCCATACGGTGTCCGCACGATCACCTGTCCTTCCCGGTCGATCTGGATCGCGATCGTCTTTCTACGGGAGCGGACCCACTGATACGTGATGTACATCTTTTTTCGCCTCCCACTCCGGATACCGGATTTCCACCAGTGTCAGCCCTTCCGGCCGCGCGGTCTCCCCGGCAAGCTCTCTGTTTTTTGCTTCCAGAATTTCTTTGACATGTTTCGGCGGATAATAACCTCCGCCCACCCGGATCAGGGTTCCTGCTATGATCCGCACCATATTATATAAGAACCCGTTCCCTCTGATCCGTATTGTGATCACATCATCTTCCGACCGTTGAATCCCCAGTTCATAGATCGTCCGAACCGTATTTTCCACCTCCGGTTTATACGTCGAAAAGCTTTTAAAATCATGTTCTCCGATCAGATACGCCGCTCCCTGCCGCATCTTTTCCACATCCAGCGGATAATAATAAAAATACGTGTACAGCCGTTTCGTCGGATCCGGGAACTTCCGGTTGTAGATCTTATATTCATACGTCTTTACGGTTTCCTGAAACCGCGGATGAAAATCATCCGGTACCTGGCAGGAATTCTGGATGCGGATATCCTGTGGCAGCCGTGTATTTAACGCATAGGAAAACTTCTCCGCCGGCATCCGTGCCTCTGTGTCAAATACCGCAACATTGCCCAGTGCATGCACCCCGGCATCGGTACGGCTCGCTCCGATTACTTCGATCTTCGTTTTGAGAAGTTCCGAGAGACACCGGTTCAGAACTTCCTGCACCGCCAGACCGTTCGGCTGTACCTGCCAGCCGCAGTAGTTTGTTCCATCGTAGGCGACCGTCAATTTTACTCGCTTCATGTTTCGTCCTTTCTGTCTAAGTTTCCACTCCTTCACTAATATATGTACTCTTTCCTGCCTTCACAGCTGCGAATAAAAGAGCTGTTTTCCAGTCCATCAGGAACCGGAAAACAGCTTACTTCACCAATTAACGCTTTTCATAGCTGTTCAGCATCTCGTGGAATACTGTCAACGGAATCGTTATTTCTTAATTTAGATTCCGACTACCCGGAACACAATACTGAGTGCCAGATACCCTGCCACGACCAGATACGCCAGATAATCTCTCTTCTCATATGCCAGCGGTTTCATCTGTGTCCGTCCGTCGCCGCCGTGGTAACATCTCGCTTCCATCGCCATCGCAAGGTCATTGGCTCTGCGGAAGGCCGAGATAAATAACGGAACCAGCAGCGGAACCATATTTTTTACTTTCTGGATCAGATTGCCGTTCTCAAAATCAGCGCCGCGCGCCATCTGTGCTTTCATGATCTTGTCTGTCTCTTCCATCAGGATTGGAATAAACCGAAGTGCGATGGACATCATCATGGCGATCTCATGTACCGGCACATGGATCTTGTTCAGTGGTCGAAGCAGCCGCTCCAGACCGTCGGTTAGCTGGTTTGGTGTGGTGGTCAGTGTCATGATCGACGCACCGATGATCAGAAATACCAGACGGATCCCCATCTTGATGGCAAGCCGGATACCTTCTTTTGTAATTTTCAGGATCCAGAACGACCATAATACCTCTCCCGGCGTAAATACCAGGTTAAAGAACATCGTGATCAGTAACAGCACCATGATCGGCTTTAATCCCTTTACCATAAATCCAAACGGGACTTTTGACAGAACGATCAGCACCACCAGAAACAGTGCCGCCACTCCATATCCTACCCAGGAAGAAAATACGAACAGTGAGATAATATAGACCAGCGTACTCACAAATTTCACTCTGGGATCCAGTCGGTGCAGAATGGAATCTGCCGGATAATACTGTCCGATTGTGATATCTCGCATCATTTGTGATCTTCCTCCTTTTTCCTGAGTGCCTGCAGGATCGATGCGGTTGCCTCATCTACGTTGATAGCGCTGGTATCCACATCCATTCCTTCTTCTTCCAGTGCATGCATGATATAGGTGATCTGCGGCGCTGCAAGTCCGATTGCTTCCAGTTCTTTATAATGCGCAAACACTTTCTTCGGCGTATCATCAAAGGTTTTGACGCCATGATTCATAACGATGATCCGCTCCACGTATTTTGCGATATCTTCCATGCTGTGAGATACCAGAATGATCGTGATTCCTCTCGTCGCGTGGAGGCTTGCAATCTGGTCAAGGATCTCGTCTCTTCCCATCGGATCCAGTCCTGCGGTCGGCTCATCGAGGATCAGTACCTTCGGATTCATCGCCAGGACACCTGCGATCGCTACTCTTCGTTTCTGTCCTCCGGACAGTTCAAACGGAGACTTCGCATAGTAACTTTCATCGAGCCCTACATGCTCCAGAGCTTCTTTTGCCCGTTTTTCACACTCTTCCGGTGGAAGGTTCTGATTCTTCGGTCCGAAGCAGACATCCGTCAGTACATCCGTCTCAAACAGCTGATGTTCCGGATACTGGAAGACCAGTCCTACCTGGCTTCTCAGTCCACGAAGAGGAAATTTGTCTGCCCAGATATCCTGCCCTTCAAAATAAATATGTCCCTCTGTCGGTCGGATCAATCCGTTAAAATGCTGGATCAGTGTGGATTTTCCACTTCCGGTATGTCCGATGATTCCCACAAACTGTCCCTGCGGAATCTCCAGATTGACATCTTTTAACGCATGCATCTCATAGGCACTGCCCGGATTATATGTGTATCCTACATGTTCCAGTTTCAGGGATTCTTTGCCCTGTGACAGCTCTTTTTCTTCTTTCTGCGCGGTTGCCTCCGGTAGCTTCCAGCCTTCCGGTACATGGATCTGCGGTTTGCTCAGTGCTTCCACCAGTTCCGGGATCGTCAGGATACCATCCGGGATTGCAAGACCTGCCTCTTTTAGTTCATACGCCAGTAACGTAACTTGCGGAACATCCAGACGGTATTTTTTCAGCTGATTCACTCTGGAAAAAATTTCTCTCGGAACACCGTGCATCACGATCTGTCCGCGATCCATGACATACACATCGTCAGCAAATACAACTTCTTCCATATAATGGGTAATCAGGATAACCGTTACCCCTTCTTTTTTGTTCAGTTCCCGTACTGCCTTCAGTACTTCTTTTCGTCCGTTCGGATCGAGCATTGCAGTAGGTTCATCCAGAACGATGCATTTTGGATGCATCGCCATAACACCTGCGATGGCTACACGCTGTTTTTGTCCGCCGGACAGTTTGTTTGGGGAGTGATGACGGTAAGCGGTCATTCCCACCGCTTGCAGACTCTCATCCACCCGTTTCCAGATATCTTCTGTGGGAACACCCAGATTTTCCGGACCAAATCCCACATCTTCTTCTACAACTGTGCCGATGATCTGGTTGTCCGGGTTCTGAAAGACCATGCCGGCTTTCTGACGGATGTTCCAGATATCTGCATCCGAAGCGGTATCCATATGATCCACCCACAAAGTTCCCTCCGTAGGTACCAGCAAACCGTTGATGTGTTTTGCCAGCGTGGACTTTCCGCTTCCGTTATGTCCTAAGATAGCGATAAACTGTCCCTCTTCAATATCCAGATCCACGTGGTCAATGGCTCTGTTTACTTCCGGTTCTTCTCCCTCTTCTCCGTACCGGAGGTAGTCGAAGGCTAGTTTTGCTGCTTTTATAATTCCCATTGCCTCTCCATTTCTTTCTTACGAAATTGTTATTCTTTGTTTTTTCTACGACAGATACTGACCGGATCCTTCTTTTTTCTAATATCCGTCAGCGGCTCTCCGCGCACAAAAATAGGCCTGATTGCGTGTTTTTCCGCATATCAAGCCTAATTGTATCTGATTTTCTTTTATATTACAAGTTTTTCCTGTTGGAATTTATAAATTTCCGCACAGTACTCCTGCCTTATTCCTCTGGTGCTTCCTCCGGTTCTGCCATTCCGGTCAGTTCATCGATCAGATCCCAGATTTCTTCCCGACCCTGTTTGGTCTGGGCTGAAAACGGAATGATCTTCGTTCCCGGCACCACCTGCAGTCCCTGACGGAGCACTTTCAGCTGTTTCTGTACCTGGCTTCTCTTGATCTTATCCAGTTTTGTCGCGATAATGACCGGTTCATAGCCATGATCCAGGATCCATTTGTACATGATCTTATCGTTGCTTCCCGGTTCGTGGCGGATATCCACCAGCAGAAATACACAGCGGATCTCTTTGGACTTGTGTAGATAATCTTCGATCATCTTGCCCCATTTCGCCTTGATCTCCTCGGAGGCTTTCGCATAACCGTATCCCGGAAGATCGACCAGATAAATCGCTTCATTGACATTATAGAAGTTGATCGTCTGGGTCTTTCCAGGTGCCGCACTGGTACGTGCAAGGGATTTCCGGTTCATCAGTCCGTTGATCAGGGAAGATTTTCCCACGTTTGATTTTCCTGCAAATGCCACTTCCGGTCTTCCGGTTTCCGGCATCTTACTGGTGATACCGCACACGATATCCAGAGATACATTCTTTATAATCATAACTTTCTCCTTCTACACCAGCGCTTCTTTCAGCACCTGCTCCATCTTTTCTACAAATACAATGGTAAGACCTTCTTTGATCTCCGCATCGATTTCTTCCACATCCGGACGGTTCTGATCCGGCACTAAAATCTTTGTGATACCGGCATTTTTCGCTGCCAGCATTTTCTCTTTCAGACCACCGATCGGGAGTACCCGTCCGCGCAGCGTGATCTCACCGGTCATCGCAAGATTCGCTCTCACTGCTCTTCCGGTAATGGCGGAGAGCATCGCCGTGGCCATCGTGATACCTGCAGACGGTCCATCCTTCGGAACAGCCCCTTCCGGGATATGGATGTGCAGATCATGCTCTTTGAAAAATTCCGGTTTGATAGCATACTGGTCTGCCACGGAGCGGATGTAGCTGATACCTGCCTGGGCAGACTCTTTCATCACATCTCCCAGCTGACCGGTCAGAAGAAATTCTCCTTTTCCCGGCATCAGGTTGACTTCGATCTGTAAGGTATCTCCGCCAACGCTTGTCCATGCCAGTCCGCGAACGATACCGATTTCATCCTTCTCGTTGACTTTCTGGTAAGTATAACGGGATCTGCCAAGGAATTCTTCCAGATTGTCTTTTGTGACTACCACCTGTTTTTCCTTGTCCTGCAGAATCTTTCTTGCAGACTTTCTGCAGATCTCACCGAATTTTCTCTCCAGATTACGCACACCTGCCTCTTTGGTGTAACCCTCGATAATGTCTTTTAACACATCATCCCCGATCACCAGCTGATTTTCCTTCAGACCGTTGGCTTTGATCTGTTTCGGAATCAGGTGTTCTCTGGCAATATGTTCTTTTTCATTTTCCGTATAACTGGAAATTTCGATCACTTCCATACGGTCCATCAGCGGACGCGGAATCGACTGTGGATCATTTGCCGTCGCGATAAATAATACTTCGGAAAGATCCAGTGGAAGATCTACATAATGATCGGCAAATTTGCTGTTCTGTTCGGAATCAAGAACCTCCAACAGCGCAGATGCTGTATCTCCCTTGTAGTCACTGCTCACTTTATCGATCTCGTCCAGAAGCATCAGCGGATTTTTCACGCCTGCCTGGATCAGCCCGTTGGCGATCCGTCCCGGCATAGCTCCCACGTATGTTCTTCTGTGTCCACGGATCTCCGCTTCATCCCGGACACCGCCAAGACTGATACGGACATATTTTTTATTCAGTGCTCTTGCTACGGAGCGCGCGATCGATGTTTTTCCGGTTCCCGGCGGTCCGACCAGACAGAGGATCGGGCTGCTGCCCTTCTTTGTCAGTGTCCGCACGGCAAGAAATTCCAAAACTCGCTCTTTCACTTTTTCCAGACCGTAGTGATCCGCTTCCAGAATCTGGCTCGCTTTGTCGAGGTTCTTATTGTCTCTGGACGCTTTCTCCCACGGCAGCTTTAACAGTGTCTCAATATAACCTCTTGACACACTGCTCTCGGAATTGTTATATCCAAGACTCTTGAAGCGGCGGATCTCTTTCATCAGACGTTCTTTGATCTCTTTTGGTGCCTGCAGTTTTTCCGCTTCCTGCATAAAACGATCCCCGTCGGATACGGTATCGTCTTCTCCCAGTTCTTCCCGGATCAGTTTCAGCTGTTCCCGGAGGATATAATCTCTCTGGTTTTTATCGATCCGCTGTTTTACCTTTTCCTGGATCTCTGTGCGAAGACGCATCACCTCGATCTCATTGGACAGGATCACGCCCAGTGTCTCGTAGCGGTCACTCAACGATACGGATTCCAGAATCTGCTGTCTTTGCTGGAAGGTCAGTGGAATATTCATCGCGATATGATCTACCAGTTCCGCAATATCTTCGATCTCCAGTGTCTGACGCACCTGTTCCTGATTCATTTTCTGGTTTTCTTTGCAGTATGCCCCGAACAGTTCTCTCATGCTGCGAAGCATCGCTTCTTTTACCGTATCCGGAAGATTTTCCTCCTCCTGCTCGATCACGTCCACTTCCGCTTCCAGATAAGACAGACCGTCTTCTAACTGGATCAGTTCTGCCCGTTCCATTCCCTCTACCAGCACGCGGAGCATATCCTTCGGCACTTTTGCCACCTGCTTGATCATGGCAACCGTACCGATCTTGTACAGATCATCTTCGGAAGGATCTTCCACTTTCGAATCCTTCTGTGTGATCAGAAAGATCCTCTGGTCCTTGGTCATTGCCTCCTCGATTGCCCGGATGGATTTTTTCCGGCTCACGTCAAAATGGACGATCATATCCGGTAAAATCGTGATTCCACGCAAGGCAACCGCCGGCATTACCTGTGTTTCATTTGTCATCTGTTACCTCCCGTCAGGCGGTCTCCGGTCTTCCTGGTCGCTTTGCGCCTCTTCTTTTAGAGGAACGCGCCGGCTTTTTCTCCGGATTTTCTTCGATGGTCACAACCGGTTTTCCCTTACCTGTTACCGCATCTTTGGTAATTACGCATTTTTTCATATTTTCATTGGACGGGGCTTCATACATCACATCCATCATAGTCTTTTCAATGACAGAACGCAGACCTCTGGCTCCGGTCTTTCTCTCCATGGCTGTCTTTGCCACTTCGCGAAGTGCATCCGGCTCAAATTCCAGATCCACGCCGTCCATATCCATCAGTGCCTTGTACTGTTTTACCAGAGAGTTTTTCGGCTCCTGCAGGATCCGTACCAGTGCGTCCTCATCCAGCGCATCCAGGGATACGACTACCGGCACACGACCGATAAATTCCGGGATCAGACCGAACTTGATAAAGTCCTGAGGCATCACTTCTTTCAGGATCTCCCCTACATTTTTCTCGTGTTTCATGCCAAGAGAACCGTTAAATCCGATCGTCTTGGTATCCATACGACCCTCAATAATTTTTTCCAGACCTTCGAAAGCACCGCCGCAGATAAACAAAATGTTGGTGGTATCGATCTGGATAAATTCCTGCTGCGGATGTTTTCTTCCACCCTGTGGCGGCACGGAAGCAATCGTTCCTTCCACGATCTTTAACAGCGCCTGCTGTACACCTTCACCGGATACGTCTCTGGTGATGGATGTATTTTCGGATTTTCTTGTGATCTTGTCGATTTCATCGATGTAGATGATTCCCTGCTGCGCACGCTCGATATCATAATCGGCAGCCTGAATGATCTTCAGCAGAATATTTTCCACATCTTCGCCGACATAACCGGCCTCTGTCAGAGTGGTCGCATCTGCAATCGCAAATGGAACATTCAACATTCTCGCCAGGTTCTGCGCCAGGAAAGTTTTACCGGAACCGGTAGGTCCAAGCATCAGAATATTACTTTTCTGCAGTTCCACATCATTTTTTCTGCCTGAGAGGATTCTCTTATAATGGTTGTATACAGAGACTGCCAGCACCTTTTTTGCCTCATCCTGACCGACTACATATTCATCCAGGACCTCTTTCATCTCCATCGGTGTCATCAGATTGATATCACTTCCGGACATACGGTCTCTGGAAACTTCTTCCTCAATGATCTCTGAGCAGATTTCCACACACTCATCACAGATATAAGATCCGTCCGGACCTGCGATCAGCTTGCGGACCTGGTCTTCTGTCTTTCCGCAAAAAGAGCAACGAATTTTATAATCCCCGTTTTTTATTGCCATAGGTTTCCTATTTCCTTTCTGATACTTATAAGAGGGCGCCACCTGTACAGGCAGCCCCCTCTTATCTTTACTTTTTTTATCTTTTTGTGATCACATCATCGATCAGACCATATGCTTTTGCTTCTTCAGCGGTCATATAGTTATCACGTTCGGTATCCAATGCGATCTTTTCCAGCGGCTGACCTGTGTTAGCTGCCAGAATCGTATTCAGTCTGTGTCTTGTCTTCAGAATCTGATCTGCTACGATCTGAATCTCTGTAGCCTGTCCTCTGGCTCCACCTGAGGGCTGATGGATCATAATCTCGGCGTTTGGCAGGGCCAGACGTTTTCCTTTTGTTCCACCGGACAGCAGGAACGCTCCCATGCTGGCAGCAAGTCCCATACAGATAGTAGATACATCACACTTGATGTACTGCATCGTATCGTAAATCATCATACCGGCAGTTACGGATCCACCCGGGCTGTTAATATACAGCTGGATATCTTTTCCCGGATCTTCGGATTCCAGAAATAACATCTGTGCGGCGATCAAATTGGCGCTCACATCTGTTACCTCTTCTCCGAGGAAAATAATACGGTCTTTCAGCAGACGGGAGTAGATGTCATAACTTCTCTCTCCACGGCTTGTCTGTTCAACAACGTAAGGTACTAAACTCATATTCAGGCCTTCCTTCTATTCTTAGAATGGACGCGGGTTTTTACTTCTTACTCTTCTGTTTTTTCTACTTCTTTTGCAGCTTCTGCCAGAATAGTAACTGCTTCCTGAACAGCCATATCTTTCTTCATCTGTTCTTTCTCAGCGTCACCCAGCATCTCTTTCAGTTTGTCAGCTTCCATTTTGTACATTTCAGCCATCTTAGCGATCTCTTCGTCGATCTTTTCATCAGCGATCTCGATTGCTTCAGCTTCTGCGATCTTCTCCAGAACCAGTCTTGTCTGAATTCTCTTCAGAGCCTGTGGTTTCATCTGTTCCTGCAGAGAAGCCAGAGTGGTTCCTGTGAACTGCAGATACTGATCCATGGTCAGTCCCTGAGACTGCATTCTTCTTGCGAAATCATCGATCATCTGATTTACCTGGGTATCCAGCATAGCGTCCGGAATCTCCATGGTAGCGTTTGCTACTGCTGCGTCTACAGCTGCGTCTTCTTTTGCACGTTTTGCTGCATCAGCTTTTTTCTCTTCCAGGTTTTTCTTGATGTCTGCTTTGTACTCTTCCAGTGTATCGAACTCGGAAACATCTTTTGCGAACTCATCGTCCAGTTCCGGCAGTTCTTTTACTTCGATTTTCTTAACGGTGCATTTGAATACTGCAGGTTTTCCAGCCAGTTCAGCTGCCTGATAATCTTCCGGGAAAGTAACGTTTACTTCTTTTTCTTCACCGATGTTTGCACCTACCAGCTGCTCTTCAAATCCTGGAATGAAAGATCCGGATCCGATGGTCAGCGGATAATCTGTTCCTTTACCACCGTCAAATGCTTCGCCATCAACGAAACCTTCGAAATCCAGTGTTACTTTATCTCCGTCTGCAACGGCTCTGTCATCAACATCCAGGACTCTGGAGTTTTCTTCCTGTTCTTTTCTCAGTTCGCCTGCGATCTCTTCTTCTGTTACTTTCAGATCTGCTTTCGGAACTTCCAGTCCTTTGTACTCACCCAGAGTTACTTCCGGTTTCAGAGCAACTTCTGCTGTGAAGATGAACGGTTTTCCGCTTTCCAGCTGTGTAACAGCGATAGACGGCTGAGATACGATTGTTTCTTCACACTCATCCAGTGCTTTGGAGTATGCTTCCGGAATCAGAGCATTGGCTGCATCTTCATAAAATACGCCTACACCGTACATTTTTTCAATCATCTTACGAGGAGCTTTTCCTTTACGGAATCCCGGGATGTTGATTCTGTTTTTCTGTTTCTGGTATGCACCCTGAATTGCTTTTTCCAGTTCTTCAGCGGAAACTTCGATTGTCAGTTTCGCCATGTTCTTTTCCAGTTTTTCTACTGCTACGCTCATGTTCTATAGTTCCTCCTTCAATTTCTTATGGAAATCATTTTCTAACTGTATTATTGCTAACTGCAGGCTCCCTTTTTGTTTCCTGCACATTTGCATAGATTTTTCCATACTCATACATCTGAGTAGTATATCATAAGCCCTTTAAAAACGCCAGCTTTTTTTGCGGTTTTGAGGGCTTTTTCCTGATTTTCGCCACTCTTTGCACAATTTCTCTCAGAAACGCTCATGCTTCCACCACGGCATTACTGTCTGTAGACAATAGAAGTCTTGATTTCTTCTGCTTTTTTCTCGTCCTGCAGCCGTGCGATCAGTGCCGCTGCAAAGTCGATCGCGGTTCCCATGCCGCGGCTTGTGATCACATGATCGGTAACTGCCACGGTTCCTTCCCCGATGGTTGCTCCGGTCAGACGCTCTTCAAATCCCGGATAGCATACGGCTTCTTTTCCCTTTAAGATACCCAGATCCCCGAAGACGCTCGGTGCAGCGCAGATCGCTGCCAGCTGTTTTCCTCTTGCATCCCAGTCACACAGCATATCGGTCAGCGGTTTGTATGCGCCCAGATGTTTGGTTCCCGGCATTCCACCCGGCAGAACCAGCATTTTGCCCTCGGTAAAATCCGTTTTTTCAAAAAGTGCATCGGCTTCCACTTTAATCTTATGGGAGCCTTCGATCTGTTTTCTTCCCATGATCGATACGGTTTCCACTTCTTCTCCGGCACGCCGTAACAGATCCACTACGGTCAGTCCCTCGATCTCTTCAAATCCATCTGCAAGAAATACATATACTTTACTCATCGTTCTTCTCCGTTTCTTATACTTCTCTTCCTTTTTTCACACATGCTTTCATCGCTTCAAATACCGCGCTTCGCAGTCCTTTCTCCTCCAGCACCCGGACGGCTTCGATCGTCGTTCCTTTCGGAGAGCAGACCATGTCTTTGAGTTCTCCCGGATGTTTGCCGGTCTCAAGAACCATCTTCGCACTTCCAAGTACCGCCTGCGCTGCAAAACGGTACGCCTGTGCTCTCGGCATTCCGTCTGCCACGGCTGCATCTGCCATCGCTTCAATAAACATAAATACATACGCCGGTGAACTTCCGCTTACGCCAACCACCACATCGATCATGTCTTCCTCCACGATCTCTGTCTTTCCAAATCCCGCAAAGATCCGGCAGACCGTGTCCACATCTTCGCTGCTGCATTTTTCATTGCCGCAGACACAGCTCATACCCTCACCCACCAGTGCCGGTGTATTCGGCATGGTACGGACGATCTTTAAAGGTTTCTCAAACAGTCCTTCCATCCATGCCAGCTTCTTTCCCGGTGCGATAGAGACAACGATGGTATCTTCAGATACGACATCCCGGATCTCTTTTATCACCTCTTCATAATAAAATGGTTTTACCGCCAGGATCAGCACATCGGCAAAGGCTGCCACTTCCCGGTTGTCTGCGGTCAGGGCAATCCCGAGTTCTTCTTTTTTCTTTTTCCGACTGGCAGCTGTTTTTGCGGAAGCAAGGATATCCGCCGGTGCTGTCACCTGATTTTTAATGATTCCGCCGATCATCGCGGAAGCCATATTTCCACATCCGATAAATCCAATTTTCATTTTTTCTCCTCCTGCTGTATCTTATATATTTTATTTTTGCTTATATCAAATATATTTTTGAAAATCCCCGGCATTTCTCATCCGTTCTTCTTTCTCCAATCCTCTGACCTTTCGTACTCTCAGGTCTTATAGCGGTCCATCCGGACGAATTTTGCGTTCACAAGATCGTTTTCATTTAACGGGCGTTTCCAGGTACGGCAATTACATTTTGTGCCCTTTACATGCTGCTCGCAGTTCAATCCCAGGGAGCATACGGTCGGTCCGCCGCACTCGGAGGCAACCACCATATCAT